>Ga0207655_1001515_pt1 | contig 21173 bp, 27 predicted proteins | sample KBSM44metaG_FD_184398 | JGI IMG/M metagenome (GOLD analysis project Ga0207655, IMG submission 184398) | Miscanthus rhizosphere microbial communities from Kellogg Biological Station, Michigan, USA - KBS M4-4 metaG (SPAdes) (version 2) | ecosystem: Host-associated > Plants > Roots > Rhizosphere >... | reverse complement strand
GGCCTTGCCGGCGGCGATGCTGTGCCACCGCACCCAGGCGCTGACCCATTCACTGCCATCCGACACGCGACATACCGGCGGCGAAGCGGACAGATCCACCGCGACCACGTAGCAAGCCTTTACCGCACCCGCGATCATGCGGTCATGCTGCGCGCTTGCGTAACTCACGGCAGATCCTCCGGCCTGAATTGCCCCTCACCCGGATCGACTTCAAACACCAACGACCCCGGCGGTTCGTCCGGCCACGGCCATTCCTCAAGGCCGAGATAAACCTGCTGAGTCCACTCCACCAGCCACACCGCGTATCCATCCAGGTGCGGCTGGGTCCAGTCCTGCAGCGATTGCACAAACTCGGCGGGCTCAACTGCCAACCCCCACGTCTGCGCACGCAGCAGCACCGCCAACTGCGTCGCCAATTGCACGGCCTGTTGATGATGGTGCGCCTTGATCGGGTCAACAATGATCCGAGCCTCGAACTTGCAGACCAGCGAGGTTTCGCCGGTGCCGATATCTTTACCCGGCTCGATCTCGGCCACCTCCAGAAACACCGCTGGCAGCAACACGCGATCCTTAATGTCTGGCCAGGCCGTGACGGCCTGCACGCCAGGCAAGTGGGTACGCAGATGCTGTTCTACCGCCCGATAAAGCTGGTCCAGGCTGAACGGTTCTTCAGACATTGCCGATCCTCTTAAGGTATTTCTGCAGCTCAAAGTTGAGTTCCTGCTTGAGAATCTCCAGCAGACGCTCATCTGCCTTTTTGACCCAGCTGTCGAAGTGCGGCCGGGCTTGCTCCAGCGATACCTTGGCCTTGGCCAGCGGGAAACGACTTCCGTTTTCGGCGACCCAACCCGAACTCGGCCCGCGACCGGGGGACACCGTGCTGTCTGGGTAGTCGTCCCCGTTGAAATGCTTGCTGGCTGTGCGGATCCAGATGTCGGGCTTGTTGCCGTAGACCTTCTTGAGAAAGGCACCTTCGTAACGCCGCCCCGCCACCGACACACCGCTCCCGGTCTGCCGCGCCCGGCCGATCCGGCTGGATTCGATGCTGTTCAACCCGAACCACAATTTGCCGCTCGCGGCCGCGCCGGAAACTGGATAGCTGCGCAACCGCTGACGCACCGCCGCAACAGCAATGCGCTCCGACCGGCTGACCGCTCGGGCAATGTGCGTGCGCAACCAACCCAACGTCTTGTTGATCGCGCGCCGATGCGCCGCAGCGGCCGCTTTCGGTACCACCTTGGCAAAGTCCTGGAACGCCTGAAAGTCTGCGGCCGAGGACTGGATGGAGATCATCCCGCCCCCGGCCGAGGGTTTGAAATAGCTGCCGACGCTCATGGCCGCAACCTCAGAATCAGGGCGACCAGTCCGTCGCCGCTCGGTTCGAGCTGGATCAGGTCGTAGTCACCGCCGCCATCCAGGGCAGGCAGGTCAACGCTGACCAGCATGCCCTGTTCCAGACCTTGCGAATCGCTGACGCGGATCTCGAAGCGAGGCTCGCGCAACCCGGTATTGAGCTTGCCGAACTTGGGTTGCAGCCAGGGCGCGGCAAACATGCCGAACACTGGCTCTTCGCGACCTTCGATCCGCGCAGTGTCGCCCAGCGTTTCGAACACCACCGCGTCGACGTCGGCGATCAGATCGCGAAAGCCCACGGTCAGAGTTCCAGCAAGATCTGGGCGAGCGGTCGGGTGCACAGGTGAAGCGGGTTGGACTGGGCTTCACCGGCCATGCCCTTGTTGAACGGCATCGGCTCGATTTTGCTGTAGTACGGCACACCTTCGGTATTGACCGTTTCCATGTAGTCGGCCGGCGCGAACACAGAGATGTACAGGTCTGGCACCCCCTCTGCAATCAGCAGCGCCTTGTCGTCATGGATGAAAGTCACACCCGCGATCTTGCCGCGATAGCGTTCCCAGATGATGCCGCCGAACTCGAAGCTCTCCCGAGCATCACCGCGCAGCGCCGCTGCTTGCTGACTGTTGAGGAACGTCTCTTTGACCGACTTGTGGACGATCATCTTGCTCCAGAAGTTCTTGCCGCAGAGTGCCCGCGCGCCGCTGCTCGTCACGCTACCCAGTGCATCCTCTTGCATGTCGAGAGCTTCGCCACACTTCACACGCAGCTCAGTGTCAGGATTGTTCATCTCCATGGACATTTTCTTGCGCGACACGCCAAACGTTTTGTAGATGTCAAGCAATACGGTTTTACCATCCGCGTCCAGGATCTGGCCGTTGAGGGCACCCATGCGCTGGAACTCGTGCGTGGCATCAAGCTGACGGCGAGCTTTGGCCAGGCGCTTGTTGACGACGTCCTGCACGGCCTGCAGTTCAGAGCGAGTACCGAAGGCACGGATGCCTTGAATCTCATCAGCCTTGATCGCAAAGCGCTGAGGCAAGTGGACGGTGTTGAAAGGAATCAGATTACGTTTGGTGCCGCTCACCACGAGACCGGAGGTGCCACGCTCACCCGCTGGCACCAAAGCCAGCGTGTCGCCATCCTTTTCCACCTGCACTGTGAGGGTAGTGATCCCCTCTTCCTGAAACAGGCCGAGGCTGCTGATCCGCCCCGGCAGATACTCCTGCTCGTTGATGGCGGCGGTCAGCGAAGAGACCGAAAAAGCATCGTCGTTAAAGATTTCAATGTCAGCCATGAAGCTATCTCCGGAAAACAAAAAACCCGCACAGGGCGGGCTGGATAATTGGTGGCGATCGCCCTCAGCGGATGATCAGGAAGTGGGTGGCCAGCGCTTTCTCGGCTGCCGGATCCAGGCCGGTCAGGTGCGCTTCGCTGACTTCGGCCAGCCGCACCACAGCCCGTCCGCGTCGAACCACATCCGACTCACCTAGTGGACCGTAGAGAATGGCGATAGCGTTTTCACTGCCGTCCTCAGCGGTTGGGTTGTAGGGGGCGAATTCGCCGGTCAGGCTGACTAAACCGAGGATCTGCCCCGGCTCTAACGCAGGGCCGGCAGCGACATTAATTGCCTCGCGGGAAATGGTGCCAGCCGCTTCGGACAGGAGAAATTCGCCTGCATGCATCGGCTCTCGTTGGATCGTCATCGTCTTGCTCCTGTAGCGGAATGAGATTTACCTATCTGGGCAGCTTGGCGAGCCGACCAGATAGATGGTTGATCAATTTTCTTGGCTTGCACCTTAGGTGCCGGGTCATCGTCCAGTGGCAGGCTGTTGTCGATTTCAAAGCCCTTGCCGCTGGTGACGATCTTGTCGAACAAACGCGCCCGCACCGCCGCCGCATCCAGGCCCGCCGCAACATACTCGGCGCTGAATTCTGGCAAACGCGCGGCGACGCAGAGGTCGTTCACAGCTTTGGCGCGTGCCAGGCCGGCGAGCACGATTTCCTCGCTTTCGAGCTTGGTCGAACTGAGCAGCGACTCGACCAGGTTGCTGATACCCGCCGCCGTGCAGCGCTGAGTGATCATCAATGCCAACTTGGCCGAGTCGACTACAGGCGGCACCAGCGGCGGTTCGACAGGATCAAGATCCGGATCCGCTTCAGGTGGCTCGTCGAGCTGGGCCAGCAAATCAGGCGGTGCGTGCTGGAATCGTTGCAGCACCGCGCCTTGACCGAGGCACGCTTTGACTTTGATGCCGTCGCCGACTTCGTCAGCCAAACCGAGGGCCAATGCTTCATTGGCAGTCAGCCAGGTTTCTGCATTAAGCATTCGCCGCAGTTCCGCGTCGTCGATGTTGGGCGCCTTGGCCTTATAGGCCGCAATGATCGCCTCCAAGGTTTGATCCAGCACATCAGCGACCCGGCGAAAGTCCTCAGCGTCCCCGCCTGTATAGGTGTAGGGGTTATGAATCATCAACATGGCGTTCGCCGCGATGACTACGCGGTGTGCACCGCACACAGCCACGCTGGCCGCACTCGCTGCGAGTGCATCAATGCGACCGGTGCAGCGCTCGCCCAGCCGCGACAGCGCGTTGTGCATGGCCAGACCATCGAACAGGTCACCGCCGATACTGTTGAACGCGGCCACCACTGGTGAAACGCCATCATCCATGGCCCGCAGATCCTGCACGAACTGATTCGCAGTGATGCCCCACGCGCCGATCTCGCCATAGACGAAAACTTCGATCACTCGATCGGTCGCTTCGCCGCTGGCATTAACGGCATACCAGGTCTTGTCCTTTACCTCGACGCGTTTGCCGGCGCGGTTGTAAATACGCGGTTTCGCAGTTTTGCTCATGGTTGCTCCTTGTCGTCGGTGTCTTCGACGGCATCAAGGGTGTTGTAGTTGAGGCCCAATGCGGTGGCGCGCGCCAGATCGGCAGCGTTTTCCAAATCGACCGTTTCGGCGTCGTAGCCGGTACGCAAGACCATCTCGCTGCGCGACGAAAACCCGGCCTGCACTTCCATACGCCGCGCCTGCACGTCCTGCACCGGCTGGATGTAGGCCCAGCCTTGTGGCACCCAGCGAGTGCGCAGGTACTGGCGGCGCTTCTGCGCGTAATCGTCCAGCACCAGAACACCCGACAGCACCGCCATGTCCATCCACGCGGCCCGTACCGGGCGGCAGAGCTGATGCACGTACACGCTGAATTGCAGTTGTTCCAGGCGGCGCCGGAACTCGTTGAGCACTACCCGCAGCGCTCGGTCGTTGATCCCGCGCATGTCGCCGGTGAGGATTTCGTAAGGCGTACCGCTACCCGCCGCTGCAGCCATCAATTGCTGCCGCATGAAGTCCGGGTAGTTGTTGCCGGCGTCTGGCGGTTTGGAAAACTCAACCTCTTCGCCCGCGCCAAGCTCCTGCATGGTGCCGGGTTCGAGCGCGACCATGGGGGTGAAACCGTCACGGTCCAGATCAAGCAATTGGCCGGTGACCGGATCGCGTGGAACCGGTCCCGATTCCGGCGCCGGGCGCTTGATGAAACCGGCAAACAGGTTGGCCACCTCTTGGCGGAACAACACCGCGTCGTCGTAGTTGTCCAGACTGCGCAGCCGTTTGAGCACCGGCGACAATCGTGGCACACCGCGTAGCTGGCCAGGCTCGACCGGCTCGAAGATGTGCAGCACTTGAGCGGCGGGTACGCGCACCAGCTGGTTGTAACCAGCATTCAGCGAGGAGGCATCACGCGGATGCGACAGGTACATCCAATACGCTACGCGCTTGCCGCCGGGGGTGAACTCAATACCGGCGCGGATCACGTTGCCGTTCTTGGTGGACTCGAATTTGTCGTGCGGCACGAACTCCGGTGCCAGGATCTGCAACTGCAGCGGAACCGCCAAACCTTCATCTAGACTGCGAGGACGCAACCGAACAAAGCATTCGCCCGAGGTTTCAACCGTGCGTGCCACCAGCGCCTGCTGGCCGTAGAAGTCGGTACGGTCATCCGCATCTGACTCATCGACCCAATCTCCCCACAGCTCCTGCAGCAGTTTGCGCAAGACATCGTCGTCAGTCGTCGGCCGAGGCGTGATACCGGTGCCGATCAGGTTGCTTACACGCTTGTCGATGACGTTGAAGGCATACGGGTCGTTGCGAACCGCTGCCCGGGAACGCGACCGCAGGTTGCGCAGTGCCGGGGTGTTGATGCTGTTGATCCCGTTGTCGGGCGCGTCCCAGCCAGCAGAGCGGCGTCCCTCTCCAGCACCTTCGTAACTGGCCTTGATGTTGGACGGCAGGACAAATCCGTTACGGGTCAGCGTTGGAAACTGTCGGGCCATCAGACCCCCTTCCCTGCGTGGTACAGCCGGACCACGCGCGAACGTGGCCCAGCTGCACTTGCCAGCGACAAGCGTATTTCTTCGCGCGCCTTGAGCAGTTCATCGACCGTGCGGTATTCCACGGTACGGTCGGTGTAGCGCACAGTTTTCTCACCGCGAGCAATGGCCGCTTCAACCGCGTCGAGGTGCTTTTTCGTAAAGGACATATCAGCGTCTCTTGAGGTAGCCGCTTGTACTGACGCGGCGTGGAGGAACAGCCATAGGCTGGTGGCGTGGAGTAACTGATTGAACAGAGTCAGCAGGCGGGGCGGAGTATGTTTTCGAGACCGGCAACGCCTCAGGTGTCTCATTTGACGAAGTAGGTACTTCCGGATCAGCCGGGACCGACTTGTCTTCAAACAAGTGATGCTGCATGAGCGATTGCCGTACTCGATCCCAATCACTTGCGTGATAACGCCCAAGGCCCAGGTATTCGGCCATTGCCAAGGCGTACACCATCAGGTCGAGCGCTTCGTTACGATCGGCCTTCCCCTTCGTCCATTCAACGCGCCACTGACCTTTAACGAAACGAGCCACCTTGCGCTCGGCCACACATTGGGCAAAGAAGTCATCAGGTAGATCCTTGGCGAAGTGCAAGGCCCCGGGTCCAGATTCCAACGCGTAGCGGTTATAGATCCAGTCCTTCGCAGTATCGGTGCCGATCATCCAGAGTTCGGCACCATTCTTTTCGACGTTCCCGCGCCAATTAACATCAACGCGGGACGGACGCTGAGCGATAACCAGCTTACCTTTACGACTCTCGCCTTTTACTGCAAAGACATTTCGCCAACGGCGAATGCGGCAGAACTGATAAACCTCATGCGTATGGTGTCCACCCGAGTCAACGGCGGTAGCGAGGATGCCCAATCCGACGCCACTAGGATGACGGTAGCGAGCCTTGAGCTTGGTATCTAGCGCCTCCCATGTTCTGTCGTCGGATGGGTCACCCATGATGACTTGATGGTCAATGACCCAACGCTCCAGTCCGACACCCCAGCCCATTACCATGAACTCAAGACGATTGCCTTGAACGTCCACTGCGGCAGTCAGCATCAGCGCGCCCGTGGGTACGGTGCCGAGCACGTACGTTTCTTGCAGCGCTCGGGCTTGAAGTTCATCTGCTTTGGTCTGTTCAAGCGCGCTGTCCCAGGGCAGCCCAAGCCTAGTGTTGTAAAACACCTGCATGAGCGACTGATTGCCTTTTTTCTGCTCGCTCATCGCTGAGTCGAACTCGCGAGCTAGCAGGACCCAGCTAGTCCATCCAAGGGGCGCATAAAGGGCATTGAGCTGAAAGCCGATGGTTTCGCCGTCACCGTGAGAATGAGCGCGCCACTCACCCTTTGCCAACATCGTGGCCTTTTCATGTTCATCGATTAGCGCGCCGCATTCAGGCCCATTGCAAAGGTACTGAACCTGGGCATACGCCTCGTCCCACTTCAGATGAGACCAGTCGAGCACCTGCATATGTTGGCAGTGCGGGCACGGCACATAAAAGTGACGCTGATCGCTGATGCGGAAAAGATCATCAATGCGCGACGCCCCCTTCAGGGTTGGCGTACTTGAAAAATAGAACTTGGCATTGCGCCCGAACGTTGAAGCTCGAGCTTCCGCCAGCTTGACCGGATCGCCCTCACTGTTCAGATCCATCTCCCAACGATCGATCTCGTCGCCGTAGACGTAACGCACCGACTTTTCTGCGAGGTTGGAAGAAGAGCCGGCGGTCGCAATGAACAACCGGCCACCCTCAAACTGTTTGACTCCGGAGGTGTTAGTGCCCTCCCTTGATCGGGGTTTGACGATGCGTTCGCGTAGTTCAGGAACCACCTCTGCGGCCTGATCAAAACGTGCGGCAATGTCATGTGCCAAACGCTGCGTAGGTTCCAATAACAGGATGTTCGCCGGCGCCATATGAATACAGCCGCCGATCCAATTCAAAGCAATCTGCGTCTTCATCAACTGCGAGGCGACCATTGTCACCACCCGCTTGCATGGATGCGCCGGTGATAGACATTGCATCGGTTCACGAGCATAAGGCGTACGTGCCGTGCGATAGGGACCGGGTTCAGCGCCGCCTTGGCTTTGGGGGATCCGCATGTAACGGTCGGCCCATTCGTCAACCCAAAGCTCAGGCTCCGGCCGCAGTCCGCGAAAGTAGCCGCTGCGGTACACCTCAGTGCCATCGGCGTAGTTGGCCATGATTAACTCCCCACGTTTGAAAGCGCACGCTGCAAATCAGCGGAGGACATCCGTTCGGCGTCTTCCAGTGTTCGACGTAGCGCAGCTAACAAGTGTTTTTCCACCATCCATGGATCGGCCATCGCCGCCAATTCCGGAGCGATCTGAGTCGGCATGGTCATCAGCAAATCACGCAGCAGCCGGCCTGTATCGAAGGCAGCTCTGTCGACCACAGCCGACTCAACCAGTACACCTTGATCCTTGTAAAAATCAGCCTCTACGCTGAGGGATGCAAAGTGTTCCTTTCGAGCACGCGCCTTTTGGAAGTCAGGCAGTGCGGCGGCAGCGGAAAGACTCGAGGGCTGCGCAGCCTGCAAAAACGGCGGCGAAGGTTCGGAGACCGCAGTGCTGAAACCGTCTTTGACCTGCCGCTCACGTTCGTGACGGGCGACAACGCCGGCCTTGCTGGGGTCCGATGTTTCTTTGATGAGGGATTCTGTCGCATATACATCGACGCGTTTCCCATCCGGCGCCATCACCAAACGCCCGTTGTCTTTCAGCCAGGTGATGGTGCTGGGCGCCTTCCCAATTCGAGCAGCGAAGGCGCTTTTCGAGAGGTAGAGAGGCTCAGTCATAGTAGATTTTTCAGTCCTTTTTCAATGAGATTTCAGTGATTGAAATTTCAGTAACTTTTCAGTGCTTGCAGAAACCGAGTTGCGCGGGTTTCCGACCCCGTACCCTCCGAATAACCCCAGGGTCCCCGGCGGTTTCAGGCTGGGCCGCCGCCATTCGGCGGGACCTCGCACACGCCAAGCCGCTTGGCAGCCCAGCGTTCGTACAAGCCAATGGCAACATCTGCACCGGCCATTGCCGTGAGACAGCCCAAGGCGCCAGCCGTCCAGAGCGACATGCCCGCCGCGATCATCAGCATCATTGCCGATACTCCGCAGACAATGCAGGCACCGGATCGAAGCGCAAGCCGACGCATTAACGCCCAGCCCCGGGCACCATCCTTGTCTGCTCGCCACATCTCACCGGATACGCCGCCGACCAGGGCCAGGACGATCACCAACCAGATCGGCATTTCTGCCAGCGCTTGCTGCTCATTTGTCATGTTGTGCCTCAAGTGAAGGAGCATGCCGAACACAAAAAAGAAAACCCCGCCGAAGGGCAGGGTTTTCAATGTCGCGGCATACGCCAGGACGAAGTGCACAGCACGTGCTCGGGGAAGCGCCAAGGCGCAGAATCCATATCGTGGGGACTTTTTACCCCCTGAGTACGGAACCGAAAAGGGGGCATTTTCGGTTATCCAACTTGACGCGACTTTGACGCAACTTTGAGGAGACTTTGAGGCAAAGCGCCCCGACCAACGGTAAGCCACTTTCGTGCGTCCTTGCGCTCGGCCAGCACCTCAAAGAGTCGCACATGAAGGCGGTGTACAAGATCGTAGTAGGTTTGCTTCGCCTTTGAGACGTAGCCCAGTTCGTGCATCTGCGCTGCCCATGTTGGTGCAGGGTCAAAGCCATAACGCATAACCGCCAACTGTTGCAGCCTTTCACCCCGACCATCTTGCCGGGCTATCTCGGAAAGGGCGGCACCAACTTCCTGCGCAATTGCATCTGGTCCCGCACCACCGCCGAGAAGGATCCGAGAACCGGGTGTGCCTCGCGGCGCGCAACCGCCCCACTCCATGATCGTCGCCATCGGACTACCCATGCCTCCGGCTTCACCGCCGTGTCGGCATTGCTCGCCCCAATGTTTCAGCAATAACTCCATCGCCTCAATCATTGCCCTGCCCCCGTAAAACCCAACCCGACACAGAAATCCCCCAACCCGACACAAACCCAACACACATAAATCCCTTTAAATTCAATGCTTCAATCAAACTTGAGTTGAGTGTGTTGGGTTTGTTGGGTTTATCAGTCTTCGCATAAGAAAAAATTCCTTCCGTTGAATTCGTTGCAAAGAACGTCATGCATGCGCGTGCGCGACACAAAACCCAACACACCCCACACAACACCCGCGAAGGCATGTAATTCGGGCTCTCAAATTGTGTGGGGTATTCAAAATCAACCCGACACACACTCAACACACCCAACACACTTTTGAAAATAGTCATGCTGCAAGCGCCTTGATGTGATCCCAGCTGTCCACGTGCCAGCCCGCCAGCTTGGCCTTCGCCCGCCAGTTCTCCACCTGCTTGCCCAGCTCTGCCGCCTTGAGTGATGGGGGCGGGGAAGCATCCAGGTCCACAGGAAAGAAAAACGCGCCGAAGCGACGGTTATTGCCGTCAGTCCAGGGTATCGCCCGCGTTTTATCCACCTCGGAACTGATAAATAGAGAGAACTTGGTTTGACTCATCACGTGCTCTTTGTTGCGCTGGCACCATTCGAGAAACAACGAATAGAGGTCGGTCGATAGACACGGTCCCCAAAGCCCATGCCCCAGCTCGCTGTACTTCCACAGATGCAAGAATGTTTGCCAACCGGCCCGACTCAAGGCGACCAAACGCTCACGCGCCTCTGTCGATGGCGGCCGCGTGCGCTGGTTGAAGTCCCCTAGATCGACCGACAGTAACCAACCGTAGAGCGCCGCCACCCCACCCTGCTCCAGTTCACGACCAATCGCCTTTTGCCTTGCGACTGGCAGGGTCTCCATAGGCCACATGACTAGCATTCGACGATCACTGTCGCTGATTGGCCAGGGAAGAATCTCGTTGCTGAGAAACACCGCATTCATATGGTTGGCCTCTTCCCAGCCATTAATGAATTTCGACTCCATCCGCACCGTTTTACCAGTGATCAAGTGCTTGATCTTGCCCACCTGGTTGTAACGTTGATCGCGACTGACGACCTCTTCAAAGACCGACCACAATTTGCGGCTTTGCCACGCGTTGAAGCTGCTTTCCAACTGTGTCTGACCAACAGTCGCCGCGTATTGGCCATAAAGCATGCCGAGCGCGTCAGCGAACAACAGGCTCTTACCCGAACCTTCCATGATCGAATGCATCAACACAGCGGTATCCATCTTGGCGCCGAGGTGCTGCAGCGGATACGCCAGCCAGCGAGTTAGCCAATCGGTTGCAGCTTCATCGTGGTTACAAAGAAATGAAATCAGCCAACGCAGGTTGGCACACGCTGCATCATCCCTGACTGGCTCAAGCGGCAACCCGTCAAAGGTATTGATGTACACCGCAGGATCCTTCGTCATGGTCGGATCAAACACGATGTGTTCAACATCGACGGTGCGGCGCTCACTGCTGTTCAACCACAGCGGGTAAGTGTCACCCAGCGCCATCTTCACCGCGCCCTCGGCTATACGCCGCTTCTTTTCCCGATCCCAAACGTCTTTGGTGCCATCGATGTAAACGTAGCGATCGGTTGGAGACATCCCGAATGCACCGCCTTTCTTCCCAGCCATGCGGCGCGCCTGCTCGATCTCGCGAACATGGTCGTCAGAAATCAGCCTCTTTCCGGTGTCGTCCAACCAGGCTTTGGCCAGAGGCTTGCCCACACGAGCTTCGAAGGCGGATTTCTTCATTACCTTTGATTGGTCGCAATCCCACACGTGCGTGGTGCCCTCGACCAACGCAAAACGACGAAGAATATGGTCCAGCGTTATAACCTCCCCCGCCCCCCCGTCAGGAGCAGGAGCGGCCTCGCTGGACGGATTTGTATCGTCGGAGATCGGCCCGCTCAATTCACCGGATGGGGTCGGGGGAAGATCATTCAGATCTGGACGGGCAGCGTGTTGCATGCCCAACATTCGCGCAGCATCCTTCACAGCCTTCGACTGGTCGCCGCCGTGCTCGAGTAAGCAGAACACTTCAAAGGCGTCGTTCTGATGCCCGTTCGCGAGAGGGTCAGCACCGTGGTGCGAGTAAACCTTGCCCTCACTGATCGTTACCCCTGGCAGACCGGTGCTGCTTTGAGGGTAGAGCCATTTATTGCCTCGCTTGATGTACCCATGGGCGCGAAGAAGCTCCGCAACATCGTGACAACGGTTGAATTCATCAATTACTGAGGGCCGTTTGCCGCCACCGAGTACAGGACGCTTTTTGGCTTTGACCGGTGCCTCCGGTGGCGCAACCGCCCATGGACACGCAGCTTCAGCATCTCGCTTAAAAAACTCCCAATTCTGCCAAATGGTAAGCAACTCGTTGGTCAGCGTCGGCAGCCCGTCAGTAGCACTTGGAGCGGTTTTCCAGATGTAAGGTTTGCCGGTACCGGGATGAATCGAGGGTGGAAATACGTCTTGCACCAATCCCGCACGTAGTTCAAAGACCGTGAAGCGTTTGAACGGCTCGGCTTCGGTTCGTGCAGCAGCTTCTGCGGCAAGATCACCCTGCTCTTTCGCAGCCTTGGCCTTGTCCATAAACCCTTTGAAAATCGAACCGTCGGGGTCTTTTTCATTCGGCCATGAAAGTGAATGACGCGTGAGTTCGATGCCTTCCGGCACCTTGAACACCACCCGGAATCGCAGCGGATTCCCGACGATAGTCGGGAACACCACTGCCATCGCATCAAGGTCAAGGCCCAACAGTTCATACAGAACATGACGCGTCCATTGAACGTCATCAACATCCAATGAACAAACGCGGCTCGGCCCCAGCACGACGCCAAGGTTGTGATTTGGGTTTCGTTGCCAGAACGCCTCGGCCGTGTCGGCGTCGGTGATATAGCCTCCGGGCTTATTCCACCCTAGGCCTTTCGGAGCCTTTTCACCTGGATCAATCGATACGAGTGCTAAGTCAAAAGTACTGATGTAACGCTTTGCCCATGTAGCGATGGCTGTTCCTTTGCCCGATTCACTCATCGCCGGGCCTCCCGCAACTCCTGACAAGAGACGCAGGTCTCGCAACCTTCAACCTTCTGCTGTCGAAGCAACGGGATTGGTTCGTCGCAGTCGTCACAGAACTGCGCGCTAACGCGGCTCGATGGCACGCGGCGACGGCGATGAATAGCAACATCAAGCAGGTATTGCGCCTGCTCGTTTGCGCGGTCGATATCATCAGCCATTGATGCGATCCTCCATCGCCTGACGAGCGCCCGCCATGATTCCAAGGACTTCGCGGATCACGTCCATTCCGTGCTTTTCGAGATCCACGACTTCATGAAGCTCCCAGACGTTATCCGCCGCGCCGTCGTGCATCTTGGCCACGAATTCACCGGTTTCCCCAAGCAGCTTACCAACCGCTTTCAAGGCATCACGGGTTGCCGGTACGGCCACGGGCCGGTACCAAACCGCACCTGCTGGACGCATCAATGCATCCAGCAAGCGTGGATCAGCGGTCAGCCTGATCACTTCCTCAAGCTCATCTGGATTCAGCCAGCGGCGTTCTTCATCGAGCTTAAGTTTCTTCTGGAGGGTGTCGTTGTCCAACACCATTTCAAAGGCAAGGGCGGTAATTCCGCCCTTGTAGTCACGACCAGCGCGATAGATCGCTTGGCGTAGAGGCAGGACCGGACCAGCGTCCGGCAAAAGATCTGTGCGACTCATAACCGTAAATCCCCTTTTTACGGTGTAGCCATAGTCCAGGGCAAACCCTATCCTATGACCACGACCGATGTGCATGTGCTGTGTATCGTCGTAGTCGGGCTGGGGGATTCTTTGGTGAGAGGCCCCAGCTCGACACCTTTTAAGCGGCCTTAGCCTTGCGGCGCGATCCGATTGGGCGAATTTCTACCGCTGTACAGGCCCCCTTCTCATCAACCCGAACTCGAATATCCCGAGCTGAGTTGAGCATCTGAGAGACAGCGCTTTGCGATACCCCGATCAGTAAGGCCAGCTCTGGTTGAGTTTTACCCTCGGCGAAATCTCCCAAGGGAATTCCTATTTCGTTTGCCATCCACGTTTCCTCGAATGGGCGTTGCGGCACGAATATTAGTGATACTTCTTTTAAACAGCAAGAAAAAAAGACGCCCTACTGTTTTGATAAAATAAGCTTTCCTTATAAATTGGGATGCATGACTACCTCGATAACCTTTTCTGCCGACGACGAAACCCGAAAAGCCGAAGCCATGCGCTTGAAGGCTATTTATCAGGACCGCAAACGGCATGATCCCTCCCTTACCCAGGACAAAATCGCCGATCTGTGCGAATGGGCTGGGCAAAGTGTTGTCAGCCAATACTTAAATGGCCGGATCCCTCTTAACATCGGAGCGCTGATCAAATTTTCGAATGTTTTGGGCTTTTCGCTTGAAGAAGTAAGTCCACGTCTCGCTGCTCTCGCAGAAATGCCCCGCCTGCGGCGTTCGCAGGGCGGCAATGAAAGCTCAAGAGCTCCTGACTGGGAAATGCATCAGATTGAAGTGTGGGATGACGAGACCCCGCTCGGGCCTGATGAAGTGGAGTTGCCATTCTTTAAGGAAGTGGAATTGTCTGCGGGAAATGGATCTCAGGTGAGGCTTGAAACAAACGGACGTAAGCTTCGCTTCGGGAAACGTACTCTCAAAAGGAAAAGCATCGATCCTGCCTCTGCGGGTTGCGCGCCAGTAACTGGAAACAGCATGGAGCCAGTGCTTCCGGATGGCAGTACCGTAGGTGTGGACACCGCGAATACAGTTGTTCAAGACGGCAAGATGTACGCCATTGACCATGACGGACAGTTGCGCGTGAAGCTTCTCTATCGATTGCCAGGCTCAGGTTTGCGCCTACGGAGCTACAACACCGAAGAACACCCGGACGAACGCTACGATGGCGACTATGTGCAGCAGCACATCCGTATCATCGGGAAGGTTTTCTGGTACTCGGTAATGCTCTAAAACGCCCATCCTCAAAGGCCCGTAAGGGCTTTTTTTTCGTCTACTAATTTTATTCTGCCAATATTTATAAGCGTCACTGTTGACTTATTAAATGAGTAACACTAATTTTGCATAGGAATCTACCTCTCACCAAAGAGATCAAGCCATGCAAAACACACATCAACGCGATACCCGCTGCCCTGTTTATCTACACCCTTCCGCATTCGGCAGTCGCGCCGCAGTTGAAGACCTACAGCTCCGCACGGGGCTTCTCGTCATCGGCAATCCCAAGGGCCGTACCGCCGCTATCAGACCTGCCATTACCGCTGAAGCATCCGAAGCCGCTGCCGGCCCGCTCGGAGACGATGCAGCATGAATAACTACCTCATCCCTCTCACCAAGCAAGACCTGTTGCATCACAAGCTCCAGGTTGGTGGGGGTGCCGTGTGCCCTCTTCAGCGACCAGAGCAAACCATCTATGCAAGCTTTGATGTGGAGCTCACTCAAAACACCGCAGTCGTTAGCGTTGAATTGGGAGGCCACACCGGCGAACTGACCCTCAAGCGGTCGGACCGAGCCAATCACCTGCACCTGAGGGATTTCATCCAGGACATTGCGAACGGCCGAATTGAATCAGCTCAACCCGCGCCACCCGAGCAGTCCGGCCGACTGGCGCAAATTGATCGAGCACTTGCGGACTCGGAAGCATTGCTCGTCCGCGTTCGCAAACTGATCGCTGCCTGAGGACTACGCCATGAATCGCACCCTAGATGAAACAGCCGCATTGCTCGGACTCAAGCCCCGCCCCTTCCGCACCAGGTTGCGCGAGCTGGGTATTCTCAACAGCAGTGGCGATCTAGCCAGCCAGCACCGTGATCGCGGCTATCTGTATTCGGATCCGCGCAGCACAGTGATTCCGTCACTCAACAAGTGCCGTCATTACTCCGTGGTGATGGTGAAGGAAAAAGGGATCGAATGGCTGGCCAAGAAGCTGGGAATCATCATTACCCAAAAGGACGCCGCTGCATGAAAACCAACAACCTCAATGCCTACACGCAAGCCCTCGGCGCCCTTAAGCTGATCCCGATCTACTTGAACTGCCCGGGGGTAGTCAGCCGCACAACGCTCGTTGGCGCCTCGACGGAAGCCATCCAATTGCTGGAAAGTATGCCCGTACTTAGCACCGAATTGGCCGAGGTATTCCGCTGCGTCAACAACGTGATCCTTGACGGACAAGTCGCCTACGTTACGCCGACCAACTCGCCTGAGTTTCCATTCGGCGCGGTGGTGGCTGACGCTAAGGGCAACATCTGTGCGGCTGCAATGGGAAAAAGTAAGGGAGGCCTCGCCGAGCTGATTCGCCTCAAGTTGCTGCCCCCATCGGAGGGGTTCGGGGAGAACGCAGCGTGAGCAACACACTAGAACAATTGCGACGTCAGTTCGCTACTCCCTGCCCGACCCTGGCGGCAGTTCGGGAACAGTACTTCGCACACATTCGCACCGACCGGTATTTATTGGAGGAGATCAAGGCAGGTCGTATTGCGCTGGTGGTGAAGCGTTTGCACGGGTCGACGCGCGCGCAACGAGTGGTGTACCTGCACGATCTTGCCGAGTTTCTCGACAAACAAGGAACGAAGATCGCAGCTTGAATTATCTGCTGCTTTCGCCACGATATTAAGGAATTAGCATGAACACACTTTTTCTTTTAATGGCTCAATATGGCGGACAAGCTGTGATCCCTTTGGATCGTGTTTGCTCTGACTATATGAACTTAACAGTTGAAAAATTCAAAAGAAAACAACTTTCAGGCGAAATAGATATTCCAGTCATTCGCTTGGGAACGGTAAGTCAAAAAGCATCTTTAGGAATTCATTTAAAGGATCTTGCCGATTACATTGACAAGCAGAGACTGGCTGCGACGACTGAAAATAATAAAATGATGGGGCGCGCCTGAATATAACGTAGCATGCTAAAACAATCTAGCATGCTACCCCCACCCAATTAAACACCGTTGATAGCATCGTACATCGAATTCACTCTTGATCTTATATAGTCAAAACTCGGCATATCTGTATGCTGCATAGCAAAAATCTTTAGATTCTTCCCGCTAACGCCATCCTTGATTTTATACAGACATTGTTCGTGAGCAACCGCCACACAAAACTGACACTTTGCTATCGCTCCGATTTTACAGGATTCAGGCAGTCCTAAAATAGCTTTCTCAACCTCTTCACAAAAAACAGACAGCAACCATTTACCTCTGGACATCATGCGCAACGAGTGCAAATCAAATTTGAGGTTCTGTACGGCTGCGAATCTCAAAAGATCTGCTTCTTTTTCCTTGATCCTGCCAACTAGTGCAACATCTCGAATTCGACCATACGAATAGGAATAGCTAAAATCCGAAATATAGCTTGAATCAAGGGCACCTTTGAGAGCCTCAAGTGAAGCCAAATACAATGTTTCAAATGAGCGATTCACGCATTCAGACACAGCAGTTATAAGATCTCGCGATCGTAAGTCAGAGGTAGTTCTAGTGGAATACGCCAAAAGACTTTCTAATATATCCGGGTAAACGAAATGACTTTCAATTGAGTAATGTTTTAGGACAAAAACCAAATCATTATTAGGAAGCTCCCCTCGAAAATCTCGAACATCCTTATCTATCACGCCTGCGATAAAGTGTGCAGGATTAAATCTTGACAAAGGAAGTGCTTTCAATCTATCCATAGCACTAATCAGGCTGATACAGCCTTGATTACATCCATCGAGCGTTTCAACTGCAAAAACAGATGCTCGCTTAGCGCGATTGTTGCAAATCCTATCGTAAAGAGGAACGTCATCTACCCCTTCAACTATAAGGATAGGCATTTTAGTCATTATCGATTGAGAATAAATTTCCTCTACATCATAACTCATCGCACTTCTCAAGATATCACCTTCACTGAAAGCTCAGTCAAGTAGTCTTGATTGTGCCTCGCAAGAGAAGGGCTATGTGACGCGACAATAATCTGCGTGTTTGGAACCAACTTTGAAAATAGTTCCATCAACTCTCTTTGCCACGTAATATTTAGAGAGATTTCCGGCTCATCAATTATAAGAAAATCGCGCCCGTCTCCCTGAAACAACACTAAAGATAGGAATGTTAAAATATGTCTTTCGCCGCTAGAAAGCTCATTAATACTATGCTCCGAGCCAGGAACAATAATTTTTGCCTCTTTCCCACTGACAACTAGGCGCTTCCCCTCAATTAAATAACTATTAAAGGTATCAATCAAAAAATTGATCGAACTCAGCTTGAGCTTTTCCATTTCTAGTTCCTCAATAATATTGAGGAACAGCTGACTCAAAATAGGATGCTTCCTGATTTTATCAATGCCATCGCCATGAGAAATCGTATCAAGCGTTTCAATAACTTTTGATTTAAATTGATTTTCAGAGCCATCATCTAATGCTTCTATAATTCGTGCGCGGTTTTCCACCAAGCGCTCATCGAAATCTAGAGGAAGCTTTTCATTTATAGATGGTTGCTCATCCAAACTGATTGCTACTGACAGCGTATCGAATAACGCGCTTTGAATTTTCCTTGTCGCCATCATGCGCGCAATTCTAAACCGATCAACCAAGAGCTCTTCAATATTTTCAATTTTAATATTTTGAAGATAAAGATGACGCTTCTCGTAATCTACTTCACTATTCCTCGAGCGATACCTTACAGCTTGAGCATGCCGCAGATAGCTAGAAAGATCTTCTGAAACTTGATATATAGAAATTTCTGGGGACAGATATGTTCGCCGTCTCGGATGCCTAAAAAACTCTAAGATGAATGCAGGATCTGTCTTAACTGTCTGATTTGTAATCCCCCTATCCACTCCAAGAGAAAGAGACTTAGTAAACCCAAGTGCTGAATTTAAGATCTCGTCCCATACAAATGCTCCTTCCGCATTTTTCACGACGGTCAGCGTACTGACGACACCATAAGTAGATATTACAAGAGCAACTGACTCGACCGCATTTTGAATAAGCGCTGCATCATCCTGAGCCATTACACCGTGCAGTATTTTTAGAAAGCTAGTTTTACCACACCCATTTGGACCATAAACAACCGAGACATTAGTATCCGAAAAATACGCTTCGGCTATTCGATTAGCAGCCTTAAATCCAAATATTCTAATACTTTTAAGACGAACCACTTGCACCTCCATGCACATTTTAGTTTATATCCACATAACAAAAAGACCTTGATTTACACTTGAAAATAAGGCCGAAATGTTCCGCTTAAATAAATAATTGAGACAACCAGTTACGCCTTGCTTCGCCGATCATCGCTGCACCTTCGTAAGCCAAGGCCAATGCAGATAAACATTACCTCTTCCGCGTAAATGAGTATAGCGTCGAAGCGAATTCCAATCGCGGTGCCCTGATACATTTGACACCCTTGGAATATCCCAATCCATCTCGAACAATCTACTCACTCCCTCATGTCGCAAATCGTGGAAATGCAGATCCTCAATGCCGAGCATCGGGCACGCCCGTGTAAACGATGCCGATACCGATCTGGAGTTGTACGGAAAGATCTCCCGCTCGGTCCGAGGCATGCTCTGCAGGATAGCCCAGGCCTCATCCGGCAAATGGCACCACACATCGTTGCCGATCTTCTGTCCGGGGTTCTTCATATCACGCACCAGGACGGCCTGCCGGGATTCGTCTAGATCCTCCCAGCGAATCCGCGTGATCTCCTCTTGCCGGCGCGTCGAGAAGAGAGCAAACGCAATCATCTTCGGCATGTTGATCGACTCAGGTCGACGAACCTGCATTTCGAAAAAATGCGACATCAGCTTGTCCAGCTCCTCCAGTGTCGGACGGCGGTTCCGTTCCTTACTCTTGCTCACCATTCCCAACTTTCGCAGCACCTTGCGCGCGTCAGGCATTGCCAGAGGATCCACCTCGTAGCCCCACGCCGGCCGCGCCACTGAGAGGACCGCCCCCAGGTGAGAGAGATCATTACCGACCGTCTGCGCCTGAACGCCGCCGCCCTCTTCACTCATCCGCCACTGAGCGAACTCAACCAGCTTCTGGCTGGTCAGCGCCGAGTCGTCGAGGTCGCCCAACCAGGTATCCTTGATCGCTTTTAACGTTGCGTTCTTGGTCTTACCCAACGGCCTGATTTTTTCGTACTCGTCGAGGTACTGTTCGATCATCTTTCTGATCGTCACCCCCTTGCGGTTAGCACGCTCGATCGCCCCAGGTTCCGCCAGTTCCGTCTCCCGTCGTTTGATCCAAGCCTGGGCGACCTGCTTACGGTCGAAGGTTTGGCTTTCCTGATAAACTGTGCGCCCGTCCCGATTGATCCGTATCTGCGCCGTGTAGGCCGTCGAGTTGTCCTTGCGCTTGCGTGATGTGATCGTGCCCATTTCCAGTTGCTACATTGCCGAATTCGCTTGCTACATTGTAGCAACCGACCTCAGAAAACAAGGAAAAATGGGTAAAAACCGCTGTATAAAAGATCAGTATCAATGAATTTCGAAAATCTTGAAACGCCTGTAAACACTAGCCATGTCCATTCCGAGCTGTCTCGGCGCTTCAGTGTGGCGCCGATGATGGATTGGACCGACCGCCATTGCCGTTTCTTCCTACGCCTCCTGTCGAAGAACGCCCTGCTCTACACCGAAATGGTCACCACCGGCGCGCTGCTCAACGGCGATCACGAGCGTTTCCTCCGTCACAACGAAGCCGAGCACCCTCTCGCGTTGCAGTTGGGCGGTAGCGTTCCGTTAGATCTGGCCGCCTGCGCCCGCATGGCTCAGGAACACGGCTACGACGAGGTGAACCTGAACGTCGGCTGCCCAAGTGATCGCGTGCAAAACAACATGATCGGCGCGTGCCTGATGGGTCACCCGCAGTTAGTGGCGGATTGTGTGAAGGCGATGCAAGACGCGGTGTCGATTCCGGTGACGGTGAAGCATCGCATCGGCATCAACGGTCGGGAAAGTTACGCGGAGCTGTGTGATTTCGTCGGCACCGTCCGCGATGCCGGGTGCACCAGTTTTACCGTGCATGCGCGGATTGCGATTCTGGAGGGGTTGTCGCCGAAGGAGAATCGCGACATTCCGCCGTTGCGCTATGACGTGGCGGCGCAGCTGAAGGCGGATTTTCCGGAGTTGGAGATTGTGCTGAATGGCGGGATCAAGACGATGGAGGCTTGCCATGAGCATTTGCAGACGTTTGACGGTGTGATGTTGGGGCGTGAGGCTTATCACAATCCGTATTTGCTGGCGGAGGTGGATCAGCAGTTGTTCGGCAGTTCGGCGCCGGTGATCAGTCGGGCTGAGGCGTTGGCGCAGTTGCGTCCTTATATAGCCGAGCATTTGCTGGCCGGTGGCGCGATGCATCACATCACGCGGCATGTGCTGGGCCTGGGCACGGGGTTCCCGGGGGCGCGGAAATTCCGTCAGTTGTTGTCGGTGGATATTCACAAGGCCAAGGATCCGCTGGCGTTGCTGGATCAGGCCGCTGAGTTGCTTGAAG
>Ga0207655_1001513_pt1 | contig 21200 bp, 15 predicted proteins | sample KBSM44metaG_FD_184398 | JGI IMG/M metagenome (GOLD analysis project Ga0207655, IMG submission 184398) | Miscanthus rhizosphere microbial communities from Kellogg Biological Station, Michigan, USA - KBS M4-4 metaG (SPAdes) (version 2) | ecosystem: Host-associated > Plants > Roots > Rhizosphere >... | reverse complement strand
CAAGGCCGCCTTCCCGGCGTTTTCGCGCAGCAGCCTGGCCGAGCGCGGCGCCATCTTGCAACGATTACATGATGCGGTGCTGGCGCGCGCCGATGATGCCGCCGCCGCGCTGGTCGAAGAGTATGGCGGCCCGTTGCCCACAAGCATCGGCCGCTCGCGCTACACGGCCAAGATGTTTTTGGATGTTAAAAAGGTAATGGACGAGCATGCGTTCGTGAAAACCGTGAACACCGCCAAAGTCGTGCTGGAGCCGGTGGGCGTGGTCGGCATCATCACGCCGTGGAATTCCAGCGCCTGGTTTATCGCCAACAAGGTCGCTACCGCGATCGCGGCCGGCTGCACGGTGGTGGTCAAACCGAGCGAACTGAGCGCGCGGCAAAACCAGATCCTGACCGAATGTTTCCATGCGGCACAACTGCCGCCGGGCGTTGTGAACATCGTCAACGGACGCGGCGATGTGGTCGGGGCGGCGCTGAGCGTGCATCCAGACATTAGCAAAATTTCATTCACCGGCTCGACGGCGGTCGGCAAGAGCATCGCCAAACTCGGCGTCGACACCATGAAACGGGTGACGCTGGAATTGGGCGGCAAAAGCGCTAACGTTATTCTCGACGATGCGGATTTTGAAAAAGCCATTCCAGCCGCGATTCAAGCCTGTTTCATGAATAACGGCCAGGCCTGCATTGCCGGATCACGCTTGCTGGTGCCGGAACATAAACTGGATTTGGTAAAGCAGCTTGTTAAAACTGCCGTTGTATCGGTGGTGGTCGGCGATCCGCATCATCCATCAGTAACGGTGGGACCGCTGGTTAATCAAAAACAATTCGAGCGCGTTCAAAAATATATTCAAATCGGCATTGATGAAGGCGCCGAATTACTCGCCGGCGGAGTGGGGAAACCTGAAGGCCTGGAAGCCGGCTATTTCGTGCGTCCAACTGCGTTTATTAACGTCACCAATAATATGACGATTGCACGCGAGGAAATCTTTGGCCCGGTACTTTCCATCATCAGCTATAAAACCGAGGAAGAAGCGGTTCAAATTGCCAATGACACGCAATATGGTTTGCAGGCATATATCAGCTCCACCAACCTGGATCGCGCCAATCGCATCGCCCGTCAATTACTCGCCGGCCGGGTGCATATTAACGGTATTCACGACGACCTGATTGCCCCGTTTGGCGGCTTCAAACAATCTGGCGTCGGCCGCGAGTTTGGACCATACGGACTGGAGAGCTACCTCGAACCGAAGGCCATTTTGGGGGTGGAAGCCCAGTATCCGCGCTAATCCATGCCAAGAATTGGCACGTAAAGGCCAAAATCCAGCATGACTCGCCTCAGTAGAAGGTCAGGTCGTCATTCGAGGATGGAAGGGAGCGCAGCAGGCACCACAGCTTGCTGCGCATAACCAGATAAGCTGCCACCGGCACGATCAATATTAAGGCAAGCATTCTATTCTCCTTTTCGCACAGGCGTGCGAAATTAGATTAAAAAAATCAGGAACGGTACGACGCGATCAAACGCTCAAATGCCTTCTGCATGTAGCGGCTGGATGGCTCTTCGCGCAGGAAACGGGTATCGTGAATTAAACCCACGATTAAACTGTAAATCTCGTACACCAGTTGGCCTGGATCGGTATCCGGTTTTAACTGGCCTAATTCAATGGCCTGTAAAATCGTCCGGCGCAATGAAGCACGCCATTGTTGTACGCCTTGCTGCAAACGGTCGCGAACGCCACCATTTAAATCGTCATATTCAAAAGCTCCGGCACTGTATAAACAGGAATTACGCAAACCTTCGCTGGCCGCGCGGCGCGACCAGGCATTAATCTGCGCGATTAATCGCGGCAAGCCTTTGGGTAATTCCAGCGACGGTACAAATATCTCCGCTGCAAAGCGCCGGTCATATTCATCCAATACTGCCGCTTGCAATGCCTCGAGTGAACCGACGCGCGAAAATACTCCGCTCTTGCTAATCCCGGTGCGCTTGGCCAACTCGCCCAGCGACAGCTTGCCGATGCCTTCCTCGGCCGCCATCTCCAGTGCCGCCTCCAGAATGGTGGCGTAAGTGGCCTCGCTTTTTGCAGTCAACGTATCCATGGGTCGAACTTTAGCACACCCGTGCGAAATAACAAGCAAAAAAAACCGAGGCCAAACGGCCCCGGTTTCTGTCTCCTCCCGGCTGGCTTATTTTGCCAGACGCTTCTCGAGGTCGGCTTTCACTGCCTTCAGTTCTTCAGGCAGGTGGTAGGCCAGCTTGGTGAACAGTTCGTCGTGCAGCTTCAGTTCTTCACGCCATGCATCCTTGTCGATCGAGGTGATGGTTTCGAATTCTTCCGGCGAGAATGGAATGCCGTCCCATTTCAGGTCGCCGAAGCGCGGGGTGGTGCCGAAGATGTTTTCGATACCACCGGCCGTGCCTTCGATGCGTTCCAGCATCCATTTCAGCACGCGCATGTTGTCGCCGAAGCCAGGCCAGACGAAGTGGCCTTGCTCGTCGGTACGGAACCAGTTGACGCAGAAAATCTTCGGCAGGGTGGCGCCATCGATCTTGCCAACTTTCTCGCCCAGGTTCAGCCAGTGCTGGAAGTAGTCACTCATGTTGTAGCCGATGAACGGCAGCATGGCGAACGGATCGCGGCGCACGATGCCCATCTGGCCGGCTGCGGCAGCAGTGGTTTCCGAGCCCATGGTCGCAGCCATGTAGACGCCTTCCACCCAGTTACGGGCTTCGGTGACCAGCGGCACGGTGGTCGAGCGGCGGCCGCCGAAGATGAAGGCCGAGATCGGCACGCCAGCTGGATCGTCCCAGGCTGGGTCGATCACCGGGTTCTGGGTCGCCGGTACGGTAAAGCGGGCGTTCGGATGCGCGGCCTTGGTGGTCGAGTCCGGGGTCCAGTCGTTGCCTTGCCAGTCGATCAGGTGCTGCGGGGCTGGCTTGCTCAGGCCTTCCCACCACACGTCGCCGTCATCGGTCAGCGCCACGTTGGTGAAGATGGTGTTCTCGCGCAGCGAAGCCATGCAGTTGTAGTTGGTTTTTTCGTTGGTGCCAGGGGCCACGCCGAAGTAACCGGCTTCCGGGTTGATGGCGTACAGGCGGCCGTCGGCGCCCGGCTTGATCCATGCAATATCGTCGCCGATGGTGGTGATTTTCCAGCCTTTGAACGAAGTTGGCGGAATCAGCATGGCGAAGTTGGTCTTGCCGCAAGCCGACGGGAAGGCCGCTGCCACGTAGTGTTTCTTGCCTTCCGGAGATTCCACGCCCAGGATCAGCATGTGTTCAGCCAGCCAGCCCATGCCGCCGTTTTGCGCGTCCTGGTGGCCCATGTTCGATGCGATACGCAGCGCGAAGCACTTTTTGCCCAACAGCGCGTTGCCACCGTAGCCGGAGCCGAACGACCAGATTTCGCGGGTTTCAGGGTAGTGCACGATGTATTTGGTCGAGTTGCATGGCCACGGCACGTCCTTCTGGCCGGCTTTCAGCGGCGCGCCCACGGTGTGAACACACGGCACGAATTCGCCGTCGGTTCCCAGCACGTCGTAGACGGCTTTGCCCATGCGGGTCATGGTGCGCATATTGACGGCCACGTATGGCGAGTCCGACAGTTCCACGCCGATGTGGGCGATTGGCGAACCCAGCGGGCCCATCGAGAACGGCACCACATACATGGTACGGCCGACCATGCAGCCGTCGAACAGTGGATGCAGGGTGGCGCGCATTTCGGCCGGGTCCATCCAGTTGTTGGTCGGGCCGGCTTCTTCTTTGGTCTTCGAGCAGATGAAGGTACGGTCTTCCACGCGGGCCACGTCGGTTGGATCCGAGCAAGCCAGGTAGGAGTTCGGGCGTTTTTCCTGGTTCAGCTTTTTCATGGTGCCGGCGGCAACCATTTCAGCGCACAGGCGGTCATACTCTTCCTGCGAGCCATCGCACCAGTAAATACGGTCCGGTTTGGTCAGGGCGGCGATCTCCGCAACCCAATTGATGAGCTTTTGCTGTTTGATGTAAGCTGGGGCGTTCAAAGGTGCGACGCCACCCATTACAGGTTGGTTCATGGTACTTCTCCAATGCTAATTAAAATTCTGTGGTGGCAGGATCGTCGTCAGCTTATGGCTTGCGCTCAGAGGTCCATTCGAAATGGGTCGGCGGATGTACGGCGGTCGTGCGCGGCCCGGATCTGGTCGTCGGGCCTTGGTTTTGCGCCGATTGTACACCCCTCAACAGGCGTTCCATACAAAAATGTAGGAGAATTGGTTGAGTAAAGTAGTAAGCTATTTGGCGTATCGCATAGCATGTTATTTCCCTACGAAATTAACCAAAACATCGTCTATCTTTCATGAAAATCGCTATTCTCGATGATTACCAAAATGCAACTCAAAGTCTGAAATGTTTTGAGTTGTTGGCAGACCACGAAGTAAAAGTGTTCAACAGCACGACGCGGGGGCTGGGCCAGCTGGCGATCCGGCTGGCGCCTTTCGATGCGCTGGTGTTGATCCGCGAACGCACGCATTTCAGCCGTGCACTTCTCTCGAAGTTGCCTAATCTGAAATTAATTTCGCAGACCGGCAAGCTGGCCGGCCACGTCGACGTGGAGGCGGCAACGGAACTGGGGATAGCGATTGCCGAAGGCGTGGGCTCGCCGACTGCCCCGGCGGAACTGACTTGGGCGCTGATCATGGCCGCTGCGCGCAAGATCGTCCCTTATGCGAACAATTTGCGGGATGGGCTGTGGCAGACGGCCTCGATTAATCCGCAGTTGAACGGGCTGGGCTTCGTACTCAAGGGCCGTACGCTGGGCATTTGGGGCTACGGCAAGATCGGCCAGATGGTGGCCGGTTTCGGCCGTGCCTTTGGGATGAAAGTGATGGTCTGGGGCAGTGAAGCCAGCCGCGCCAAGGCAGCGGCGGACGGCTACACGGTAGCGGCGTCGCGCGAAGCTTTCTTTGAACAGGCCGATGTGCTGAGTTTGCACCTGCGCCTGAACGACGCCACCCGCGGCATTGTCAGCGCCGACGATTTGGCGCGCATGCGGCCGCAAGCGCTGTTTGTGAATACCAGCCGTGCCGAGCTGGTGCAGCCGGACGCACTGGAACAGGCGCTGGCCCGGGGCCGGCCAGGCTACGCCGCGCTGGATGTGTACACTTCCGAGCCGTTAGCAGCAGATTCGCCGATCTTAAAGATACCAACCGTGCTGGCGACACCGCACTTGGGCTACGTCGAGCAGGACAGCTACGAGTTGTACTTCCACCATGCGTTCAAGAACGTGGTGGACTTTGCCAACGGCACGCCAGCCAACATCGCTAATCCGTCTGCTCTGGGACGCCGGTAAGATTGATGCGCGGGGTCGGCATCGCGTGCACCTTGCTCCACAGCCCGGCCCAGCCGGGCGGCCAGCCTATTTCCGGGCCGGCATAGGGCGGCAGCGAGGCGCGCACCGGAATCACCGGCACCGGCGGCATCTCGGTCAGCGGGCCGCCGTCGGGACGCTGCATGTCCAAGCTGTACATGTAGCCGGGCAGCAGCGCATCGCACACACTGGCAAACCAGGCCGTATGATCCTCGTCGCGCCCCAGCGCCTGCGCCAGCCCTTGCGGATCAAACCTGGCCAGCGCGTGGATCAGCTCCTCGGTGGTGGCGCCCGGCGAGTCGCCCCAGCCCATCACCGGATTGCTGTTGTAGTCGGCGCCCGAGCCATACCAGCCTTCGCGCCATGAGCGCTGCATCCAGTCGCGCGGGCCGGTGAACAAATGCCAGCGCCAGTGCAGTCCGGACGGCTTGGGCCACGAATACAGGTAAAGTTTTTGATAACCTGCCTGGTGCAGCTCGCGCACCACGGCCATCAGGCGCGCGTGCGGCATGCGGTCGGGCGGGGCGCGGCGGAACAGGATGGCTTCGCCGTCGGCAAACTGCACCTCGTCGGTGGACAAATTCAGGTCGAGCGTGCGCGACTCGCTGCCGAAGCGGGCGGAAATCCAGCCGGTCAGCAAATTGACCGTCGTGATGACGCCATAGCCACGGTGGCGATGGAAAATAACGGTGCCGGGAGCGAGCGCTTTCATAGTCAGCTAACGAACAAAGAATCCAGTGTAGACATAGTACGCCCAAGTTTCCAGTCCCGGTGTTTAGGTTATGATGCACATCATTTTCTTTGAGCCCGAGCTTTCACCATGACTTTGCGCATCCTCGCCACCGGCGGCACCTTCGACAAACACTACAACGAGCTGAACGGCACCCTCGGCTTTGCCGACAGCCACGTGCCGGACCTGCTCAAGCGCTGCCGCCTGACCATCGACGTAGCGCTGGAACAGCTGCCGCTGATGGATTCGCTGGACATGGTGGATGCCGACCGCGAGCGCATCCTGGCGTCGTGCCGCGCGGCCGGTGAAAAAGCCATCGTCATCATCCACGGCACCGACACCATGCCGCAGACCGCGCAAGTGCTGGGCCCGGCCAACCTGGGCAAGACCATCGTCCTGACCGGCGCCATGATCCCCTACGAAATCGCCAACTCCGACGCCATGTTCAACCTCGGCTTCGCCGCTGGCGTGGCGCAGACCCTGCCGCCAGGCGTCTACGTCGCCATGAACGGCAAGATCTTCGCCTGGGACAACGTGCAGAAGAACAAAGCCGCCGGCGTATTCCAGCCGCTGTAAAACGTTAGCGCGGCGCGGCCAGCACGCCTTGCGGTGTGCAAGCCAGCAGGGCTTGTTTGCGCAAGCTGTCGTGCTCGGTGTGGGTGGCGCCGCTGAGCGGCGTGGCGGCGCTGTATTGCTGCAGCGCTGACGCCAGCTGGCCGGCGCTGCTGCCCGGCCCCTGCGCAAACCATACGTCCGCCGCTGCGTGCGACTGGCCGTCGTCCGTGGTGTAAGTGGAGGTCAGGCCGATCAGGTTGCCATGGTCGGCCGCGTCGCTGTGCTGCACGTCCAGGTTCAGGCTGCTGATGCGCAGTTCGGCCAGCGACTTCAACTCACCCGGCTGGCTGACGCCGTCCGCATCCGCATCGATCCACACCCGCAAGGCACTGTACAGCGAGTCCTTCGCATCGATCTTGCCATCGCCGTTGTCATCCAGCGTGGCCAGCGCTTCGTAGCCGTTGGACGCCGTGCTGCCATCGGCCAGGCGTGTCGCCGAGCCGAACAGTTCACGGCCATCGTTGATCACGCCGTCACCGTTGCGGTCCAGCGCCAGCAAGCCGTCGCCTGACCCGACCCAGCCAGTGGGGCGTTTCTGGCCGCTGGCCGCGAGGTCGAACTGTACGCCCGCATCCAGCCCCAGCGTGCGCACACCGTTGCCGTCCAGGTCCAGCACCAGCGGCGTGACGAAGGTCATGGCCGCTTTCTGCTCGGCGCTGAAGGCCGCCTGCTGCGATGCGGTCAGCGCATGGTATTGCGTCGAACTCATCACGTGGGTCTGGGTGGTGGTCAGCTGCATCAGCTGGGCATTGCTCAACGCCGTCATCTGGAACTGCGTCAGCGCGCGGATTTGCTGTGTGCCCAGGCTGGCGATATCGCCCACTTCGATCGCTTTCAGGTTCGCCGGGCTCAGATCGGCAATCATGGCCGTGCTCATGGCCGCCAGTTGCGCGCCCGAGAAGGCTGCCATCTGCGCCGCCGTGAACTGGCTGGCGCTGTCGCTCGGCTTGAGCGCGGCCACTTGCGGCAAGGTCAGCGCCGCCACTTGCTGCGCCGTCAGCGCCAGCAGTTGATCGTCGGTCAACGAGCGGATCACGCTGGTGCCGAGCACGGCGATATCCACCGCCTCCACCGCCGCCAGCTGGGCCGGCCGCAGGCGCGCGATGGCAGCCGCGTTCAGCGCGGCAAACTGCGCCTCGCTCAAGGCCTGCAGTTGCGCGTTGCTCATGGCCGCCAGCAGGTTGCCATCCTTGGCCGCCGCGTTCAGCAGGGCCGGGCTGAGGACCGCCACGTCTTCCAGCGACAGGTAGGCCACTTGCGCCGCCGACAGGCTGGCCAGCTGCGCGCTGCCCAGCACCGCCACCTGGTCCGCGCTCAGCGCCGCGATCTGGCCGCCTTTCAGCGCCAGCAGTTGCTGCGTTTTCAGCGCCGCCACCGCCGACGGTTTCAGCGCGGCGATATCTTCCGCCTCCATCACACCAACCACGCTCAGCGGCAGGGAACCGATCTGGGCGCCGGTCAGCGCCGCCGCCTGGTCCACGCTAAGCGCCACCACTTGCGCCGTGGTCAGGCCGGCAAAGGCCTTGGTGCTCAGGGCAGCAATCTGCGCCGTGCTCAGCGCGGTGATGCCCAGGCCTTTGCCACCCAGCGCGTTCAGCTGTTCCGAGCTCAGGCCGGCGATCGCCGCCACGCTGACTGCCGCCAGCGCGTCGAGGCTGAGCGCGCCGATCTCGGCCGCCGACAGGCTGCCGAACTGCAGCGCCGTCAGCGCATGCACCTGGTCCGAACTGAGGGCGGCAAACTGGCTGATGCTCAGGCCGTCCAGCTGCAAGGTGCTCAGGGCTGCCACTTGCGCCGTGCCGAGGCCGGCCAGCTGCGCCGCGCTCAACGTGTGCAGGAAGGTCGGCGACAGCGCGTTGATCTGCTTCTGGTTCAGCGCGGTGATCTGGTCGCTGCTGAAGGCCTTGATTTGCAGGCTGCTCAGGAATTGCAGCGCGCTGGTGTTGATGGCGGCAATTTGGCCCGCACTCAGCAGATCGAAATTGGTGGCCGCACCGCCGGCCACCACGCCCAGCCCGGCGATCTGTGCCCCCGACAGCGCTGCCACCGCCTGCGTGCTGAGCACGGCGATATCGGTATCGAGCGCGCTCAGCGCCGCCAGCGACAGGCCGGCGATCTGGCGTGTGCCCAGCGCCGCTACCTGGTCGGCAGTCAGCGCCGCCACCTGCACCGTGCGCAGGCCGGCGACCTGGTTCGAGGCCAGGCTGGCGATCTGGCGCGTGCTCAGCGCCTGCAACTGGTCGGCGCTCAGGCGCGACAGGGCGCCGATGCTGAGACCGGCGATGGCCTGGGTGCTCAGCACCGCCAGGCTGTCGGCGCTGAGGGCGGCGATCTTGGCGTCGCTCAGGGCGTTGAGCTGGCCGCTGTTCAGCACCGACACCTGGGCCGTGGTCAGCACCGCCAGCTGGCCGGCCGTCAGCGCGGCCATTTGCGACGAGCTTAAGCCGACGATGGCGCGCGTGGCCAGCACCGCCACGTCTTCCTCTTCCAGACTGGCCAGCGCGGTCGCCGACAGCGCGCCCAGCTGGCTGCTGTTCAACGCGGCCGCCTGGTCGGAGGTCAGGGCCACCGCCTGCGCGGCGGTCAGCCCGCCCAGCGTGCTGCTGCCCAGCACGGCAAACTGGGCAGTGCTCAGGATGCCGAACTGGTCGGAAGTCAGCGCCGCCAGCTGCGACGAGCTCAGGCCGCGGATAGTGTTGATCTTGAGCGCAGCAATATCTTCCACGTCCAGCGCGCGCAGGTCGGCGTTTTCCAGCGCGGCCAGCTGGGCGCTGTTGAACGCAGCCACCTGGTCCGAGCTTAGCGCCTGCGCCTGCTGGGTGCGCAGGCCGGGCAGCGCATTGCTGCGCAGCGCAGCGATCAGCGCCCAGATGGCGTTCTCGCCGCTGCCGTAAGGATCGTTGCCCAGCACGCTCAACTGCGCCGCGCTCAGCGCGGCGATCACGGCCGGCTTCAGCGCTGCCAGGTTGTCGGTGTTGATGGCGGCGATTTCGCGCAGCGACAGCCCGGCCAGCTGCGCCGAACTGAGCGCGGCGATCTGCGCCGACTGCAGGTTGAACATCTGGTCGCTGCTCAGCGCGTTGAGCTGATTGGTGCTGAGCACGGCAATCTGGCGCGTGCTGAGCGCGGCCACCTGGTCGGTGCTGAGCGCGGCCAGCGCCCGGCTCGACAGGCCGGCAATCACGCTGGTGTTGAGCACCGCGATATCGTTGAGCTGCAAGCCCTGCACGCCGTCCGAACTGAGCGCGGAGAACTGCGCCGAGCTCAGCGCGGCCAGCTGGGCGCTGCTCAGGCTGGCCACCTGGTCGCTGTTGAACACGGCCACCTGGCGCGTGCTGAGCGTGGCCAGCGCGGCCGGGCGCAGTGCGGCCAGGTCGTCCGTTTCCAGCGCCGCGATATCGGCGGTGGAGAAGGCGCCCAGCTGCGCGCTGCTGAGCGAGGCCGCCTGCGCGGTGCTCAGGGCGATGATCTGGTCGATGGTCAAGGCCGCGATGGCGCGCGTGCCCAGCGTGCTGAACTGGGTGGTGGTCAGCGTGCCAAACAGGTTGGGGCCGGCCGGGTCGGCGCCCAGCGCCGCCAGCTGCGCCGTGCTGACTGCGGCCAGCATGGTGGTGCTCAGGGCGCGCAGACCGTCGCTGCCGATGACGGCAATCTCGCCCGGCGCCAGGCCCGGCAGGCTGCGCGTGGTCAGGCCGGTGAGCTGGCGCGTGCCCAGCGAGGCTACCTGGTCCGCACCCAGCGCCGACAGCTGCCGGCTGCTGAAGACGGCAAATTGCTGCGAGCTCAGGCTGTTGAGCTGGTCGGTGCTCAGCGCGTTCATCATGTCCGGCGTCAGGGCGGCCAGGAAGGCCGGTCCCAGCGCGGCCAGGCTGTCGCTGGCAAAGCCGGCCACCGCATCGCTCGGCAGCGCGCCCAGCTGGCGCGTGTTGAGCGCGTTGAACTGGGCCGTCGTCATGGCAGCCAGCTGGTCGCTGGTCAGGACCGCGATCTGCTGCGTGCTCAGCGCGGCGATGGCGGCAGTGCGCAAGGCGGCAAAGTCCACCGCCTCCATCATGGCCAAGGCTTCCAGGCGCAGCGCGCGCGCCTGGTCGCTGCTGAGCGCCGCCACCTGGCTGGTGCTCAGCGCCACCACTTCATCGCTGCTCAGGCCGGCCAGCGTGTTGGTGCGCAGTGCAGCGATCTGGCGCGTGCTCAGCGCCTGGATATCCATGTCCAGCGCCGTCAGTTGCGCCGAACTCAGCGCGGCGATGGCGCTGGTGTTGAGCGCGGCGATGCCGGCGCTGTTGATGGCGGCCACGGCATCGAGGCTGAGGCCGGCCACCTGCTGCGAGGTCAGCGCGCCGATTTGCGCCGAGCGCAGGCTGACGATCTGGTCACTGGTCAGCGTATTCAGTTGCCGCGAACTCAGCACGGCGATCTGGCGCGAGGCCAGGCCCACCAGCTGGTCGGTGGCCAGCACGATCAGGGTGTCGGTGGCCATCGCGGCCACGGTGGCGGTGGACAGCGCGCCCAGATCCTGGCTCTGCAAGCCCATCAGGGCCGGGTAGTTGAGGGCGGCAAACTGCTTGCCGCTGAGGACGCTCGCTTGCTGCGTGCTCAGCGCCGTTACCTGGTTGGCGTCCAGCAATGCCATCTGCGCCGTGCCCAGGCTGGCGATGACGCTGGTGCTGAGCGCGGCCAGATCGGCCGTTTCCAGTACCGGGATCAGCTTGGTCGACATGACCGCCACCTGGCTGCTGCTCAACGCGGCGGCCTGCGCCGTGCTGAAGGCAACGATCTGGTCGGTGGTGATGCCGGCCAGCGCGCGCGTCGTCAATGCGGCCAGCTGCGCGGTGCTGAGCACGCCAAACAGGCTGCCGCCGGCATGATCGCCGAGCGCCGCCAGCTGGCTGGAATTCAAGGCGCCGATGGCGGCGGTGCCAAGCACGCGCATGGCGCTACTGCCCAGCACGCTGATATCGTCGCTGCCCAGCGCGGCCGCCTGCAGCGCGCCAAAGCCGACGATCTGCTTGGTGCCCAGCGCGGCGATCTGGGTGGTGGTGAAGGCGTTGATCTGGGCGCTGCTCATCACCGCCAGGTGGCGCGAGCCCAAGCCGGCCAGCTGCGCCGTGCTCAGCGCCCACAGCAGCTGCGGGTTCAGCAGCGGCACCGCGCTGGTGGTCAGCGCGGCCAGGTCGGCGCTGGACAGGCCGGCCAGGGTGTCGCTGCCAATCGCGGCGATCTGGCGGCTGTTCAGCACGCTGAACTGGGCCGGGGTAAACGCGGCCAGCTGGGCGCTGCCCAGCACCGCCAGCTGTCTGGTCGACAGCGCCGCAATGGCCGCGGTTTTCAGCGCGCCAAAGTCCGCCGCCGGCAGCGCCTGCACGGCCGCGGTGGACAGCACGGCAATCTGCTCGCCGCTGAGGGCGGTGGCCTGGCGGCTGGTCAGCAGCGCCGCCTGGCTGGCGCTCAGCGCCGCCAGCGTGGACGCACGCAGGGCGGCGATCTGGTCCGTGGTGAGGGTGGCGATGGCGCCACCGCCGCCGAGCATGCTGAACTGGCTTGAGCTCAGCGCCGCAACCGCGGCAGTGTTCAGATAAGGCAGGTCGCCGCTGTCGAGCGCGGCAATGTCTTCGGTGGCCAGGCCAGCCATCTGGCGCGAACTCAGCACATTCAATTGCGCCGTGCGCAGATTGGCGATCTGGCTGCTGTTGAGGCCGGCAATCTGCGCGCTGCTCAGGGCGCTGATCTGCTGGGTGGTGAAGGCGCGGATCTGGTCGGTGTTGAGCTGCGCCAGCACCGCCGTGCTCATCTGCGCCACCGCACTGCTGCTCAGGGCGGCGATGTCGGCGGTCGGCAAGCCGGTCAGCGCGTCGCTGTTGAGGGCCGCCACCTGGCGCGTGTTCAGCGCGGCAAACTGGGCGGTGGTGAAGCCGGCCAGCTGGTCGGCCGACAGCAGCGCGATCTGGCGCGTCGACAAGCCGGCGATGGTGGCGGTTTTCATGGCGCCGATATCTTCCGCTTCCAGCTGCGTGAAGTTGTCGGAACCGAGCGCCGCCAGTTGTTGCGAACTCAGCGCGGCCGCCTGGCGCGTGGTCAGGGCCACGGTCTGGTCGCCGGTCAGGGCAGCAATCTGCCTGGTGGCCAGCGCCGCGATCACCTGCGTGCTCAGGGCAGCAAAGCCGTCCACCGTGATGGCCTGGATATCGTCACTGGACAGGGCGGCCACCTGGCGGCTGGCCAGCGCGGCCAGCTGCTGGGTCAGCAGGATGCCGAAATCGGAGGCGTCAAGTGCGGCAATGTTGGCGGTGCTGAGCGCGGCCAGGTCGACCGGCTCGAACGACACGATGGAGCCCGGCGTCAGGCTGGTGAAGGCAGTCGTGCCGAGTGCAGCCACCTGGGCCGTGGTCAGCGCCACGATCTGGTCGGGAGTGAGCGCGCCCATCAGTGCCGGCTGCGCGGCGCCGGCGGCGTTCAGCACGGCCGGCTTGAGCGCGGCCACGTCCTGGGTGGTCATGGCGCTCAGGTTGGACGGCGCCAGCGCGGCCAGCTGCTTGCTGCTTAGCGCCGCCGCGTGATCGGTGCGCAAGGCCGCCACCTGTTCCGGGAGCAAGTCGAGGATGTCGTCGGTGGTCCAGGCGGCAATCGTCGCGACGGACAAGTTGGCGATATCCTGGGTGCTCAATCCGATCGGCCCGCTCATAGAAATTCCTCTTTTGCTAAGACTTTTCACTATAGCAGAGATTGCCTTAATTTCCACACGGCAACCAGGAATTTTTATACGGGACGCCACAAAGAAAATGCCGCGAAATCAATGACTTCGCGGCATTTTTAATTGTATGGCAAAGGATGGTTATGCTTTGGCTTCGCCGCCCAAAGCCTCCACCACATCGGCCAGCAGCTTGGCCAGTTCCCCGGTCATCAGCATGAAATCGCCGTCGAAGCGCTCGTCGTCGTTGCGCACGCCAGCGTCTTTCTCGTCCAGCACGTCCAGCGGCTTGATGCCCTTGATGGCCAGCTGTTCGGTCAGCACGAAGGAAATCTTGCTGTCCCAGGTCATGGCCAGGCGGGTGCACTGCTTGCCGGCGGCAATGTGGCGGCGCACTTCTTCCGGGTCCAGCGAGTGCTTGACGTAGCGCACCGCGGCCTTGCTCTCGCCGGTGGCGCGCAGTTCGGTATCCATGTCGACCGTGAAGCCGGCCGGCGCTTCGTCGGTCTGCAGCCATTCGGTCATCACGCCCACCGGCGAGCGCTGCACGCGCAGGCTTTCCAGCGGCAGCTTGTCGACCGCCTTCAGCAGCAGCTTGATGACTTCGTCAGCCTTGGCCGGGCTGGCGGCATCGACCACCAGCCAGCCGTTGACCGGGTCGATCCAGGTCCAGACGTTGGAGCGGATCGAGAAGGCGCGCGGCAACAATTCGTCGGCCACGCGTTCCTTCAGCTCCTTCATCGCCTTCTTGCCCGGCTTGAAGCCCTGGGCTTCTTCCATCTCGGCGGCGCGCGCCTTGGCGACCTGGTTGATGACGCTGTTCGGCAGCAGTTTTTTCTCGGTGCCCAGCACAATTAGCATTTGCTTGTTGACCACGTGCACCAGGCCGCCGTTCGGGCGCGGCGTGTCCCAGCCCTGGCGCAGCAATTCATTGCTGCTGGCCGGGGTGAACGCCTGGCTGGCCAGCGCGGCTTCGAGTTGTTCGGGGGTGTAGGCCCAAGGGGCCGGCAGACGGTAAATCTGTAGATTCTTGAACCACATAAAGTTGACAGGCCTTGTTTCAAAAAGTGATGGCAAAAGGAGCGTCATTTTACACGCTACGCTTCAGGCGAATAAATCTCCTTGCACCGGCAGCCGCCGCGCCACGGCGGCGCCGGGCGCTTCCAGCGTGCTGGCGCGCACCCCGAGCAGGCGCAGCTTGCGCTGCAGCGGCACCCGCTTCAGGCATTCGCGCGCCGCCTGCAGGATGGCGTCGGCATCGGCCACCGGCAGCGGCAGGGTGACGTTGCGGCTGACGATCTGGAAATCGTCATAGCGCAGCTTGATGCTGATGGTGCGGCTGACATAGCCCTTGCGCTTGAGGTCGTCCGCGAGGCGCGCGCACAGCGTGGTCAGAATGCCGGACAAGGTCTCGCGGTCGGTGCGCGCATGCAGGTCGCGCTCGAAGGTGGTTTCGCGCGAGATCGATTTGCTTTCGCGGCTGGTGGAAATGCCGCGCTCATCGATGCCGCGCGCAGCGCGCGCCAGCCAGGCCGCGTAATGCGCGCCGAAATAATCCTGCAGCAGGCCGGCATCGGCCTGCGCCAGCTGGCCGATGGTCTCGATGCCGAGCGAGGCCAGCTTGGCGGTGGCCTTGGGGCCGATGCCGTTCACCTTGCGCACATTGAGCGGCCAGATGCGCTCGGGGATGTCGTCCATGCCCAGCACGGTCAGGCCGTCGGGCTTCTCGAGGTCGGAACAGATTTTCGACAGCAGCTTGTTGGGCGTGACGCCGATCGAGCAGGTCAGCCCGGTGGCATCGCGCACCGCCTGCTTGATGCGCGAAGCCAGCTCACGCGTTTCGCCTTTCACCTCGGTCAGGTCGACAAAAATTTCATCGATGCCGCGGTCTTCGATATCGGGCGCGATGCTGGCCACCGCTTCCTTGAACAGGCGCGAGTAATGGCGATAGTCGTCAAACGTGGCCGGCAGCAGGATGGCGTCCGGCGCCAGCTTGGCCGCCTTCATCATGCCCATTGCCGAGCCGACGCCGAACGCGCGCGCCTCGTAGGTGGCGGTGGTAATCACGCCGCGCCCGACATAGTCGCGCAAGCGCTTGAATTCATAGGAGCCGTCGGCGCGCTGCTCGGGCGCGTAGCCGCGTCCGCCGATCACCACCGGCTGGCCGCGCAGCTGCGGATAGCGCAACAGCTCGACCGATGCGAAAAACGCATCCATGTCGATGTGGGCAATGCGGCGGTCGGCGTCGGCCATAATGCAGGAATAATACTGTAAATAAACACAGTATCCATCGAAAGCCACCGACATGCAAGTTCCCGATGCTACACTCAGTGTATGACCAAGCACACCGCTATGCTTGCCCTGTGGCTGCCGCTCGCCTGTGCCCAGGCCGCGGCGACGGATAGCGCTTGCCCGCCCGCCAACGTCGGCGTCAGCGACCTGGGCTATTCGTCCTATCAGGATGGCGACGTCATTCGCGGCATCAGCATCGATGTGGTGGAAGAATTGCAAAAGCGCAGCGGCTGCAAGCTGAGCGTGCTCTGGTATCCGCGCAGCCGGCTGTACGCGCAGTTCCTCAGCGGCAAACTGGACATCACGGGCGCCTCGCTGCGCACGCCCGAGCGCGACCGCTACGGCACCTTTCTACCTTACACCTACTCCCGTTTTGAACTGGTCTTGCTCAACAAGGAGGCCGGCAACTTCCATAGCCTGGCCGAATTTGTCGAACGCAGCACGGCGCGCCTGAACGTCACGCGCGGCATTTTCTACAACGTGGCCATCCAGGCGCAATTCGATCGCCTGCAACAACAAGGGCGGCTGGAATACGTCAATGACTTTGGCGTGGTGTTCCGCAAGATCCTGGCCGGCCGCACCGAAGGCACGCTGGCGCCGCTCACCATCCACATGCAGAACCAGCGCCAGTTCGGCCTGGTCGGCCAGATGAGCGCCACCACCGTGGCGGAAGCGCCGCGCACCCTGCTGGGCCTGTACGTCTCCAACAAAGTGCCGCCCGAGGTGCTGCAGCGCTACGCCAACGCGCTGCGCTCCATCGTGGCCGACGGCAGCATACAGAAATTCTACGAGCACTATCTGGACGCCAACGCCATGCAGCGGCTGTACCAGGACGGGCCGCGCGAGATCCTCGACGCGCTGCCGCCGCCCCGCTAGCGCTGCTTGAACCAGTTGGCGGTGGCGTCGTCGGCCGGGAAGAAAGTCTCGACGCGCAATTCGTGCACGGTGACGTCGTGCGGCGTGCCCAGCGTGGCGATGGTGGTGAACAGGTTGAGCTCGACGCCATCCTTGCGCAGAGTCATCGGCAGGAACGGCAAGGCGCGGCGGTCGAGATTGGGCGTGCGCGGCATGTCGGCGATGCCGGGCAGCGCCAGCAGGTCGGCCAGCAGCGTGGTGGCCTCGCTGCCGGGACCGTCGCTCATGGCTTCGCGCTGTATCCACAGCAGCAGATCGGCGCTGACTTCTTCCCAGTTGGGCAGGTAGGGGCGCAGGCCGTGCGGGTCCAGCGTCTGGCGGATCACGTTGACCGAGCCGTCGGTGGGGAACTGCACCTCGGGCGGATAGCCGTACAGCCAGCGCAGCATGGCGGCGGCCGGCTCGTTCAGCATCAGCAGATTCCACAGCCGGTCCACCACCAGCGCAGGGTATGGCGCCTGCTGCGCCAGCATGAATTCCAGCGCCTGCCGCACCGCGCCCAGTTCGGGATCGGACAAGTTGCGTTCCTGGTAGGCCGGCGCAAAGCCGGCCGCCAGCAGCATGACGTTGCGCTGGCGCAGCGGGATCTCCAGCACCATGCCCAGCTTGAGGATCAGCTCCTTGCTGGGCTGCGAGCGGCCGCTTTCCAGGAAGCTGATATGGCGCTGGGAGATCGCGCTTTCGGTCGACAGCTTCAGCTGGCTGTAGCCGCGCTTGCCGCGCCAGTAGCGCAGGGCGGCGGCAAAATCGCTGAAGTACTGGTCGCGCGCAGTCATGACGTCTCCGTGATGAAGGGAAGTGCGTAATCTATCACGCGGCGTTGAGGAAGCCGTTCACGCTGGCCAGCCGGCCGTCGGCGGCCACCGTGGCCACATCCATGCCGCTGGCGACGCGCTGGCCGTCGGCTGCGGCCAGCGTCCACGAGAAGCGCACCAGGTCGTTGTGGCCGTCCGGCGTGCCGTCCAGCGTGAAGCGGTGGCCGGGGAAGTGGCTTTGCGCGCCGGCGATCATGGCGTCGATGCCGTCGTGGCCGGCGCCGCGCATCATCGGATCGACGTAGCAGGCGTCGAGGCTGAAGGTGCGGGCGATCATGGCGCGGCGGGTGGCGGCGTCGCGTTCATTCCAGATGGCCAGGTATTGGTCGGCGATGTGTGCTGGGTTCATGCTGATCTCCTTGGTTGGGTCATGTCGGAATCGACAGGAGCCATTGTGCGGACATCGCATTGGTGCGGCGATTACGTCCCAGGTAATCGCCGCACTGCCGCCACCACCAGCAGCGCGCCGGCCGCCAGGCTGGCGGCGATCAGGTAAATGCCGCTGGCGGTGCTGCCGGTAGCGTCGCGGATCGCGCCTACCAGATACGGCGCGACAAAGCCGGCCAGGTTGCCCACCGAGTTGATCATCGCGATGCCCGCCGCTGCGGCCGCGCCGCCCAGCATGGCGGTCGGCAGGCTCCAGAAAATCGGGAAGGTACTGAGGATGCCGGCCGTGGCCACGCTCAGCGCCGCCAGCGCGATCACGGTGCTGTCGCTGTAGACGGTGGCAGCCACCAGCCCCAGCGCGCCGGCCAATGCAGCCAGCGCGGTGTGCCAGCGCCGCTCGCCCGTGCAGTCCGAGTGGCGCGCGGCCAGTACCATGGTCAGCGCCGCCACGCCGTAAGGCACGGCCGACAGCAGGCCGATATCGAACACATCGGTCACGCCGCTGTTCTTGATCAGCTGCGGCAGCCAGAAGCTGACGCCGTACAAGCCCATCACGCACAGGAAGTACACCAGCGCCAGCAGCCACACCTTGCCGCTGCCGAACAGCCGGCCCAGCGGCAAGTGCTGTTGCTGGCTGCGCTCGCCGGCCAGCTCGCGCTCCAGCGCCTGCTTGTCGTCCTCGCTGAGCCAGCGCGCGGCGCGGATGCCGTCGTCGAGATAGAACCAGGTCCACACGCCAAGCAACACCGAGGGCAGACCTTCCAGCAGAAACAGCCACTGCCAGCCGCTCCAGCCATTGAGGCCGGCGCACGCCTTCATGATCCAGCCCGACAGCGGCCCGCCCACCACGCCGGCCACCGCCACGCCGCTCATGAACACGGCCACCATGCGGGCGCGGCGCTGCGCCGGATACCAGTAGGTCAGGTACAGGATGATGCCGGGGAAGAAGCCGGCCTCGGCCACGCCGAGCAGGAAGCGCAGCACGTAGAAGCTGGCGGCGCTGGTGGTGAACATCAGCGCCGAGGAAATCACGCCCCAGCTGATCATGATGCGGGCAATCCAGATGCGCGCGCCGGCGCGCGTCATCAGCAGGTTGGACGGCACCTCGAACAGGAAGTAGCCGATGAAGAAGATGCCGGCGCCAACGCCATACACGGCATCGCTGAATTGGAGCTCGGCCTGCATCTGCAGTTTGGCGAAGCCGACGTTGACGCGGTCCAGATAGGCCGCGACAAAGCACAGGAACAGGAAAGGCATCAGACGCCGGCTGACGCGGCTGTACAGTTGATCAAGATTGTTATTCATGAATTTTCTAAATTATTTTCAAAAACCCTTGCGGAAGTGAATCGCCCTCCTATAGAATACGGCCTCGTTCAGCAGTTGTAGCAGTTAAATGAAACAACGCTGATAAGTTCACTGGGTGCTTAGCTCAGTTGGTAGAGCGGCGCCCTTACAAGGCGTAGGTCGGGAGTTCGACCCTCTCAGCACCCACCAGTAGAACTTATAAAAACGAATTGGAGCGGTAGTTCAGTTGGTTAGAATACCGGCCTGTCACGCCGGGGGTCGCGGGTTCGAGCCCCGTCCGCTCCGCCAATATTCCGAGAAGGCCCGATGTTCGCATCGGGCCTTTTTCATTTCCGCCTCAGAATGCCGGGCTAAGCTGATTGGCAATGAAAAATTCCTATCTCCACTTCCGGCTCCGCATGGCGCGCCACGCGCTGCTGCAATTTGCCCGCAGCCTTCAAAGCTCGCTTGAATATATTTTGCTTGGTTTCGGCACCGTGCTGGTTGGCTTGCTGGCCGTGATCGCGCTGCCCGGCATGTTTGCCGCCACCCAGCCGTGGCCGGTGGCGCTCGGCCTGTTCTGCGGACAAACCTTGGTCGCCAGCTTGCCGGTATGGCTGTTGCGCAAGCGCCTGCATCCGGCGGCGGTAGTGACGTGGAGCCGCCCGCTGCCCATCCCGGCGCGCAGCAAATGGCTGGCCGATGCCGCCGTGGCCGGCATGATCATCGGCCCGCTGAGCGGCGCCTACGCCGTCTCCGCCGCGATCTGGCTCTACCAATGGCCCGACTGGCTGCGCCCCGTGGCCGCGCAAGCCGTGGCGCTGACGGCCGCTTCCCTGCTGCTGGCCTGGCTGCTGGCCACGCTGGCGCTGGCCCACCGCGCCCGTCCACCGGCCGCCCGCAAACCCTCTCCGCATCGCCCTGTTCCCGTCGCCTACGTCGCCTCCGCCAGCGCGCGCCGCGCCGCCGGGCGCTTCGCACTGCCCTATTTCTGGAAGCAGTTGTTCTGGCTGCCGTTCTGGCGCGCTGAAAACGTGGTCGGCGTCCAGCAAACCTTGCTGCTGACCGGCGCACTGGCCAGCATCGCCGTCTGGATGTGGCATCCGCCCGTGGTCCCGCCTGCCATCTGGGGCGCCTGCGCAGCCCTGTTCACCATGCTGCTGACCGACCGCGGCGACAAGGCCGTGGCCGAACAAATCGCGCTGCTGCGTCCGGTCGCCGCGCAATGGCCGCTGCACGCCGGCCGCCTCTACCGCCTGGCCATCGGTTTCACCCTGCTGCCCGGCCTGTGCGTACTCGGCTGGTTCGCCTTGCTGACACTGGGCCGCGCGGCCGCAGGTTACAGCCACACCGTCGCCACCGTCTGGCTGTGCGCCGCCGCCATCGCGCAACTGGCCGTGGTGGCGCTGCGCCGCCTGAGCGTGCGCGGCCGCGTTGGCCTGGTGATCGGCGCCATCGTCATCCTTACCGCCATTGGAAGCGAATTATGGAACTAAGAATCGAACAACTGACTTTCGAATACGCCAGCCACCCGCTGTTCACGCGGTTCGACCTCACACTGGGCAACGGCATCACCTGGCTGCGCGGCGAGAACGGCGCCGGCAAAACCACCCTGCTGAAACTGGCCGGCGGCGCGCTCAGCCCGCACAGCGGCAAGATCTGGCTCGACGATATTGAAATCCACGCCCAGCCGCTGACCTACCGCCTGCATTGCTACTACTGCGGCGGCGATACGCCACAACTGCCGTGGCTGACCGTGCGCGAAGTGCTGGACATGCACATCGCCCTGTATGCCGGCGCCGACGCCGACAAGCTCAACGCCGAGCTGGCCGCCTTCCACCTGCTGCCGACGCTGGACCAGCCGGTCACCACCCTGTCGCTCGGCCAGCACAAGAAAATGCAGCTGTCGCTGGCGCTGTCCCTGCCGGTCGGCCTGCTGCTGATCGACGAGCCCTTCAACGGCCTCGACGCCGATGCGGTCGCCTACCTGCGCCAGCAACTGTCGGCGCCGGAGCGGCTGGCGCGCCAGTGCATCCTGCTGACCAGCCACCTCGAGCCAGCCCTGCCCCTGGCAGGCACGGTGCAACTGTGATTTCTTAGCAACAAACACCCAGCAGCAGGGTAAAACCGGCG
>Ga0207655_1001510_pt1 | contig 21219 bp, 20 predicted proteins | sample KBSM44metaG_FD_184398 | JGI IMG/M metagenome (GOLD analysis project Ga0207655, IMG submission 184398) | Miscanthus rhizosphere microbial communities from Kellogg Biological Station, Michigan, USA - KBS M4-4 metaG (SPAdes) (version 2) | ecosystem: Host-associated > Plants > Roots > Rhizosphere >... | reverse complement strand
CAGCGCGTGCTGTTCCTCGGTGCTGATGCCATAGCGCGCGGCCACGTTCTCGCCTGTCTGCAGCATCGCGTTCTTGGCGTAGGGGTCGTGCGCCATGTTGTCGGGCACCCAGTGCTCGGTGATGCCGTAGCCGCCGGTGCCACTCGAATCCGGGTAGTACACGACCGGCCCGTTGGACTGACGGTCGGCCATCACCAGCAGCGCGCTACCGGCCGTGCCGCAGGCCACTTCCTGCGCGGCCATCTGCAGTGCGCGCACGCTGGTGGCGCAGGCCTGCTGCACGGTGGGGCCGGCCACGCGATCGATGCCCATGAGCCCCGTGACCCACGGCAGTCCGTAGAAGCTGCCCTTCTGCGGATTGGTGATGCCCAGGATGGCCAGGTCCACCGCCGCGAGGTCGTAGCCGCGCGCCGCCAGCGCCTGCCGGCCCACCTTGGCGGCCAGCGGCAGTGCATTGAGGTTGGCCAGCGAGCCCTGCCACTTGGCAAAGGGAGACGACCAGTAGATACCGTAGGGGATGAAGGCGTTCACGGCGGGTTCCTTGTTCCTGAGGTCTGCATTTAGTTATTTATCATAACCATATGATCCACTGGAAAAGCTAGGGAAAGCACCTAGAAAAGAGCCCGGCTTCGACCTTGTTTTAGTTATCTTCAATAACCATAATTCCGCCAACTCACAGACCTCACCATGACCCAGTCCACCGACATCTCCCTGGAAATTCGCGGCGAACGCGAGGAAATCGCGGTCATCCGCCTGACCCGCCCCGCCAAGCGCAACGCCTTGAACGACGGCCTGATCCTCGCGCTGCGCGAGTTGATGGAAAGCCTGCCCGCCACTGTGGCCGCCGCGGTGATCGACGGCCAGGGCGAGCACTTCTGCTCGGGGCTGGACCTCAGCGAACTCAAGGAGCGCGATGCCGGCCAGGGCCTGCACCACTCGCGCATGTGGCATGCAGCGCTCGATCGCGTCCAGTTCGGCCCCGTGCCCGTGGTGGCCGCGCTGCACGGTGCCGTGGTGGGCGGCGGACTGGAGCTGGCCAGCGCGTGCCACATCCGCGTGGCCGACGAATCGACCTTCTACGCGCTGCCCGAAGGCTCGCGCGGCATCTTCGTGGGCGGTGGCGGCGCGGTGCGCATCCCGCGCCTGATCGGCACGGCCCGCATGACCGACATGATGATGACCGGCCGCGTCTACAACGCCGTGGACGGCGAGAAGGTCGGCTTTGCGCAGTACCTCGTGCCCGCTGGCACCGCGTTCGACAAGGCCTTCGAGCTGGCCCAGCGCATCGCCCAGAACGCGCCGCTGACCAACTACGCGCTGATGCACGCGCTGCCCCGCATTGCCGAGCAGCCGTCCGACCAGGGCCTGATGACCGAAGCCATGATGGCCGCCATCGCACAGAGCGCACCCGAGGCCAAGGCCCGCGTGCGCGCCTTTCTCGACGGCAAGGCGGCCAAGGTCAAGAAGGACTGATGCACATCGCGCGCACCGAAAGCCCCTGATGACTGCAAACCCCTCCCCCCCCCGCTACCGCCCCCTGCGTTTCGGTGTCACCGAAGTGCGCACCCGCGCAGCGGACAACGGCGTGGTCTATGTCGAAGCCGCGCAGGCCCTGCAGCCGCACCCCGTGCGCCTCACCGAGCGGCTGGCGCACTGGGCGCAGGTGGCGCCCGAGCGCACGTGGATGGCCCAGCGCGTGAAGAACGCCGATGGCAGCCTGGGCGAATGGCGCCACATCAGCTACAGCCAGGCGTGGGCCGCGGCCCGCAGCATTGCGCAGGCGCTGCTGGGCATGAACCTGGGCACCGAGCGGCCCGTGGCCATCCTGAGCGAGAACGACCTGGACCACGCGCTGCTGTCGCTGGGCTGCCTGGTGGCCGGCGTGCCGCAGTGCACGGTGTCCACCGCGTATTCCACGATCAGCCAGGACTACGACAAGCTGCGCCACGTGCTGGACACGCTGACGCCGGGCCTGGTGTTCGCAAGCGACGCCAGGCGCTTTGCCCGCGCCATCGACGCCACGGTGGCCTCCGATGTGCATGTGGTGCTGGGCAGTGGCAGCATCGAAGGGCGTCGCACCACGCCGTTCAGCGAGCTGCTGGCCACCCCCGCCACGCCCGCCGTGGATGCGGCGCACAGCGCGATCACCGCGGACAGCATCGCCAAGTTCATGTTCACCTCGGGCTCCACCAAGCTGCCCAAGGCCGTGATCGTCACGCATGGCATGTGGGCCGCCAACCTGCAGCAGATGAACCAGTCCATGCCCGTGCTGGCCGAAGAGCCGCTGGTGCTGGTGGACTGGCTGCCGTGGAACCACACGTTCGGCGGCAACCACAATTTCGGCATCGTCATCTACAACGGCGGCACGCTGTACCTGGACGAGGGCAAGCCCACGCCCACGGGCATGGCCGAGACCATCCGCAACCTGCGCGAGATCGCGCCCACGGTGTACTTCAACGTGCCCACGGGCTTCGAGGTGATCGCCCAGGCGATGAAGACCGATGACCAGCTGCGCAAGAACCTGCTCAGCCGCGTGAAGATGTTCTTCTTCGCCGCGGCCGCACTGTCGCAGCCCATCTGGGACGCGCTGTTTGAAAGCGCCGAGCGCGAGGTGGGCGAGCGCATCGTCATGAACACGGGCCTGGGCATGACCGAGGGCTGCCCCTTCTGCTTGGCCGTGAACAGCCCCGACGTGCAGGCCGGCGACATCGGCGTGCCCACGCCGGGGCTGCAGCTCAAGCTGGTGCCCGTGGACGGAAAAATCGAGGTGCGCTACCGCGGCCCCAACATCACGCCCGGCTATTGGCGCAACCCCGATGCCACGCGCGAGGCTTTCGACGAAGAGGGCTTCTACTGCTCGGGCGACGCGGTGAAGTGGATCGACGAGAACGACCTCAACAAGGGCCTGAAGTTCGACGGCCGCATCGCCGAGGACTTCAAGCTCAGCACCGGCACCTTCGTGAGCGTGGGCCCCATGCGCGCCAAGATCATCGCGGCCTGCGCGCCCTACGTGCAGGACGCCGTGCTCACCGGCATCAACCTCAAGGAAGTCGGTGCGCTTCTGCTGCCCACGGCCGCCTGCCGCACCCTGAGCGGCCTGCCCGCCACCGCCAGCCTGCAGGAAGTGGTGCAGAGCGCGCCCATCCAGCAGCATTTCCAGAAGGTGCTGAACCAGCTTGCGGCGCAGGCCACCGGCAGCGCCACGCGCGTGGCACGGGCCCACCTGATGGCCGAGCCACCGTCGCTCGACAAGGGCGAGATCACCGACAAGGGCTCCATCAACCAGCGCGCCGTGCTCCAGCACCGTGCGCATCTGGTGAACGCGCTGCACGACGGCAGCCTGCCTTTCACCATCGTTCCCCAACACTGAATTTCACCGGAAGGAATCCACCATGCACATCCAAGGACAAGCCGCCATCGTGACCGGCGGCGCATCGGGCCTGGGCGAAGCCACCGCACGCGAACTGGCGCGCCTGGGCGCCAAGGTGGCCGTGCTCGACCGCAATGCCGAACAAGCCGAGAAGATCGCCGCCGAGATCGGCGGCGTGGCGTGCGCCTGCGACATCACCGACGCCGCCAGCGTGACCGCCGCGCTGGACAAGGCCGCCGCCGCCCATGGCCCCGCACGCATCCTCATGAACGTGGCCGGCATCGGCAGCGCCAAGCGCATCGTGCAGCGCGACGGCAGTGCCGCGCCGCTGGAAGACTTCACGCGCGTGGTCACCATCAACCTGATCGGCAGCTACAACGTGAGCCGCCTGTTCGCAGCCGCCTGCGCCAAGCTGCCCGCGCTGGACAACGGCGAACGCGGCGTGATGATGTTCACCGCCTCGGCCGCCGCGTTCGACGGCCAGGTGGGCCAGCAGGCCTACAGCGCCTCCAAGGGCGGGCTCGTGGGCATGACGCTGCCCATGGCGCGCGACCTGGCCCAGCACGGCATCCGCGTGTGCACCGTCGCGCCCGGCCTGTTCGCCACGCCGCTCATGAAGGAGCTGCCCGAAGCCGTGCAGCAGTCGCTGGCCGCATCGATCCCGTTCCCGCCACGCCTTGGAAAGCCCTCGGAGTTTGCCGAGCTGGCCTGCCACATCGTCACCAACGGCCATCTCAACGGCGAAGTGATCCGCCTCGACGGTGCACTGCGCATGGCGCCGCGCTGACTCTTCAAACCCGCTTCCTTCAGGAGACATCGATGACATTCAAGAAAAAGACCACCCTCGCCGCCGTGCTGGCGCTCATGGCCATGGGCATGGCCCATGCCGACATCACCATCGGCGTGGTGCAGCCCCTCACCGGCCCGGCCTCCGGCCTCGGCATTCCGGTGAAGAACGGCATCATGATCTGGCCCAAGACGATCGCGGGCGAGACGCTCAAGGTGGTGGTGCTCGACGACGCCACCGACCCGACCACCGGCGTGAAGGACACGCAGCGCCTGGTGACGGAAGACAAGGCCGACGTGATCATCGGATCCAGCGCCACGCCGGTCGCCATTCCGATGGCCGACGTGACCGCCGAAGCCGGCACGCCGCAGATCGCGACCTCGCCCGCCAGCCTGCCGCCGGGCAAGGACAAGTGGTTCTTCCGCATGCCGCAGTCGAACGACGTGATGGCCTACGCAGTGGTCGCGCACATGAAGAAGCAGAACGTGAAGACGGTCGGCTTCCTCGGCTACACCGACGCGTACGGCGAGCTGTGGCTCAAGGCGCTGACCGCCGAGGCCGCCAAGAACGGCATCAAGATCGTCGCGACCGAGCGCTTCGCGCGCTCCGACACCAGCGTGACCGGCCAGGTGCTGAAACTCACGTCGGCCAACCCCGACGCGATCCTGATCGTGGCCTCGGGCAGCGGCGCAGGCATGCCGCAGAAGGCGGTGATGGAGCGCGGCTACAAGGGCAAGGTCTACCAGACGCACGCCGCCGCCACGCAGGACCTGATGCGCACCGCCGGCAAGGATGCCGAAGGCACCTTCGTGGTGTCGGGCCCCGCCACCGTGGCCGAGCAGTTGCCCGACAGCCATCCGTCGAAGGCCGCCGCAGTGGCCTTCGTGCAGGGCTACGAGAAGGTCTACGGCCCCGGCTCGCGCAACCAGTTCGCCGGCCACTCGGCCGACGCGCTCACGGTGCTCGAGAAGGCCGTGCCGGTTGCACTCAAGAAGGCCAAGCCCGGCACGCCGGAGTTCCGTGCCGCGCTGCGCGATGCGCTCGAAGGCATGGGCCGCACGGTGCTCGCGCACGGCGTGCTCAACTGGACGGCACAGGACCACTGGGGCTACACGACCGAGACCGGCGTGATGCTCAAGGTGGTGAACGGCGCGTTCAAGGTCGAGCAGTAACCTTCTTCAATCGCAGCCTCACGCCATGGACTTATCAATCGCCAGCATCCTGACGCTGGACGGCCTCACCAATGGCGCGATCTATGCCCTGCTGGGCATGGGCATCGTGCTCGTCTTCACGGTGACCCGCGTCATCTTCATCCCGCAGGGCGAATTCGTGGCGTACGGCGCGCTGACGCTGGCGATCTTCCAGACCGGCAAGACGCCGGGCACGGTGTGGCTGCTGCTCATACTGGCCGGTGTTGCCGCGCTGATGGATCTGGTCACGACCTGGCGCCACAGCGGCAGCGCGGCGGGCGGGCTGAAGGCGGCAGCGCGCACCTTCGTCCTGCCGGCCATCATCTGCGCGGTGTCGGCGTGGGCCGGCCCGCGCAACCTGCCGATCGGCGTGCAGGCTCTGCTCACGGTGTTCATCGTGACGGCCTTCGGGCCGCTGGTGTACCGCGTGGCGTACCAGTCGCTGGCCGGCGCGAGTTCGCTGGTGCTGCTGATCGTCTCGGTCGGCGTGCACTTCGCGATGACGGGACTGGGCCTGCTGTTCTTCGGCGCTGAAGGTTTTCGCAACCCGCCGTTCTGGGACGAGCGCATGGCGCTGGGCCCGCTGAACGTGAGCGGGCAGGCGCTGATCATCTTTGCCATGTCGGCCGCGCTGATCGTGCTGCTGTACCTGATGTTCGAGCGCAGCCTGTATGGCAAGGCGCTGCGGGCAACGGCCGTGAACCGGCTGGGTGCGCGGCTCATGGGCATTTCCACCCAGGCGGCGGGGCAGCTCACTTTCGCGATGACGGCACTCATCGGTGCGCTCTCGGGGCTGCTGATCGGGCCGACCACGACCGTGTTCTACGACTCGGGATTTCTCATCGGCCTGAAAGGCTTCGTAGCTGCCGTGGTTGGCGGGCTTGCAAGCTACCCGGGTGCACTGCTCGGTGCGCTGGCAGTGGGCGTGATCGAGTCCTTCGGTTCTTTCTGGGCGAGCTCGTTCAAGGAAGTGATCGTGTTCACCATCATCCTGCCGGTGCTGCTGTGGCGCTCGTTGCGCAGCGGGCATTCGGATGAGGAGCATTGATGAGCACACGTTCTTCTTGCCGCTCCAGGGGTCGTTCGGGGTGCGCTCACGCCGACGGGGTACCTTGCTCCGCGAATGTCCCCCGGCCTGCGGCCTCCTCCTTTATTTCGCTGCGCAAGGCCCCCCGCCGGCGTGAGCGTTCGGCAGAGCGGTTGAACGGCCAGCACAAGCAGAGCGCCCATCGTGCACAGGGCACCGGGTGCTCCCCGCAGCGAAATAAAGGAGGAGCCGAAGGCGGGGGACATTCGCGGAGGGGAGTACCCGGTGGCCTGTGCACGCGCCCCGAACAAGCGCACCTGAAACAAAACAAACAACCCGCAATGGATCACTGAGATGGAAGCGCTTCTGACCCCTTCTTCGACCCCTGCGCCGGACAAGAGCCTGCTGCGCACCTGGGGCCCGCTCGCACTGATCCTGGTGCTCGTCGCGCTGCCATTCCTGCCGCTGCCCGACTTCTGGATCATCCAGCTCAACTACATCGGCATCTACACCCTGCCCGTGCTCGGCCTCGTGCTGCTCACCGGCGTCGGCGGCCTCACCTCCTTCGGGCAAGCGGCCTTCGTGGGCATCGGCGCGTACACCACCGCCTACCTCACGGTGAACACCGGCCTGTCGCCGTGGGTCACGCTGTTCATCGGCCTGGGGCTCACCGGCCTCAGCGCCGCGTTCATCGGCGCGATCACGCTGCGCATGTCGGGCCACTACCTGCCGCTGGCGACCATCGCGTGGGCGCTGTCGCTGTACTACCTCATGGGCAACCTCGACGCGCTCGGCAAGTACGACGGCATCCTGGGCGTGAAGGGGCTGTCGCTGTTCGGTTTCGAGTTCGGCCAGCAGCGGCTGTTCTATGGCGTGGTCTGGGCTTTCGCGATCCTCGCTGCGTTCGCGGTGATCCGCCTGCTCGATTCGCGCAGCGGCCGCGCCATCCGTTCGCTGGCCGGCGGCTCGCAGATGGCCGAGGCCATGGGTGTGAACACGCTGCGCTTCAAGATCGGCATCTTCGTGCTGGCGGCCATGCTCGCATCGATCTCGGGCTGGCTGTTCGCGCACTTCCAGCGCACGGTGAACCCGTCGCCCTTCGGCCTGAAGATGGGCATCGAATACCTGTTCATGGCGGTGCTCGGCGGCGCGGCCCACGTGTGGGGTGCCATTGCCGGTGCCGGCGTGGTCAAGCTGCTGGAAGACCAATTGCAGGTGCTGCTGCCCAAGCTGATCGGCACGGCCGGCAGCTACGAGCTGATCGTGTTCGGCATCATGATCGTGCTGGTGCTCAAGTACCTGCCCAGCGGGCTGTGGGCCTTCGTCGACCGGCGCCTGCCGCGTCCGCGCCGCAGCGTCGACTGGCAGAACGCCAAGGACCTGCCCGCACGCGCCAAGCCGGCCGCCGGCGAGGTGGTGCTCGACGTGCAGGCCATCCGCAAGACCTTCGGCGGGCTGGTGGCGGTGAACGACATCAGCTTCCAGACACGCGCCGGCCAGATCGTCGGCCTCATCGGGCCGAACGGCGCGGGCAAGTCGACCACCTTCAATCTCGTGACCGGCGTGCTCGGGCTTTCGGGCGGCGCGGTGCGCTTCCGTGGCGAGGCCATCGGCGGGCTGGGCGCGCGGCAGATCGCGCAGCGCGGCGTGTCGCGCACCTTCCAGCACGTGAAGATGGTGGCCGACATGACGGTGCTCGAGAACGTGGCGCTGGGCGCCCATCTGCGCGGCCACAAGGGCGCCATCGCCGCCATGCTGCGCATCGACCGCACGGAAGAGCGCGCACTGTTCCGCGAGGCCGAGCGCCAGCTGCAGCGCGTGGGCATGGGCGACTACCTGCACGAGATCGCGGGCAACCTCGCCATGGGCCAGCAGCGCCTGCTGGAGATTGCGCGCGCACTGTGCGCCGACCCAGCCCTGCTGCTGCTCGACGAGCCCGCGGCCGGCCTGCGCCACAAGGAAAAGGAAGCGCTGGGCAAGGTGCTGCGGCAGCTGCGCAGCGAAGGCATGAGCATCCTGCTGGTGGAGCACGACATGGGGCTGGTGATGGACATCTGCGACCACATCGTGGTGATGGAATTCGGTACGCACCTGATGGAGGGCACGCCTGCCGAGGTGCAGAACAGCGACAAGGTGCGCGCGGCTTACCTCGGAACGGAGCATTGAGATGACCACACCCCCCCTGCTCCACATCCGCGACCTGCACGCCGGCTACGGCCGTGCCGAAGTGCTGCACGGCATCGACCTGAAGGCCGGCCAGGGCAGCGTCGTCACCGTGATCGGCCCGAACGGAGCCGGCAAATCCACGCTGCTCAATGCGCTGATGGGCGTGCTGCCTTCGAAGGGCGTCATCGAGTTCAAGGGCCAGCCCATCTCCACGATGACGCTCGAAGAGCGCGTGATGCTCGGCATCGCGCTCGTGCCCGAGAAGCGCGAGCTGTTCGGCACCATGCCGGTGGAAGACAACCTCGTGCTCGGCGGTTTTCGCCAGGTGCGGCTGCGCAACAAGCAGTGGCGCGACCGCATCGACGAGGTCTACACGCTGTTCCCGCGCCTGAAGGAGCGCCGCACGCAACTGGCCGGCACGCTGTCGGGCGGCGAGCGGCAGATGCTGGCGGTGGGCCGCGCGCTGATGTCGCGCCCCACGCTGCTGATGCTCGACGAACCCAGCCTGGGCCTTGCGCCGCTGGTGGTGCAGGAAATCTTCCGCACGGTCGATGCGCTGCGCGCCACGGGCGTCACCATCCTGCTGGTCGAGCAGAACGCACGCGCCGCGCTCGAAGTGGCCGACCACGGCTATGTGCTCGAGATGGGCAGCGTGAGCCTCGAAGGCGAAGCGAAGAAGCTGGCAGTCGATTCGCGCGTGATCGACACCTACCTGGGCGCGGCAAGAAAAGCCGCCTGAAGAAAGTGCCGCGGCCTGCGCGGCAAGGAGACAACATGAACCGACAGCAGCGCCCCCTTTCCCTCGGCCTGTGCGCGACCGCGATCGGCGTTGCCGCCTTGCTTGTGGCCTGTGCGGGGCGTCCACCCGCAGCGCACGCACCGCTGGCCGCCGCGCGTCCCGGCACGCTGCAGGCCTGCACCGACCTCGCCGCGCGTGCCGCGCTGCCGGGCACGGCCTACACCTCGGCCACCGAGGTGCCTGCGGGCGCCGTCACGGTCGGCGGCGTCGCGATGAGCGCTCCCGCGCACTGCCTCGTGCAGGGCCGCATGAACGAACGCACGAGCCCGGTCGACAACCAGCGCTACGCCGTCGGCTTCGAGATGCGGCTGCCCGTGGCATGGAACGGCCGCTTCTTCTACCAGGCCAATGGCGGGCTCGACGGCGTGGTGGTGCCCGCGATCGGCGGCATCGGTGGTGGCGGCCCGCGCAGCAGCGCGCTGCAGATGGGCTTTGCCGTCATCAGTTCCGACGCCGGCCACGCGGGATCGATGGGGCCGCGCTTCGGGCTCGACCCGCAGGCACGGCTCGACTACGGCTACAACGCCGTCGCGCAGCTCACGCCGATGGCGAAGAACCTGATCGCCAAGGCCTACGGGCGCGGACCCGACCGCTCGTACTTCGGCGGCTGCTCCAACGGCGGCCGGCATGCGATGGTGGCCGCGGTGCGTTCGGCGCAGCAGTACGACGGCATCCTCGCGGGCGACCCCGGCTTCAACCTGCCGAAGGCGGCGGTGGCACAGCTCTACGGCGCGCAGCAATACGCGGCCGTGGCCAGCGCGAAGACACCGGCCGGCCAGCCCGATCTGCAGAGCGCCTTCACCCCGGCCGAGATGAAGCTCGTGGCCGACAAGGTGCTGCAGCGCTGCGATGCACTCGATGGATTGGCCGACGGCATCGTGTCGAACGTGCAGGCCTGCCAGGCACGCTTCGACATCCAGGCGGACGTGCCCACCTGCGCCGCCGGCACGCGCGATGGCATGTGCCTGAGCGCGCCGCAGAAGAACGCACTCGCCAACGTGTTCGTCAAGGGTGCGCGCAACAGCGCAGGCCAGCCGCTCTACAGCAGCTTCCCGTTCGACGCGGGCGTGAGCGGCAGCAACTGGCGCGAGTGGAAGTTCGCAAGTCCGCCGACGCGCGACGCGGGTGCCGTGGGCTTCATCTTCACCACGCCACCGCTGGCCGAGCGGCCGCAGGGCCTGCCCTTCGCGCTGGGCTTCGACATGGACCGCGACGCACCGCGCATCGCGGCCACCGACGGTGTGTTCCACGAGTCGGCGCTATCGTTCATGACGCCGCCGGACGCGGCCAACCTGGGCGCGCTGCGCGACAGGGGCGGCCGCATGATCGTCTACCACGGCACCAGCGACCCGGTGTTCTCGTCCGACGATACCGCCGCCTGGTACGAGCGCGTGCAGGCCGCGAACGGCGGCGATGCCTCTTCGTTCGCGCGCTACTTCCCGGTGCCCGGCATGAACCACTGCGCAGGCGGCCCGGCCACCGACCAGTTCGACATGCTGAGCGCGCTGGTCGACTGGGTCGAGCAGGGCAAGGCGCCCGCATCGGTCACGGCCGCCGCGCGCGGTGCAGGCACACCGGTGCCCAACGCCGAAGTGCCCGCCAACTGGTCGGCGCAGCGCACGCGGCCGCTGTGCCCCTACCCACAGGTCGCCACCTACACCGGCGGCGACACGGAGCGCGCGAGCAGCTTCGCCTGCAAGCCCCCTGCCCCTTAGATTTCCGCTCCCCGATGGACTATCAACCCCGCCCCGAAGACGTTCGTTTTCTGCTCAATGCCGTGCTCGATGCGCCCGCGCGCCTGGCCGCGCTCGCGCCCTTTGCAGAAGTCGACGAGGCGCTGCAGTCGCAGGTGCTCGAAGAAGCGGGCCGCTTCGTCGGCGAAGTGGTGGCCCCTATCAACCGTGGCGGCGACGAAATCGGATGCCGCTTTGCCGACGGCGAGGTCGTTTCGCCTCCAGGCTTTCGCGAGGCGTACCAGGCCTTCGTCGATGGCGGCTGGCCTGCGTTGTCGGCCGCGCCAGAAGACGGCGGCCAGGGCCTGCCCGCGATGCTCGAAGCCGTGCTCTACGAATGGCTGGCCGCCGCCAACCACGGCCTGACGATGGCGCCCGGCCTGTTGCACGGCGCGTATGCCTGCCTCAAGCACCATGGCAGCGACGAACTGAAGCAACGCTACCTGCCGAAGATCGCCACCGGCGAATGGCTCGCCACGATGTGCCTCACCGAGGCGCATGCGGGCAGCGACCTGGGCCAGGTGCGCACGCGCGCCGTGCCGCAGGCCGATGGCAGCCTGCGGGTGAACGGCGGCAAGATCTTCATTTCCGGCGGCGAACACGACCTGACGCCGAACATCGTGCACCTCGTGCTGTGCCGCGTGCCCGATGCGCCTGCCGGCCCCAAGGGACTGTCGCTGGTGCTCGTGCCCAAGCTGCTGCCAGACGGCTCCCGCAATGCGGTGCACTGCGAGCGCATCGAGGAAAAGATGGGCCTGCACGGCAGCCCCACCTGCACGATGCGCTTCGACGATGCCGTCGGCTGGCTGGTCGGCGAGTCCGGCCGCGGTTTGGCCGCGATGTTCGTGATGATGAATTCCGCGCGCCTGCACGTGGCGTTGCAGGGCATCGGCCTGCTCGACGCCGCATGGCAGAAGGCCGACACCTACGCCGCCGAACGCCGCCAGATGCGTGCGCCCGGCCCCGTGCCTGCCAGCCGCGGCGGCGAGCCGGCCGACCTGATCGCCGAGCACCCCGCGGTGCGCCGCATCCTCGACACGCAGCGCGCCTGGATCGACGGCGCGCGCACCCTCGCCTACCGCAGCGCGCTGATGCTCGACGTGGCCACGCACGACGCCGATCCCAAGGCCCGCGAACAAGCGCAGCGCTGGTGCGCGTTCGTCACGCCGGTGCTCAAGGCCGCATGCACCCAGCAAGCCTTCCACGGCGCGAGCGAATGCCTGCAGGTGTTCGGCGGCCACGGCTACGTTCGCGAATCGGGCATCGAGCAGATCGTGCGCGATGCGCGCGTGACCATGATCTACGAGGGCACCAACGAGATCCAGGCCATCGATCTGTTGGTGCGCAAGGTGCTGCCCGACGGTGCCGCCGCCATGTCGGCCGTGCTGCTCGAGCTGCGCGACATGCTCGATGCCTCGCGTGAAGCCGATGCCGACGCGCAGCGCCGGCTGGCGCAGCTGCGCTACCTGGGCACCACGGTGGCGATTGCGGCGCAAGCCGACACCGTGCTGCCGTACGAAATAGCCGACGACTACTTGCGCGTGACGATGCTCGCGATGATGGCGTGGGCCTGGGCCCGCATCGAGGCCGCCGCCCCGCAAGACGCCGCACGGGCGCGCACGGCCGGCGCCTTCCGCCGCTGGGTGCTGCCCGAGTTCGAGATGCGGCTGGGCATCGTCAAGCGGGCCTGCGAGGCCGTGGCGCACACCCAAGCGGCGTAAACGCAAGGTGTCGCACGGTAGGCACCCCGTACGCACGCAGGCGGTTACGCTCTAGTCCCATGGCTTCCTCCTCGAAATCCGTCTCCGCGAAAGGCGAGCAGGCCGCGGCGCCGCAGGGCAGGCCTGAGCGGCTCGATGCCCGCATGCTCGAAACGCTGGTCGGCTACAACGCCCGCCGGGCATGGCTGATCGTCAGCGCCTTCTTCGCGGAGCGCATGGCGCCCTACGGCCTCAAGCAGATCGATTTCTCGGTGCTCTCGCTGCTGGCGCACAACCCGGGCGCCACGTCGCGGCAGCTGTGCAACACGCTGGACATCCTGCCGCCGAACCTCGTGAGCCTGGTGGCCACGCTGGACAGCCGGGGCCTCATCGAACGCCGCCCCCACCCGCACGACGGCCGCGCCGTCGGCCTGCACCTCACGGCCGCCGGCGAAACGCTGATCCGCGAGGCCGAACAGACCGTGGTGCAACTGGAAGCCGACGCCAGCGCCAGGCTCACCTCCCGCGAGCGCGAGACGCTGATCAGGCTGCTGCAGAAGATCTATCTCTAGGCTTCCAAGGCCTCCGAGGCTTCAGAGACCTCGCCCGACCATATCGATCACTTGCTGTCCGAGCGCATGGGCCGCCTCGGCATCCATGCCGCGCAGCGGCCCGTCGATGATGAGCAGCGCCAGCCCATGCACCGCGCTCCATGCGAGGTATTCGGCATTCGGGCGCCGCGCCGGGTCGAGCACGCCCGCGTCCGCCAGCCGGTCGATGGCCTTGCCCAGCAGCTGGAACGGGTCCAGCCCGCTCGCGCCGGCTTTCCCGGCACCGAGTTCACCGCTGCCTTCATCGGAAAACACGAATGCCGTGCGGAACAAACCGGGCTCGGCCTGCGCGAAGCGCAGATAGGCCGTGCCGATGGCGCGCAGCTGTGCGCGCGCGAAATCGGCCGGAGGCTGATCGCAAGGCAGCACTGCCAGTTCTTTCTCCATCGCGATCGCAGCCGCGGCCAGCGCGGCCGCGCGCACCGCCAGCAAAAGCTCCTGCCGGCTGCCGAAGTGCCGGTACGCCGCGTTCGGCACGACCCCCGCACGCCGCGTGGCTTCGCGCAGCACCACCGCACCCGGGCCGCCGTCGCGCGCCAGTTCGATGCCTGCGTCGAGCAGCGCCCGCCGCAGGTCGCCGTGCCGGTAGGTGCTGCGGGCGGGAGGCAGGCTCTCGGGGACGTTGTTGAGCTTCATTTCATTTCCATGTGGACACTGTCCATTATCCCTGCTATTCTTTGTGGACGGTGTACACAAAGTAATCCGATTGTTTGCGGCCCATGACACCGGGGGCTTTCCGAATCACCTCTCCAGTTCAAAGGAACCGCCATGAAAGTCCAGTCTTACCTCTCGTTCGAAGGCCGATGCGACGAAGCGCTCGGCTTCTACAAGAAGGCGCTCGGCGCCGAGGTCGTACAGCTCATGCGCTACAGCGAAGCGCCTGCCGGAGCCCCTTCGGGCAACGCGGACGCCAGTTGCGGCGGCGCGATGCCCGACGCCAGCAAGGTGATGCACGCGGTGTTCCGCATCGGCGACACCGAGCTGATGGCCTCGGACGGCCGCTGCTCCGGCCAGGCGAAGTTCGAGGGCATCATGCTCGCGCTCACCGCCAAGACCGACGCCGAAGCCGTCAAGTGGTTCAACGCGCTGTCCGAGGGCGGGCAGGTCACGCAGCCGCTGATCCCGACCTTCTTCACCTCGAACTTCGGCATGCTGACCGACCGCTTCGGCGTGGGCTGGCTGCTGGTCGTCGCGCACCCTGCCTGATCGCACCCGCTCGCACAGCCAATCTCCCGAAAGCCCCGCCATGCTCAAGAAAATCGCCCTCGTCGTCGTGCTCGCGATCGCCGCGCTGCTGATCTTCGCGGCCACCCGGCCCGACACCTTCCGCGTCGAGCGCACCGCGCGCATCGAGGCGCCGGCCGAGAAGATCTTTCCGCTGATCGACGACTTCCACCGCTGGAACGCATGGTCGCCCTACGAGAAGCTCGACCCCGCCATGAAGCGCAGCTTCGGCGGCAGCGCGAACGGCAAGGGCGCGACCTATGCCTGGGAGGGCAACGACAAGGCCGGCGCGGGCCGCATGGAGATCGTGGAGTCGGCGCCTTCGTCGAAGGTCGCGATCAAGCTCGACTTCATCAAGCCCTTCGAGGGCCACAACACCGCTGAATTCACGCTGCAGCCCCAGGGCAATGCAACGCAGGTCGCCTGGGCCATGTACGGTCCGAGCCCCTATGTCGCCAAGCTCATGGGCATCTTCTTCAACATGGACCAGATGATCGGCAAGGACTTCGAGACGGGCCTCGCCAACCTGAAGGCCGCCACCGAAAAGTAATTCCCGAAAGGAAAAATCATGCCCCACATCCACGCCTACCTCACCTTCGACGGCAACGCGGCCGAGGCCATGCGCTTCTACGAGAAGACGCTGGGCGGCACCATGCAGATGATGATGACCGTCGGCGAAGCGCCCGACACGGAGCAGTTCCCGCCCGAGGCGAAGAAGCGCATCATGCATGCCTCGCTCGCCTACGGCCAGGGCATCCTCATGGCCTCCGACTCCATGCCCGGCCAGCCGTACGAAGGCATGAAGGGCTTCGGCGTCGCGCTGACCATCGAGACCGTGGCCGAGGCCCGCCGCGTCTTCGACGCCTTCGCCGAAGGCGGCCACGTCGGAATGCCCTTCGAGAAGACCTTCTGGGTCGAAGGCTTCGGCATGGTGACCGACCGCTTCGGCACTCCGTGGCTCATCAACGGCGGCAAGCCGCTGGTCTGAGCCGTCCCCTTCCTGCTTCAAGAAAACCGCTTCCCATGACCAACCAACTCGACAGCCGCAAGCGCTGGCTCGCATTGATGGTGCTGTGCCTCGGCGTCCTGATGATCGTGCTCGACACCACCATCGTGAACGTGGCGCTGCCCTCGATCCGTACCGACCTTGGCTTCACCGAGACCTCGCTGGTCTGGGTGGTGAACGCCTACATGCTGACTTTCGGCGGCTTCCTGCTGCTCGGAGGCCGGCTCGGCGACCTGTACGGCCACCGCCGTGTGTTCCTCGCGGGCCTGGTGCTGTTCACGCTGGCATCGCTGGCCTGCGGGGTCTCGACCTCGCAGGGCCTGCTGGTGGCGGCGCGCGCGGTGCAGGGCCTGGGCGGCGCGGTGGTCTCGGCGGTGTCGCTCTCGCTGATCATGAATCTCTTCACCGAGCCCGCCGACCGCGCCAAGGCAATGGGCGTGTACGGCTTCGTCTGCGCGGGCGGCGGCAGCATCGGCGTGCTGCTGGGCGGCCTGCTCACGAGCACGCTGAGCTGGCACTGGATCTTCCTCGTCAACCTGCCGATCGGCGTGGCCGTGTACGCGTTGTGCGTGGCGCTGCTGCCGAGCGCGCGCGGCCATGCGCATGGCGAGAAGCTCGACGTGGCCGGCGCCGTCACCGTCACCCTGTCGCTGATGCTCGCGGTGTACGGCGTGGTCAACGGCAACGAGGCGGGCTGGGGCTCTACGCAAACGGTCGGCCTGCTCGGCGCGGCCGTGGTGCTGCTGGCCATCTTCGTCGCCATCGAGGCGCGCGTGCGGCATCCGCTGATGCCGCTGGGCCTGTTCAGGCTGCGCAGCGTGTCGGTGGCCAACGTGGTGGGCGTGTTGTGGGCCGCGGCCATGTTCGCGTGGTTCTTCATCTCGGCGCTCTACATGCAGCTGGTGCTGAACTACACGCCGATGCAGATCGGCCTGGCCTTCCTGCCGGCCAACGTGATCATGGCGGTGTTCTCGCTCGGCCTCTCCGCGAAGATCGTGATGCGCTTCGGCATCCGCAAGCCGCTGGCGGCCGGGCTCTGGCTCGCGGCCATCGGGCTGGCGCTGTTCGCGCGCGCACCGGTCAACGGCAGCTTCGTGGTCGACGTGCTGCCCGGCATGATGCTGCTGGGCCTCGGCGCGGGCATGGCCTTCAACCCGGTGCTGCTGGCGGCCATGAGCGAGGTGAGTCCAGCCGATTCGGGCCTGGCCTCGGGCGTGGTCAACACCTCGTTCATGATGGGCGGCGCGCTGGGCCTGGCCGTGCTGGCCAGCGCCGCGGCCGCGCGCTCCGCATCGATGGAAGCCGCCGGTGCGCAGATGCCGCTGGCACTCACCGGGGGCTACAACCTTGCGTTTCTCGTCGGTGCCGTGTTCGCGGCGGCGGCGGGTTTGATCGGGGCCCTGCTGCTTCGCACCGCCATGCCGGGGCAGGCGCAGAACAACGAAGAAGCAGCACCCCGCAGGACGGCGGGCGGCACGGCGTCGTGAACATCCGCACGCCATGTCGCAACCGCCGGCTTTCTTTCTCCAACGCTTCCACTCTTTGTTCAGGAGAACACTCATGGCTCGTTATGTAGACGGCTTCATCGTCGCCGTTCCCACCGCGAACGTAGAGGCCTACCGCAAGCTCGCGCGCAAGGCCGGCAAGGTCTGGATGGAATACGGCGCGCTCGAATACGTGGAATGCATCGCCGACGACGTGAAGCCCGGCAAGCTGACCTCGTTTCCGCAGAGCGTGAAACAGAAGCCCGATGAGACGGTGGCCTTCTCGTGGATCACCTACAAATCGCGCAAGCACCGCGACACGGTGAACGCGAAGGTGATGGCCGACCCGCGCATCACTGCGATGGACCCGAAGACGATGCCCTTCGATGCGAAGCGGATGATCTTCGGCGGCTTCAAGTCCATAGTCGAGTTTTGACCCCTTTCGGGAACACCGCGGAACCGGCTTTGCCGGGCCGCAGGTGTTGCCCCCTGCAAGGGGGGTGGCGCAGCGACACGAAGTGCGCGAAGCCTGGGGGTTAGCCAATGAACCCGTCATGGACGAGCTTCAGGCCCGTCAGCAGCATCCCCAGGTACACGAAGCGATAGAACCACGTCGCATCGATGCGCCGCGCAATGCGGATGCCGACCCACACGCCCAAGGGAGCGATCGGCATCAGCACCAGCGACGTGGCCAGCGTGCGGAAGTCGAGCAGGCCGAGCCACGCATAGGGAATCCACTTGCTGAGATTCACCACGAAGAAGAAATAGGCCATGGTGGCCGTGAAGATCACCGGAGAGAGCCGCAGCGGGATGACGTAAGCGTTGATAGGCGGCCCGCCCGCATGCGCGATGAAGCTGGTGAAGCCCGACACCGTGGTCAGCACCGCACCCACGCCGCGCGAAGGCAGCGGGTCGTCGGGCTTCGGCGGAAACAGCAGCCGCTGCGCCAGGAACAGCAGCGTGAACACGCCCACGATGCCCGCCACCGTGTGCGCCGGCAGCGCGCGAAACAACAGCGTGCCGATCACCGTGCCCAGCAGCCCGAACGGAATCAGGAACTTGAGCAGCGAGCGGTCGAAGTCGCGCCTGAATGCGGCAATGCCCAGCACGTCCATCAGCAGCAACAGCGGCATCAGGATGGCCGCCGCCTGCGGCACCGTGACGGCCAGCGCCATCATCGGCACCGCAAGCGAGCCGAAGCCCGCGCCGAAGCCGCTCTTGCTGATGCCGAGCAGCAGCACGGCGGGAATGGCGACCGCGTAGAAATGCGGGTCGGTGATCAGGGGAAAGGCCATGGGAAGGGAAAGCGCAGAAAAAAGCCTGCCGGGTGGCAGGCTTCGCGAGCGTAGCAGGACAGGGCGCAGCCTGGTCAGGCGGGCTGCTTCAGCGGGTTGAGAACGAAATCGAAATCGAGCTGCCAGCGGCCGTTGGCCTGCTTCGTCCATGGCGCCACCAGCGACTGGCGCACCGCGAACACCGCGTCGGAGTCGAGCCACTCGTCGCCGTCGCGGAACACATGGGTGATGAGCCGCTCGTAGCCCGGTGCCTCGATCTTGAAATGCAGGTGCGCGGGCCGCCACGGGTGGCGCCTGGTGGCACGCAGCAGGTCGCCCACGGGGCCGTCGACCGGGATCGGATACGCCACCGCCACCACGCTGCGGAAATGCAGCGAGCCATCGGGCCCGGTGCGCAGCGTGCCGCGGTTCTCGGCGTGGTCGAGTCCGGGGTGCTGCACGTCGTAGTGGCCGCCCGCGTCGGCCTGCCACACGTCGACCACGGCGTTGGGCACCGGCTCGCCATCGAGGCCGCGCACCGTGGCGAACACATCGCAGGGTTCGCCCTCGGCGCCGTTGGCCACGTCGTCGCCGTGCTCGTACTCTGGCGCGCCGTCGAAGTAGAAGGGGCCGAACACGGTGGCCTCGGTGCAGCCCGCCGGCTTGTCGTTGTTCATCGCGATGGTGAGCATCGACAGGCCCAGCACATCCGACAGCAGGATGAACTCCTGCCGCTTGTCGTCGCACTTCTGGCCGGTGGCGGTCAGGTACTGGATGCCCTGGAACCATTCTTCCTCGGTGAGCTTCACCTCGCGCGCGAAGGCGTGCAGGTGCTGCACAAGGCTGGTCATGATCTCGTGCAGGCGCGGGTCGGGCGTGTCGGCGAAGCGCGCGAGCACGGCCTGGGTGATGTTGTCCTGGTCGAGGTTGCGCATCGTGGTTGTCTCCATGGGGTCTGGTCGTCGGATACGACGCACTGTAGGCCGCGCACCGCTGCGCTGAAAGCACCTGGGCGCAAATGATTTTTCCGGCCAGCGGAACGGTCGCGCCCGCCCTGCGCCAAAATCGCCCGGCCCGACCAAAGACAAGCCCCGGAAACAACGCCCATGGACCGCTGGACCGAAATCGCCCTGCTCGTGCAGATCGCCGATGCCGGCAGCCTGAGCCGCGCGGCCGAGGCGCTGGGCCTGTCGAACGCCGCCGCGAGCCGCCACCTGGGCGCCCTCGAAGCCCGGCTCGGCGCGCGGCTGGTCGAGCGCAATACCCGCCGCCTGTACCTGACCGACACCGGCCGCGAGTTCTGCGCCCGCGCCCGCACCATCCTGGCCGACCTGTCGGATGCCGAATCGACGGTGAACGCCACCGCGCTCAACCCGACGGGCACGCTGCGCGTCACGGCCTCGCTCTCGTTCTCGGTCCACCACATCGCGCCGCTGCTGCGCGAGTACACCCAGCGCTACCCCGGCGTGAGGGTGCACGTGGAAGCCGCCAACCGCTACTTCGACCTGATCGACAACAACATCGACGTGGCGATCCGCACGCGCGAGTACGAACCCGACTCCAACGTGACGATTCGCCGGCTCGGCGAGACGCGGCGCATCCTCGCGGCCTCGCCGCGCTACTTCGCGCAGCATGGCTTTCCGAAGACGCTGGACGAGCTGAAGCAGCACAAGCTACTGATCTACACCCATGCCAACAACCCGAACGAGCTGCGCTTCAGCCGGGACGGGGAAACGCACACGGTGCCGGTCACGGGGCTGCTCGAATCGAACGACGGCCAGGTGCTGCGCGCCGCTGCGCTCGACGGCATGGGCATCCTCGTGCAGCCGACCTACATCGTGTACGAAGACATCGTGGCCGGCCGGCTGGTACCTACGCTGGAAGACTGGGACCTGCCGCACCTGACGATCAACCTCGCGTATCCCAGCCGCAAGCACCTGTCGGCGAAGGTGCGCAGCTTCATCGACTTCATGGCCGCGCACTTCGCAAAGATGGAGTACGAGCGGAAATGGACCGGGCACTTCGGCATGCGCTGACGGGCCTTTCCGCCAAAACATGTGCGTAAACGCACATCCGGGTTTTCGGCAGCTCCGCACACTGGAACCGCAACCGTCGCATTCCGCGGCGGTCCTCCATTTCCAAGGACCAGCCATGAACACCCAGGCCGCCAACACAGCGCATGCGCCGATCGCATCGCCGCTGTCTGCTCTCTCTCCTTCCACGCTGGACGATTCCGGCAAGCTGCTGATCCGCGTGACGGTCGGCTTCCTGGTGCTGCTGCACGGCATCTTCAAGCTGTCGGCCGGCGTGGGTTTCATCGGCGGCATGCTGGCCAAGGCCGGCCTGCCGGGCGGGCTGGCCTACCTCGTGTACGTGGGCGAGATCGCCGCGCCGCTGCTGATGATTGCCGGCGTCTTCACTCGCGCTGCGGCCGCCGTGGTGGTCATCAACATGCTGGTGGCCTTCGGCCTCGTGCACATGGCCGACCTGTTCGCAATGACCAAGCAGGGCGGCTGGGCACTGGAACTGCAGGGCCTGTACCTGTTCGGCGCGCTGACGGTGGTGCTGCTGGGCGCCGGCCGCTTCTCCGTCGGCGGACGCAACGGCCGCTGGAACTGAGCAAACCCGCGAATCATTCGTGGAATACCGCGGAACCGGCTTTGCCGGGCCGCCGGTATTGCCCCCGGAAGGGGGTTGGCGCAGCGACACAAAGTGCGCGAAGCCTGGGGGAGAGCACTAATCGCCCCTGACCTGCGAGACCATGGCTTCGAGGCGGGCCACGTCGGCCACCAGCAGCGCCTTGTCGTCCTTGCGCAGCACGCCGCTGCGCACCAGCACATTGAGCTCG
>Ga0207655_1001508_pt1 | contig 21229 bp, 22 predicted proteins | sample KBSM44metaG_FD_184398 | JGI IMG/M metagenome (GOLD analysis project Ga0207655, IMG submission 184398) | Miscanthus rhizosphere microbial communities from Kellogg Biological Station, Michigan, USA - KBS M4-4 metaG (SPAdes) (version 2) | ecosystem: Host-associated > Plants > Roots > Rhizosphere >... | reverse complement strand
ATGCGGCTGTTGATGCTGTCCATAAAACCACCTGACATATTGTGAAAGCAGGCTCGCAGGCACGGAAATAAAGGCCCGGAGTCTGGTTGAGCGGCTAGAAAATTGCCGCTGCCTGGGTCAAAAGGCACCCCATTGACCCGTGAAATCGAATAATTACTGCGCAGGCCCGGAAAATATCGCGGCCACCTGCGGTAACGATTCAGACGTTGCCTGGCACAAAACGCCGCGCATTATAACCAGCGTTCTGTCATTCGGGGGTGTAGCAGTCTGTAGGTAGAAACCCCGGTTTTCTGGCAGTGAAGGAAAAATCTGCTAACAATGCACACGGTGCGTATAACGGCAGCTACGCCATAATGCGCGCCGAGCTAAAAGGAGCATCCAATGAGCAGCACTGCAAACAATGCTGAAGGCGAAAAAATTCTAATTGTTGACGACGATCCGGGGCTGAGCAGCCTGCTGGAACGTTTCTTCGTCAGCAAGGGCTACCGTGCCCGTGCCGTACCGAACACCGAGCAAATGGACCGTCTGCTGTCGCGTGAAGTGTTCAATCTGGTCGTCCTCGACCTGATGCTGCCGGGCGAAGACGGCCTGACCGCCTGCCGTCGCCTGCGGGCGGCGAACAATCAGATTCCGATCATCATGCTCACCGCCAAGGGCGATGAGATGAGCCGCATCAAGGGCCTGGAACTGGGCGCCGATGACTATCTGGCCAAGCCGTTCAACCCGGACGAGCTGATGGCACGGGTCAAAGCCGTTCTGCGGCGTCAGGCCGCACCGGTGCCGGGCGCGCCGGGCAGCGAAGACGAAAACGTCACCTTCGGTGATTACGTGCTGTCGCTGGCCACCCGCGAGCTGAAGCGTGGCGAAGAAGTGCATATGCTCACCACCGGTGAGTTTGCGGTACTCAAGGCGCTGGTAATGAACGCGCGTCAGCCGCTGACCCGCGACAAACTGATGAACCTGGCCCGTGGCCGCGAGTGGGATGCCCTGGAGCGTTCCATCGACGTGCAGATTTCCCGCCTGCGCCGGATGATCGAGCCGGATCCGTCGAAACCACGCTATATCCAGACGGTCTGGGGTGTGGGCTACGTGTTCGTACCGGACGGCGCCGCCACCAAGTGATCGGCGATTTGTAGGAGCGGGTCTGCGCATCGGGTTGATCGACCCTCTACGCAGACTCGCAATCCGCAATATGCGAGCATGGCTCGCTCCTGCAAGTGTGTAACGGTTATCGATGAAAACCCCCGTCTGGTTCCCCCAAAGTTTTTTCTCCCGCACCCTGTGGCTGGTGCTCATCGTCGTGCTGTTTTCCAAGGCGCTGACCCTGGTTTATCTGTTGATGAACGAGGACGTGCTGGTGGATCGCCAATACAGCCACGGCGTCGCCCTGACGCTGCGCGCCTATTGGGCGGCCGATGAAGAAAATCGCGCGAAGATCGCCGATGCCGCGACCCTGATCCGGGTGGTCGGTGCTGGTGTGCCAGAGGGCGAGCAGCACTGGCCGTACAGTGAAATCTATCAGCGGCAGATGCAGGCGGAACTGGGCGCCGACACCGAAGTGCGCTTGCGCATGCACTCGCCGCCGGCGCTGTGGGTGCGTGCGCCAAGCCTCGGTGACGGCTGGCTGAAAGTGCCGTTGTACCCGCATCCATTGCGCGGCCAGAAAATCTGGAACGTACTCGGCTGGTTCCTCGCCATCGGTTTGCTGTCCACGGCCTCGGCGTGGATTTTCGTCAGCCAGCTCAACCAGCCCTTGAAGCGCCTGGTGTACGCCGCCCGACAACTCGGTCAGGGCCGCAGCGTGCGCCTGCCGATCAGCGACACACCCAGTGAGATGACCGAGGTGTATCGCGCCTTCAACCAGATGGCCGAAGACGTCGAACAGGCCGGTCGCGAGCGCGAGCTGATGCTGGCCGGGGTCTCCCATGATTTGCGCACGCCGCTGACCCGCTTGCGTCTGTCGCTGGAGCTGATGGGTGATCGCAACGATCTGACCGATGACATGGTGCGCGACATCGAAGACATGGACGCGATTCTCGACCAGTTCCTCGCGTTCATTCGCGACGGTCGTGACGAGTCGGTGGAGGAAGTGGACCTGAGCGATCTGGTGCGTGAGGTGGCCGCGCCGTACAACCAGAGCGAAGAGAAGGTGCGCTTGCGCCTGGAGCCGATCCAGCCGTTTCCGCTGCGTCGAGTGTCGATGAAACGCCTGCTGAACAACCTGATCGGCAACGCCCTGAACCATGCCGGCAGTGGCGTCGAGGTCGCGGCTTATGTGTCCGGTGACACGAGCGCGCCGTACGTGGTGCTGAGCGTGATGGACCGGGGGGCGGGGATCGATCCGTCGGAGCTTGAGGCGATCTTCAACCCGTTCACCCGTGGCGACCGTGCCCGGGGCGGTAAAGGTACCGGGCTGGGGTTGGCGATCGTGAAGCGGATTGCTTCGATGCATGGCGGCAATGTCGAGCTGCGCAACCGCTCCGGGGGCGGATTGGAAGCGCGGGTGCGGTTGCCATTGGGGTTGATGTTGCCGCGGGATGCGGTCTGACAGTCGGGATATTCAGCGGGGCTGATGGCCCCTTCGCGAGCAAGCCCGCTCCCACAGGGGAACGCATTCCAAAATGTGGGAGCGGGCTTGCTCGCGAAGGCGGCCTGTCAGCCGCCACATTTCCAACGGATCAACCTTTGCCTTTGGTCCGGGTCATATTCGGCCCGCCATTCTTCTCAAGGTGTTCGATGATGATCCCCGCCACGTTCTTGCCGGTGGTGGTCTCGATCCCTTCGAGGCCCGGCGACGAGTTCACCTCCATCACCAGCGGCCCGTGGTTCGAACGCAGGATATCCACACCCGCCACGGCCAGCCCCATGACCTTGGCCGCGCGCAACGCGGTCATGCGTTCTTCCGGGGTGATCTTGATCAGGCTGGCGCTGCCGCCTCGGTGCAGGTTGGAGCGGAATTCCCCAGGCTTGGCCTGACGCTTCATCGCTGCGATCACCTTGTCGCCGACCACGAAGCAGCGGATGTCGGCACCGCCGGCTTCCTTGATGTATTCCTGGACCATGATGTTCTGCTTCAGGCCCATGAACGCTTCGATCACCGACTCGGCAGCCGTGGCGGTTTCGCACAGCACCACGCCGATGCCCTGGGTGCCTTCCAGCACCTTGATTACCAGCGGCGCGCCGTTGACCATGTCGATCAGGTCGGGAATGTCATCCGGCGAGTGAGCGAAACCGGTGACCGGCAGGCCGATGCCACGACGCGACAGCAGTTGCAGCGAACGCAATTTGTCCCGCGAGCGGGCGATGGCCACCGATTCGTTGAGCGGAAACACCCCCATCATTTCGAACTGGCGCAACACGGCGCAACCGTAGAACGTCACCGACGCACCGATCCGCGGGATTACCGCATCGAAGCCTTCCAGCGGCTTGCCGCGATAGTGGATCTGCGGCTTGTGGCTGGCGATGTTCATGTAGGCGCGCAGGGTGTCGATCACCACCATTTCATGCCCGCGCTCGGTGCCGGCCTCGACCAGACGACGGGTGGAATACAGACGCGGGTTCCGCGACAGCACAGCGATCTTCATGCAACACCTGTGGAGGAGGTAGATACCGGGAACACCGGCTTGTCTTGTACATATTTGATGCCCGGATTGACCACCAGTTGGCCATCGATCAGGGCTTTGGAACCGAGCAACAGGCGATAGCGCATGGACTTGCGACAGGCGAGGGTGAACTCGACTGCCCAGACCCGATCACCGAGGGCCAGGGTGGTGCTGATCACATAGCGCACCTGCGCCTGGCCGTTGGAGCTTTTAATGGTTTTGCGCGTCACCAGCGGCGCTTCGCAGCGCCGGTGACGCAACTGCACCACCGTGCCCAGGTGCGCGGTGAAACGCACCCACTTCTCGCCGTCGCGTTCGAACGGCTCGATGTCGGTGGCATGCAGGCTGGAGGTGCTGGCACCGGTGTCGATTTTCGCCCGCAGACCGGCGACTCCCAGATCAGGGAGCGCCACCCACTCGCGCAGACCGACAACGGTCAAATGGTCAAATGTCTTCAAAGGTGCTCAACCGGCAGAAACCGCTCGGGCCGCGTGCGGCCGAATTCGCGGTATTCACGCAGAATAAGGGTTAAAAGGCGACAGATATCTACGGCCCGGATCGCCGACCCCTCAAGCAGGTGTCGGCAGGTGTGCATTGTAATCCGGGACGGGGTCATTCATGGCACGACAGAAACGGTAGTACAGTTCATCAATATTTCAGAATGAGGAAATTCCATGGCACAAAAAAGCGAAGAGGACGACAAGGTCCGTCTCGACAAGTGGTTGTGGGCGGCGCGCTTTTATAAAACCCGGGCCCTGGCCAAAGCAGCCATCGAGAGTGGCAAGGTGCATTGCCGAGGCGACCGCTGCAAGCCTGGCAAAGAGCCACGCATTGGCGATGAATTCGAGATTCGTACCGGCTTTGAAGAGCGCACGGTGAGGGTTGAAGCCTTGTCGATCGTACGTCGCGGCGCACCCGAGGCGCAGACGCTGTATACCGAGACCGAGGCGAGTATTGCCAAACGTGAAGCGGCAGCGGCGATGCGCAAGGCCGGGGCGTTAGGTGTGAGTACCGACGGCAAACCGAGCAAGAAGCAGCGGCGGGATCTGTTTAAATTTCGTGGGAACAGCCACGAATAAAAAGATCGCAGCCTGCGGCAGCTCCTACAGGAAAATGTATTCACATGTAGGAGCTGCCGCAGGCTGCGATCTTTTCAGCATTCAACCCATTAACGGGCAGATACCACACTCATCCGCGAAACCAGCGGCAGTTTGCCCAGTAAAGCGAAAACCGGCGCAGTCACCTTCAGCCAGAAGTTGGCGGCGTGATAAGCGAACGGTGTGTAGTAACCCCAACCCAACGCCCACACCGCCAGCAGCATGCCGCCGATGTAATCGTCCTGGCCCCAATGCGCGCCGGCCACCAGACGTGGCAGCATGAACAGCAGCGCCAGGCCCCAGACTGTCAGGAACTGGCCGACAGTACGGCTGAACACGCCCATGAACAGCGCCCAGATCAGCAACACCGAAGCGTGATCACCGGGGAAGCTCTGGCTCGAGCGATCCTTCAGCTCCCAGGCTTTTTCCAGATGCGGGAAGTAGTCACTCAGGTGCACCGCGCCTTCCAGCACCATCGATGGGCTGCTGTGCTGCCAGTCCATGTGGTCGGCGAATTTGGAAAACAGCGCGCGAATCACCACCATCAACAGCAGAATCGAGAAAAAACCGAAGAAGGCGCGACGTACATCAATCGCCTTGAACACCCAGTCACCCTTGATCAGCAGCGTCAGCAGGATCAGACCGACGACGATGTCGAACGGACGCAGACTTGCAATTGCCCAGATGTGGAGCCATATGGGGTTGCTGGCCAGTGGTGCATTGAGCGAGCGGAACAGCCACTCGTCGAAAATCACACACAGCATCTGGCCCGTAGGCCATAACCAGAAAGCCAGTAGCGCCAGTGGCACTACGTTGCACAGAACCAGCCGGCCGAGGTTCCACCTTGATTGGAACAAACCCGGATTGTTCATAAAATGCCTCCCATGGCTTAGCGCTGGCACCAAAAAGAGTGCCAAGAAGCGCAAATTTTCACGTCTTGTAACCATTTTGTCACCACATTCAGATACCCAAAATTATGACCGACCTAGCGGATACCGATTTCACTCAACGTTTCATCTTCGATGACAGCGACACGCGCGGCGAACTGGTTGCGCTTGAACGCAGCTACGCCGAAGTCCTCGCCAAGCACCCGTACCCGGAGCCGGTCGCGCAGTTGCTGGGCGAACTGATGGCGGCCGCCTCGCTGCTGGTGGGCACCCTGAAGTTCGACGGCTTGCTGATTTTGCAGGCACGCTCCGAAGGGCCGATTCCGCTGCTGATGATCGAATGCTCCAGCGAGCGCGAGATCCGTGGCCTGGCGCGTTATAACGCCGAGCAGATCGCCGCGGATGCCACGCTTGCCGACCTGATGCCGGGCGGTGACCTGACCCTGACCGTCGACCCGACGATCGGCCAGCGTTACCAGGGTATCGTCGACCTCGATGGTGAAACCCTGTCCGAGTGCTTCACCAATTATTTCGTCATGTCGCAACAGGTCGGCACCCGCTTCAAGCTGTTCGCCGACGGCCGCCGTGCTCGCGGAATGCTACTGCAGCAACTGCCGGCCGACCGCCTGAAAGACGAAGAAGAGCGCGCCGAAAGCTGGCAGCACATCACCGCCCTGGCCAGCACCCTGACCGCCGATGAGTTGCTCAGCCTGGACAATGAAACCGTCCTGCATCGCCTCTACCACGAAGAGCAGGTGCGCCTGTTCGATGTGCAGAACCTGCGCTTCCGTTGCAGCTGCTCGCGGGAACGCTCTGGCAATGCACTGGTCAGTCTGGGTCTGGAAGATGCGCAGGCACTGGTGGCTGAACGCGGTGGCGAAGTCGAGATCGATTGCCAGTTCTGCAACCAGCGTTACCTGTTCGATGCGGCCGATATTGCTCAATTGTTCGCTGGCGCAGGCGTCGACACGCCGTCAGATACCCGGCACTAAAACGGTTCAGCGCAGGTAAATTCACTGCGTAACGACGGAATTTCGCCGTTACGACGGGAGGACCCTACTCTTTTTGGGCTTTTCTGGCATAATCCGGCCCACTTTTTTCGCGGTAGTAGTGCACGACTTTCTACTACAAAACGTTTGGAGCACACTCGGCCACTGGCCGACGGGGAACCTCATGACGCAAGCCAATAACGCCGTGTACACCGATCTGAGTGTTGATGATCTGGTTAAAGAAGCCCTGCAACGCGGTGAGGGCGAGCTTGCCGATACCGGCGCTCTGGTAGTCCGCACCGGTCATCGCACCGGCCGTTCGCCAGTTGATCGTTTCATCGTTGAAGAGCCTTCCACCCAGGCCGCTATCGCCTGGGGCCCGATCAACCGCAAGTTCCCGGCCGACAAGTTCGACGCGCTGTGGGCTCGTGTCGAGGCGTTCAACAACGCGCAAGAGCACTTTGTTTCCCACGTGCATGTAGGTGCGGCTGAAGATCACTACCTGGCCGTCAAAATGACCACCCAGACTGCCTGGCAGAACCTGTTCGGTCGTTGCCTGTTCATCAACCCGGCCCAGTACAACCCGGCCGGTCGTGAAGAGTGGCAAGTGCTCAACGTGGCCAACTTCGAGTGCGTGCCTGAGCGTGACGGCACCAACTCCGACGGTTGCGTGATCATCAACTTCGCGCAGAAGAAAGTGCTGATCGCCGGTATGCGTTACGCCGGTGAAATGAAGAAAGCCATGTTCTCCGTGCAGAACTTCCTGCTGCCGGCCGCTGACGTGCTGCCAATGCACTGCGCTGCCAACATCGGCGAAGAAGGCGACGTGACCCTGTTCTTCGGTCTGTCGGGCACCGGTAAAACCACCCTGTCCGCCGACGAGAGCCGTTACCTGATCGGTGACGACGAACACGGCTGGGGCGAAGGCGTGGTGTTCAACATCGAGGGCGGCTGCTATGCCAAGTGCATCGACCTGTCCGAGAAGAATGAGCCGGTCATCTGGAAAGCCATCAAGCACGGCGCAGTCCTGGAAAACGTGGTCATCGACGACGCCAAACACGCTGACTACGCCGATGTCAGCCTGACCCAGAACAGCCGCGCGGCCTACCCGCTGGAGCACGTTGCCAAGCGTTCCGAGAAGAACCTGGGCGGCGAGCCAAACGCGGTGATCTTCCTGACCTGCGACCTGACCGGCGTGTTGCCGCCAGTGTCGATCCTCAACGAAGAACAAGCGGCCTACCACTTCCTGTCCGGCTACACCGCGCTGGTGGGCTCGACTGAAATGGGTTCGGGCAGCGGCATCAAGTCGACCTTCTCCACCTGCTTCGGCGCACCGTTCTTCCCGCGTCCGGCTGGCGAATACGCTGAGCTGCTGATCAAGCGCATCCGCGGCTTCGGCTCCAAGGTCTACCTGGTCAACACCGGCTGGACCGGCGGCGGCTACGGCGTCGGCAAACGCTTCAATATCCCGACCACCCGTGCGGTGATCGCAGCGATCCAGAGCGGCGCGCTGATCGGTGCCGCCACCGAGCACCTGGACACCATCAACCTCGACGTGCCACTGGCCGTACCGGGCGTTGAAACCAACCTGCTCAACCCACGCAACACCTGGGCTGACAAAGCTGCCTACGACGAAGCGGCCAAGGCGCTGGCCGGTCTGTTCATCGAGAACTTCAAGAAGTTCGAAGTGAGCGATGCGATCAAGGCTGCCGGGCCTAAGTTGTAAGATTTAGTTCTGGTGAATGAAAAAGCCGCCTCTTAGGGGCGGCTTTTTTGTGGGTGTTCATTTTCTCAATGAGCCAATGCAATCAAAACATGAACCGGGTCGTTATGAATGGCCTTGAGCAAAGCTTTTGCCGGCCCGGTTGGCTCGCGACGACCCTGTTCCCAATTTCGTAGAGTGCCGAGTTGGACGTCGATCAGTGCCGCAAATTTGGCCTGGGTCAAACCGGTAGCTTTACGAATTTCTTTGACCTGCAATGCATCAACGTGGAGTTCGCGAGAAGGTGTGCGCTCGCCTCGTACGATCTCGTCCATCTCTTGCACACTTTCCATCAGCTCATCAAAAAATTTGCTCATGGTCATCTCCATTTTTCGATCAAGACCTTGAGTGCTTTACGCTCATCGCTGGACAGATCGTGTTGTTCATTTTTAGGGTAGATCATCAATAACCCGATTTGTGACGCCGAAACGAATTTGAGTAGATCACTGGTAAGTGATCGTTCTCATGTCGAACATGGGAACGATCTGATCACTCAACCTCAGACTGGAGCTTTCCAGTTGAGCATTCGTTGTTGGGCGACCTGCAACAGGTCAAAGCCGTCTTTGGTCAGCAGGTAAAGAGCGTGAGTGATGTGGGGGATATCTTCGATGTCGGCTTGTTTGAAGCTGAGGCAGTAGAGGGTTTTCAGCAGATCGCTGGAGGCGCGCAGGCGCTGGACGGCGCATTCGAGGATGTCTTGCGGATTGGCCTCTGTGTCGATGATCAGGGGCTTGGTGTCGGTGAGATTGGATTCGAGTGAGTAGTAGCGATCAGCGGCTAATTGATTCCATGTTTTCATTTGGTTGATCCTCAAATAAACACAGCCACCATAAACTGCAGGCAATTGAGTGCCGGCAGCATACAGCGGACGCGTATGCACGATCCATTCAGGTGACCAAGCCCGAGCCGCTGATTTACCAGCGACAGCCACGACTATAGATTTGTGCCCTCAAGCCGCGATAGGCGACAAAGAGTCGTGGCGTGTAGGAACGGGATGAAGATTTCATCGGACGTTCCTACCGGTCTTTCATCGTTTTTCAACGCAAATGCTGATACGCCGAAATATCCAGCAAACTGGTTGCCAGGCCGGTCGCCGGCTTGTAGATCTCGCCTTTCACGCTGCTGAACGGCACACCTTTACTGCCCAGCGAAACGTAGCGTTCGCCTTGGTCCAGTTCGGTGAAATAGGTGTAGGAATGTTTGTGCATCAGTTTGTATTTGGTCTCATCGCGTACGATGCCGTTGGTGAGGTTTTCCAGATCGGCCTGGGTCAGATTCAACGTTTTTTGCAGTTGCACGCCCCAGCGTTTGAGGCAGGTTTCGGCGAGGTGGCGCACGATGCGTCCGGGCTCGGACAGCGCTTTCAGATCACTGGCGCCGGTCGGGACGCCGCCGCTGCTGGTGGCATTGCCGGCCATGGTGGCGTGGCGGCCAGCCATAGGATAGATGTAGGTTTTAGTGCCGGTAGCGGTCTGTGGGATGACGCAGCTGAAACCTTTGGAGCGTTCGTCACGAGCATAGAACGCTACATACTCTTTGACATTGCCCGCGAGTTTGACGCGCTCTTCCTGAAAGTTACCAATGCCTGGCACGGGATCAAGCGCAAAGATATTGACCGGGATGTTTTTCAGCAGACTGTCCTTGAACATTGCATTGGCCAACATATGGCAACTGATGCCGCCCCGGCTCCAACCGACGAGATTGACTTGAGTCGGAATAACACCATCCTTGCGGTGGGTTTTGATGATTCCTTCCTGTAATTGCTGCTGGGTAATGCTGCGATTACCGTAATTATATTTGCGCCAGAACCAGGAACCCTCGACTTTTACATCTTCGATAGGAATGCCGGCAGCTTTCAGGCGATTGTATTCGGCTTCAGTCAGTTGCTCGCGTTGCCAGTCGCACTTGCCCTTGATGATATTGAGCGCATGCAACACGTTTTCTTCCCAGCCCTTGCCGAACAAGGTGCCGCTCATGCCGTATTCCTTGGTCTTGGTGAATAGATCGTCGGCCTGCAGGTTGCCGCTGCCGGGGCCATCGACCACGATCCACTCGGCAAACTCGTAACCCGTATGATTGGCAGCCAAGGTGGAAATCAGTTCACCGTTCCAGAAGTTTTCGTGGGTGGTATCAAACTTGTTGGAGCCTGTGCCGCAGAAAAATATGGTTAAAACAGTCATTGTGTTGCTCTCGGTGAAAGTAAGAGTCAACAACTTAGGTCTTTTTTGGCTGTTTATTAAAGCATTCTGTTGTTTCTGGATTTTAGTTGTTTTCAGTGTCGGTCTGTTGTTGGGGTTTATGTTTTGCTACTTCGAGCAAGTCACAGCCATCCTGCACTAATAAATAAAGAGCATTGACGATGTTAGGTATATCTTTCACGTCGGCCTGTTTGAAACATAAACAGTAAAGGGTTTCCAGCAGATCGCTGGCGGCACGCAGTCGCTGGTCAGCGGCATCAAGCAGATCGCGATGGCTGGACTGAGTGTCGATGACCAATACGGGATTTTCGTTGTAGCAAGTCTTCAAGGGGCGATAGCGGGTAATCATGGTGAGGCTTGTCCTTTACAAAGGCACTCGGGCGGGGCTGATTCAGTGGTCAGTCGCGCCGGCCACTATAGAAGTGCGTGGCGAGCACTCACAAGAGCGCCGCAATGGACGCCGTTCGTAGGGGATTTTCCGAGGGCCGGGCATATGCCCTACAAGGTTTTGCGGTTTTTTCGGGGTGAAACCCCTAGCGCAGAAATTTCCCACAGGATTCTCAGGCGTTTCTTGGCAAATCTATGTATGGTGCGCGCCAGAATCTGTAGGACGTTTCCAAACGTCCGATACGCGCTTAAAGGGAATTGAGTATGCAGTGGCTACGTATGGCCTCGATTTTATTGCTGTGGGCCAGTGGTTGCCGTTTGGCCATGGCGTCTGGTGTCGGCAACAGCTGGACGTTTGCCGACCTCGAACGCACCGGTTGGCCCGATGCGCTCTCCAGCCAGACTGGCATCGATACCGCCTCGCGCGCCGAGGTGTTGATGTTCGGCAGGGCCTTGCTCGCCAGTGAAGCGCTGGACGAGGCAGGGCTGGAGCAGCGACTGGGTGTGCCGCATGTGCAGCTCAAGTCGATCAGGCAGGTGCGTGACGGTCTGTGGGATCGTTTGCTGAGCACCTATCGCAACGCCAGCGTTGACTGTGACGGGCAGCCGTTCTGCCCGCGCGTGCGCAGTGTTGCGGAACTGCGGCAATTGGCGGCGGCCTTCACCGGTGACATCAGCCCGGCTCATGCGTTGTGGGCGAGCAAGAGCCAAGGCGTGCATGAGCAGGTGTTGAACGAGCAACTGCGAGTGGCGGTTTTGCGGCCCTGAACGGGTAAGGTTGTATCGCTGTTTTGTGCCCCTTCGCGAGCAGGCTCGCTCCTGCAGTGGACCGAGTTGTCTGCGCTATTGGCTGTATCATCCCGTATTGAATTGACCCCGGCCTTTTCTCGACTCGCTGCGATCGCCCGCTAGGCTGTTGGCATCACAGCGGTCAACGGAGTGACAGCGCATGCACAACACCCTGGAACAGGTTTTCGGTTATCCACAGTTTCGACCCGGGCAGGAAGCCGCGATCAGCGCGGTACTGGCCGGGCGCTCGGCGGCAGCGATTTTCCCCACCGGGTCTGGCAAGTCGCTGTGCTATCAAGTACCGGCACTGTTGCTGCCACATCTGACCCTGGTGGTCTCGCCACTGTTGGCGTTGATGCAGGATCAACTGGCATTCCTCAAGCGTCACGGCATCAGTGCCGGCAGCATCGATTCGGCACAAAGCCGCGATGACGCCAATGATGTGATGGCCCGCGCCCGTTCGGGTGAATTGAAGATCCTGATGATCTCGGTGGAGCGCCTGAAGAACGAGCGTTTTCGCAATTTTTTGCAGCAGGTGCCGATCTCGCTGCTGGTGATTGACGAGGCGCACTGCATCTCGGAGTGGGGCCACAACTTCCGCCCCGACTACCTGAAGCTGCCGGACTATCAATGCCAGTTCAACATCCCGCAAACGCTGCTGCTGACCGCCACGGCGACGCCGAAGGTCATCGCCGACATGCAAGCCAAATTCGCCATCGCTGCCGAAGATGTTGTGACCACCGGTTTCTATCGCCCAAACCTCAATCTGCTGGTGGAACCGGTGCGTGGCCAGGACAAGCGCCGGCGGCTGGTGGAGTGGATGAGCGAGCGCGCGAGCCAGCCGAGCATCGTCTACGTCACGCTGCAGAAAACCGCCGAGCACATCGCCGAACATCTGGGGCGCAACGGCATACAGGCCGAGGCTTATCACGCCGGGTTGCCCAACGATCAGCGCGAGGCGATCCAGAAGCGCTTCATGGCCGGGCAGTCCAATTGCATAGTCGCAACCATTGCCTTTGGTATGGGCATCGACAAGAGCGATATCCGCAACGTGGTGCATTTCGACCTGCCGAAATCCATCGAGAACTACAGTCAGGAAATCGGTCGCGCCGGGCGGGACGGACAGCCGTCGGATTGCCTGGTGCTGGCCAACCGCGACAGCCTCAACGTGCTGGAAAATTTCGTCTACGGCGATACCCCGGAGCGCGAGGGGATACGTTGTGTGCTGGAGGAAATGCAGGCTGCCGCAGCTGAAGGGCAGTGGGAATTTCTGCTCGGGCCGTTGGCGGATCAGAGCAACATTCGCACGCTGCCGCTGAAGACGTTGTTGGTGCAAATGGAGCTGCGCGGCCTGATCGCGCCGCGCTATGCCTATTATGCCGAGTACCGTTTCAAATACCTGCTGGAGCCGGAAGCGTTGCTTGAGCGTTTCGAGGGAGAGCGCAGGGAGTTTGTCGCGGCCATCATTCACACCTCCAGCCGCGCACGTACCTGGGCCACGGTGAATTTCGAGGCGATGTACACGCAGTATTCGGCTGAGCGCAATCGGGTGGTGACGGCGCTGGATTATTTTCAGGAGAAGGGCTGGGTCGAGCTTGAGAGCAAGCAGATGACCGAGGTCTACAACGTGCTGCACAGCGATTTCGACAGCGCTGTGCTGAGCGCCGAGTTGCACGAGTACTTCACCCGGCATGAACAGACTGAAGTCGCGCGGATTCACGCCATGCTCGAACTGTTCGCCACTGAGCGCTGCCTGGGTTATCGCCTGGCCGAGTACTTCGGCGACCACAATGCGCCCGAGCACTGCGGGCACTGTTCGGTGTGCCACGGTGATGTCGCGCGGCTTCCGGCACCTCCCGAGTTGCCAGCCCTTGTGAATAAAAATTTTGCGGCGTTGTGCGGTGATTTTATCCACAGGCACGAACAGCACACCGGCCATGTGCCGACGGCGGAGCGCCTGACGCGTTTTCTGTGCGGGATCAGCGTGCCGCTGTTTACCAAGTTGAAGGCGCGGACGATCTCGGGGTATGCGGCGCTGGAGCAGTATCCGTACGCGCAAGTCCGCAGTTGGGCTGACAATCATCTGCTCGAGTAAATACAAACCCTGTGGGAGCGTGTGATGCCATGGCGGCCTGTATCCATGCGCTGAATGTCGCTCATCACGGTAATAAACTTCAAAAACGCCCGGTGCCTGACTATGGTGAAGGCTGTCTTCGGATCGCCAACAAGAGAACAACATGAGCCAGACATCCTTCGATATTCAGCAAGCTGCCGTGATCGGCGCGGGCACCATGGGCCGCGGTATTGTCATGTGCCTGGCCAATGCCGGCATCGCCGTGCAGTGGGTCGATAACAATCCACAGATGCTCGAACAGGCGCTGGGCACCGTGGCGCAGACTTATGCACACAACGTGCGCCAGGGCCGGATCGATCAGGTCGAAGCGGATGCACGTCTTGCCCGGATCAGCGCGGCGGCGGATTACCCGGCAATCCGTAATGTCGATCTGGTGATCGAAGCGGTGTACGAAAACCTCGCGCTCAAGCAGAAAATCTTTCGCGAACTGGATGGCCTGCTCAAGCCTGAGGCGTTGTTGGCGAGCAACACCTCGGCACTGGATATTGATGCGATTGCCGCTGCAACAAAACGTCCATCGCAAGTGCTCGGTCTGCATTTCTTCAGCCCCGCGCACATCATGAAACTGCTGGAAATCGTTCGCGGGGCGCAGACTTCACCGGCGGTATTGGAAGCCGCACTGACTCTGGGCAAGCGCATGGGCAAGGTCAGTGTGGTGTCGGGCAATTGCCACGGTTTTATCGGCAACCGGATGTTGCATCCGTATGTGCTGGAGGCGCGCAAGATGCTGCTCGAGGGCGCTTATCCACAGCAGGTCGATACGGTTTTGCAGGGCTTCGGTTTCGCCATGGGACCGTTCCGCATGTATGACGTCGTGGGCATCGATCTGGAATGGCGCGCGCGCGAATTGGCCGGCAAGGGGCAGGATGCGCCAGAGGTTCAGGTCGACAACCGCTTGTGCGAGATGGGCCGATTCGGGCAGAAATCCGGCAATGGTTACTACCACTACGAGCCGGGCAGTCGTCAGGCCGAGCATGATCCCGAGGTCGATGCGCTGATATTGAGCGTCAGCGAAGGCCTCGGCTTTCAGCGCCGGGAGATTGGGTCCGAGGAAATCCTCGAGCGGTGTCTTCTGGCGCTGGTCAACGAGGGCGCGAAAATTCTGCAGGAAGGCATTGCCGAATCGGCGCATGACATCGATCAGGTGTACCTCAATGGCTACGGCTTCCCGGCGGACAGAGGCGGCCCGATGGCCTGGGCGGACGATCAGGGGCTGGCGGACATTCACAAGCGCTTGCTGGCGCTGGAGACGCGACAGGGCGATCAATGGCGGCCGGCGCCACTGATTGGCGAGCTGGCGGCGCGAGGCAAAGGTTTTTACCTTTAGACTGGACAGATAACTCAAGGAGTCGATACCGATGTCCAGCACCATGGCGCAACGCGCCGATTACCCGCATTTCCAGCCGATCACCACCCGCTGGCACGACAACGATGCTTATGGCCACATCAACAACGTCACCTACTACAGCTTTTTCGATACTGCCGTGAACACTTACCTGATTCAGGTTGGTGGCCTGGATGTCCACGACGGCGAGGTAGTGGGTTTTGTCGTGAGTTCATCTTGCGATTATTTCGCCTCGATCGCGTTCCCGGACCTGATCGAGATCGGTCTGCGGGTCGGCAAGCTGGGTAACAGTTCAGTGCAATACGAACTGGCGGTGTTCAAGGTCGGTGAAAGCGAGGCGTGTGCGGCGGGGCGTTTTGTCCATGTATTCGTGGACCGGACGAGCAATCAGCCGGTGCCGATTCCAGGCAGATTGCGTGACGCGCTGGAGCGTCTGGTGGTTTGAACCAGAGCAAAAAAAATCGCAGCCCTTGGGCTGCGATTTTTGCTTTCGCGCTTAACGCAACGGATTAGTCGCGATAGTAGCGGTGATGCTTGCGGTGGCCATAAGCGTGGCCACGGCCAGGGTGACGGTCGCGATAGTAGCGACGGTCGTCACGGCCGCGATCGTAATGACGACCCTCGTCGTTGCTCTGGTTACCCATGTAATTGCCCAGCGCGCCGCCGGCGCCGCCACCTGCTGCGGCACCGATCAGGCTGCCGGTGGTACCGCCCATGCTGCGGCCAACCACGTTACCGCCGGCTGCGCCCAACGCACCGCCAATGGCCGCTTCGCCACGGCTGTGTTTGTTGGCGCCGACCGCGCTACCACCCGCGCCGCCCAGAGCTGCGCCAATGGTTGAACCTGTGCTGCCGCCTAAAGACTGACCGACGACCGAGCCAAGAACCCCGCCCAATGCGCCGCCCACACCTGCTTCGGTGGTGCCTCCGGCAGAAGCGAAGCCACTGACCAGGCCAAGGGACAACAAGAGAATCGAGGAGAACTTCATAGAGGAGCCTCAAAGGGATGACGGCGCCGATCCTGAGGCTGTGTAACAAGGCTGACAATCGAAATCCGACGAATAACACGACTTGTATACAATTATGCAAGTTGCTGTTTTGTATGCGGAACTTAAGCGATTTTCGCCGGTCTTTAGCTACTTCGGACAGGCCGCTTTTGTGAAAAAGCGGCCTTTTTTGTGGGCGTTGGAAGGGTGCAGGGTACAAAGATTTTTGTTGAATGTGCCACCGCTTTCGCGAGCAAGCCCGCTCCCACATTTGAAATGCATTCCAATGTGGGAGCGGGCTTGCTCGCGAAGGGGTCAGTCCAGGCAACGCTTTACGCAGATTTGGCCATGATCAACCCAGTCTCGCTTGCAGCCTCCAGCCGGATCGCAATGAACTTCGACGTCGGCGTATGGCTGCCATCCCCGGTGCTTTCCAGCGGCACCAGCGGATTCACTTCCGGGTAATAAGCCGCCGCTTGCCCCGCAGGAATATCAAACGCCAGCAAGGTAAAGCCCTTCACCCGACGCTCACGGCCATCATCCCAGATCGACACGATGTCGGCCTTCTGCCCCGGGCGGAAGCCCAGGCGAATGATGTCGGCCTCGTTGGCGAACAGCACATCGCGCTGGCCCTTGACCCCGCGGTAACGGTCGTCGAGACCATAGATCGTGGTGTTGTACTGATCGTGGGAGCGCATCGATTGCAGGATCAGGTCCGGCAGTTGCCCGGTGGCACGGGTGCGCTCGTGCACCAGATCCTTGGGCAGCAGGTTCGCGCGGAAATTGGCGCGGCCCGACGGCGTGTTCCACTTGCGTGCACCGGCACTGTTGCCGAGGTAGAAACCGCCCGGGTTCTTGACCTTCTCGTTGAAGTCCTTGAAGCCCGGAATGGTATCGGCGATCAGGTCGCGGATGCGCCGGTAATCGGCCACCAGCCAGTTCCAGTCCACTGGTTTGCTGCCCAGGGTGGCGGCGGCGATGCCGGCGATGATCGCAGGCTCCGAGCGCATCTGGTTCGACAGCGGCTGCAACTGGCCGTTGGAGGCGTGAACCATGCTGAACGAGTCCTCCACGGTGACCGCTTGCGGGCCTTCGGTCTGAATATCGATGTCGGTACGGCCCAGACACGGCAGGATAAGTGCGTCCTTACCATGGGCCAGATGGCTGCGGTTGAGCTTGGTGCTGATCTGCACGGTCAGGTCGCAATTGCTCAGCGCCGCGAAGGTACGCGGGCTGTCCGGCGTGGCCTGGGCGAAGTTGCCGCCCAGACCGATGAAGACCTTGGCGCGGCCCTCGGCCATGGCGTGGATCGCCTCGACCACGTTGTGCCCGTTGTCACGCGGCACCTTGAACTGGAAGCGCCGCTCAAGTGAATCGAGGAACGCCACCGGTGGACGCTCATTGATGCCCATGGTGCGGTCGCCCTGCACGTTACTGTGACCGCGCACCGGGCACAGGCCAGCGCCGGGTTTGCCGACGTTGCCGCGCAGCAACATCAGGTTGGCGATTTCCTGGATGGTCGGCACCGAATGGCGATGCTGAGTGATACCCATCGCCCAGCACATGATGACGTTCTTGCCTTTGGCGTACATGCGCGCCGCTTGCTCGATCTCCACCAGAGTCAGGCCGGACTGCGCGACGATCTGCTCCCACGGCGTGTCATCGACCACGCCCAGATACTCCAGCACGTTGGCGCTGTGCGCATTGAGGAAGTCATGATCGAACACTGCCGGCGTGCCGGCCTTCTGCGCATCGCGCTCCCACTGCAAGAGGAACTTGGCCATGCCGCGCAGCACCGCCATGTCGCCGCCCAGTGCTGGACGGAAGTACGCGGTGTTGGTCGGCTTGTCGCCGTTGGTGAGCATTTCGATCGGGTGCTGCGGGTGTTGGAAGCGTTCCAGGCCACGTTCTTTCAGCGGGTTGATGCACACTACTTGCGCGCCGCGCTTCACCGCTTCACGCAGGGGTTCGAGCATCCGGGGATGGTTGGTGCCGGGGTTCTGGCCCCAGACGAAAATCGCGTCGGCGTGTTCGAAGTCGTCGAAAGTCACGGTGCCTTTGCCGACGCCAACGCTCTGCGCCAACGCCACACCGCTGGCCTCGTGGCACATGTTCGAGCAGTCCGGGAAGTTGTTGGTGCCGTAGGCGCGCACGAACAGCTGATACAGGTACGCCGCTTCGTTGCTGGCACGGCCCGAAGTGTAGAACTCGGCCTGGTCCGGGCTCGACAGCGCTTGCAGGTGTTTGCCGATCATTGCAAAGGCATCGTCCCAGGCGATGGGTTTGTAGCGGTCGGTCTCGGCGTCGTAGACCATCGGCTCGGTCAGGCGGCCCTGGTATTCAAGCCAGTAGTCGCTCTGCTCCAGCAACGACGTGACGCTGTGTTTGGCGAAGAACTTGCCGTCCACCCGACGCTTGGTCGCTTCCCAGTTCACCGCTTTGGCGCCGTTCTCGCAGAACTTGACCATGCCGCTCTCCGGCGAATCGCCCCAGGCGCAGCCCGGGCAGTCGAAGCCGCCATTCTGGTTGGTCTTGAGCATCATTCGCAGGTTTTTCAACGCGTTGTCGCTGGTCAACCAGGCTTGGGCCACGCTGATCAGCGCACCCCAGCCGCCGGCTGCACCTTTGTAAGGTTTGTAGCGCGGGACAGGTTTCTGGTCGGCTTGATGATGTTGGCTCACGCTTGATTCTCCATCGCTGGGCTGTAGACCCGCGGCGCATTCTTCTGCGGCAGGTGGATGAGATTGAGGTTGTGGCGACGGGCCCATTGCACGGCAAGGCCCGTGGGCGCGGACAGGCTGACCAGAGTCTGGATGCCGGCGCGTAAAACTTTCTGGATCAATTCGAGACTGCAACGGCTGGTGACAATCGCCAGGCCGCCTTCTGTGGAAATCTTCTGGCGGATCAGCCCGCCAATCAGTTTGTCGAGGGCGTTGTGCCGGCCGATGTCTTCACGGCCCAGCAGCAATTCACCGCTGGCGTTCATGAACACCGCCGCGTGGACTGCGCCGCAGTGCTGACCGAGCGGCTGAAATGCCCCGATGCGCTGGCGCAGACCGTCGAGCCATGCGGCAGGCGGCAGCGGTGCGCCGGACAACACCTTGAGGTCGGGCAGGGCCTGTTCCACCGCCTCGACGCCGCACAGCCCGCAACCGCTGGTGCCGGCCAGTTGTCGACGCTGCTGCTTGAGGTTCCAGAACGCGCGGTTGGCGATGGTCACCTGCGCGTATTGCGCCGAGCCCGCGCCGGTCAGTTGCAGGTCATAAATGTCGCTGGCGTCTTCGATGATGCCGCTGCCAAGGCTGAAACCGACGATGAAGTCTTCCAGATCGGTCGGCGTCACCAGCATCACCGCCTGACTGATGCCGTTGTAGGCAATCGCCAACGCGACTTCCTCGGCAAGCGCGGTGCTGGCCGATTCCACGAGGGGCAGATCGCTGTAGCTGTAGGTCTGGCTGGCGGCGGGCGCGGGTGTTTCGATTGCAGGCGCCGCGCAAGTTGGGCGCTTGGCGTTCATGGCATCACCGACGGATTGATCAACGCTAAGACTAGGCGCGGCAACTTGTCGCGTCTAATCGGTACTGTCGATCTATTGATAGATGGCGTCGATCAAGCGGCTGCCGGGTCATTGGTCGGCCCGGAACCGGGTTGGTCTGGTGTGGTCTAGGCTTGGACGTCTGGAATCCCAATCAAGGAGTGTGCGCTATGAGTCTGTTGAGCTTTGTGAAAGAGGCCGGTGAAAAGCTGATCGACCTGCTGACCCCGGGTAATGCCAATGCCAGCGAGCAGTTGAAGGAACATATCAGCAAGGTCGGGCTGGGCAATCCGAATGTTCAGGCAACCGTGGACGGCGACAAGGTGACCGTTACCGGTGAGGTAGCGAGCCAGGAGGAGAAGGAAAAAATTCTGCTGGCGGTGGGTAACATCGAAGGCGTGGGCAGTGTTGATGATCAGATCACCGTGACCGGACCGGTTGTGGCTGCGGCACGTTTTGTCGTGGTGAAAAAAGGCGACACCCTCAGTGCCATTTCCCTCGCGGTGTATGGCAACGCCAATCAGTACAACAAGATCTTTGAGGCCAACAAACCAATGCTCAAGGATGTAAACAAAATCTACCCGGGCCAGACCCTGCGTATCCCGGAATAACTCACAACTCCTGTAGGAGCTGCCGAAGGCTGCGATCTGTTGATCTTGCTTCTTAAAATCAAAGATCGCAGCCTTCGGCAGCTCCTACAGGAAATCAGAGACCCCGAATCAAATCGCGGTAGTCTTCAACCGCCGCAAACTCAGCCGTGTCCTTCGGCCCCTTGCGACTGTCCGGCTCTTTCACTGCCAACAAATGCGTCACACCAAATTCCCGCGCACTGCGCAGAATCGACAACGTATCGTCGATGAACAGACTGCGTGCCGGATCAAAATCGATATCCGCCTGCAAGGCATCCCAAAACTGCGGATTCTCTTTGGGGAAACCGTAATCGTGCGAGCTGATCAGCCGTTCGAAATACGGCGCCAGTTCGATCCGCTCCAGTTTCAGCGACAGCGAATCCCGGTGTGCATTGGTGATCATGATCACCCGTTTGCCGGCCTTTTTGATCGCCTGCAGAAAGGTGTCGGCATCCGGACGCAGGGCGATCAGGTGCGCGGTTTCCAGTTTCAGTTCACGTACCGAGAGCTTCAGTTCGGCACTCCAGAAATCCAGGCAGTACCACTGCAGTTGCCCGGCATGGCGCTCGAACAGCGGCTGCAACTCCATGTCGGCCATGGCCCGGCTCACCCCGTGCAGTTCGGCGTAGCGTTGCGGCAGGTGTTCCAGCCAGAAATGGTTGTCGAAGTGCAGATCCAGCAACGTACCGTCCATGTCCAGCAGGACGGTATCGATGTCAGACCACGGTAAAGAAGGCATGGCAACGTCTCGAGCGGTAGAAAATATCCGACACAAACAATCGGGAAAGCCGCGTTATAGTAGCGCGTTCACGCCAAGGAGCTTTGCATGCGCCAGAAACCCACTGTACTCGCCCGCGAGATTGTCGCCACCAGTCGTCTGTTTTGCGTC
>Ga0207655_1001506_pt1 | contig 21246 bp, 18 predicted proteins | sample KBSM44metaG_FD_184398 | JGI IMG/M metagenome (GOLD analysis project Ga0207655, IMG submission 184398) | Miscanthus rhizosphere microbial communities from Kellogg Biological Station, Michigan, USA - KBS M4-4 metaG (SPAdes) (version 2) | ecosystem: Host-associated > Plants > Roots > Rhizosphere >... | reverse complement strand
GCGAAAACCGTATCAACCGCCTGCGCGCCAGCGCCGCGGAGGAATAATTCATGTCGATCGAAGTGCGTAACGTCAGCAAGAATTTCAATGCGTTCAAGGCGCTGGACAACATCAGCCTGGACATCCAGAGCGGTGAACTGGTGGCGCTGCTCGGCCCCTCCGGTTGCGGCAAGACCACGCTGCTGCGGATCATCGCCGGCCTGGAAACCCCGGATCAGGGCAACATCGTGTTTCACGGTGAAGACGTCTCCGGCCACGATGTGCGTGATCGCAACGTCGGTTTCGTGTTCCAGCACTACGCCTTGTTCCGGCATATGACGGTGTTCGACAACGTCGCGTTTGGCCTGCGCATGAAACCGAAAAACCAGCGCCCGAGCGAAAGCCAGATCGCGACCAAGGTCCACGAACTGCTGAACATGGTGCAGCTGGACTGGCTGTCGGATCGCTACCCGGAGCAACTCTCCGGCGGTCAGCGTCAGCGTATCGCCCTGGCCCGAGCCTTGGCGGTGGAACCGAAAGTGCTGCTGCTCGACGAGCCGTTCGGCGCTCTCGACGCCAAGGTGCGTAAAGAGCTGCGCCGCTGGCTCGCGCGCCTGCACGAAGACATCAACCTGACCTCGGTGTTCGTGACCCACGACCAGGAAGAAGCGATGGAAGTCGCCGACCGCATCGTGGTGATGAACAAGGGCGTGATCGAGCAGATCGGCTCACCGGGCGACGTCTACGAAAACCCGGCCAGCGATTTCGTTTATCACTTCCTCGGCGACTCGAACCGCTTGCTGCTCAGCGACGACAACCATGTGCTGTTCCGTCCGCACGAAGTGTCGTTGTCCAAGCATGAACTGGAAGATCACCACGCCGCTGAAGTGCGTGATATTCGCCCATTGGGCGCGACCACGCGGGTGACGTTGAAGGTGGAGGGGCAGACCGATCTGATCGAGGCGGAAGTGGTGAAGGATCACGACAGCCTGATCGGACTGGCCAAGGGTGAAACGCTGTTCTTCAAGCCGAAGGTCTGGCAGAAAGTCGCCAGTCTTTAAGATCAAAAGCTTCGCGAGCAAGCCCGCTCCCACCTTTGGAACGCATTTCATTGTGGGAGCGGGCTTGCTCGCGAAAGCGGCCTATACAGCCGCGCGATTCGGATTGACCCGCACCACCCCCGCCCGCGCCTCGATCTGCTCTTTCAACTCATGCCGCATGCCGAGCAGGAACGCCACTTCGGCCACCACAAACAGCGGCCCGACAATCAAGCCGCTCACGTCATCGACAAACGCCGGCTTGCGCCCCTCGTAGTGGTGCCCGACAAACTGGATCACCCAGCCAATCACAAACATCGCCAAGCCGCTGCTGAGCCAGACCATGGTGCTCTGCTGCGCCAGCGCATGCCCGGCCCAGACCGACAGGCCCATCAACAGGCTCATCAGCACGCCGAGCTTCAGTTCCAGGCGCAGGTAAAACCACGCCGACGCCAGCGCCAGCAGCACCGCCGGAGAGATCCACAAGCCGCCCAGTGACCATTCTGGTCGCGACAGCAACACCGCCACCGCCACCACGATCAGCGGAATGCCGATAAAGTGGCTGGCGATGTTGCGCGGGTCGCGGTGGTAGGCGGCGTATTGACTGAGGTGGTCGACGAGGCTTTTCATTGTTGTTCCTCCTGTAGGGAGCGTGCAGCATGCCTCGGGTTCGGCGTTAGCTCTGTCAGGCAGGCGACAATTGGGAGTGATCATGGATAAGCGTTCACGGCTGCTGACCGGGCAATGGTTCAGTCATCTGCCGGCATCCTTTCAGGATAGTCTGTTGGCGGCGGCCCGGGAGCGGCGGCTGACGGCGGGGCAGCGCCTGTTCCAGCGCGGTGATCCGCCCTGCGGCCTGTACGCGGTGCTCGACGGCGCGATCCGAATCGGCGCGGTGAGCGAGCAGGGCAAGGAGGCGTTGCTGAGCCTGGTGGAGGCGCCGCACTGGTTCGGCGAAATCTGCCTGTTCGATGGCCAGCCGCGCACTCACGATGCGTATGCAGTCGGGCCGTGCACCCTGCTGAATATCCCGCAGGCCACGCTGCTGAAAATCCTCGACCAACAGCCGGTGTATTGGCGCCATCTGGCATTGCTGATGAGCCACAAACTGCGCCTGACCTTCATCAATCTCGAACAGTTGAGCCTGCTGCCGGCCCCGGCACGCCTGGCCCATCGCTTGCTGATGATCGCCGAGGGCTACGGCGAAATCGATGCGCCACGCCGAGTCCTGCAACTGCCGCAGGAACAGCTGGCGTCGATGTTGTCGTTGTCACGGCAGACCACTAACCAGATCCTCAAGGATCTGCAGGGGCAGGGGATTATCGGGTTGGGGTATGGCGAGATCGAGATTCTCGATGCCGAGCGATTGCGCGCGCTGTCCACAATTTGACGGGCACCTGAGATCCCCTGTGGGAGCGAGCCTGCTCGCGAAAGCGGTGGGCCATTCAACGGTGATGTCGACTGAACCGACGCCTTCGCGAGCAGGCTCGCTCCCACATTTTTTGATCTGTGTTGATTCAGGAGCCGCGATAGGTCGAGAAGCCGTAAGGGCTGAGCAGCAACGGGATGTGGTAGTGCTGGTCAGTCTGCTTCACTTGGAAAATCACCGGAATCTCCGGGAAAAACGTCTCGCGCTTGTTCTTCTCGAAATACTCGCCGGTCTTGAACACCACCCGGTATTCGCCTGCCTCGAAAGGCTGTTTGGCCGGGAACAGTTCGGCGATGCGTCCCTGCTCGTTGGTGGTGCCTTGGGCCAGTGGCTGCCAGTTCTGGCCGACGTGTTTTTCCAGCGTCACGTTGACGCCCGGCGAGGGCAGGCCGTTTTCCAGATTGAGCACGTGCACGCTCAGCGGGTTGCCGGCGGCCAGCGCGAGGCTGGAGAGGGCACTCAGGCCGAGTGCAGCGAAGGTCATGCGCAGGGTGGTCATGGTCAGTCTCCTTAGTGGGAACGGGTAATGGTGAGGCCGGCTTTTTCGGCGGCCTTGATGGCACAGTTTTCGTCCTGCTCGCCGCCGCCGGATCCGGCCACGCCCATGGCGCCGACCAGTTCATCAGCGGCGAACAACGGAATCCCGCCACCGAGCAACAGCAGCTCATCGAGGGTGTTGAGGTTGGCGGTCTCCGGATTACTGCGGGCGCGCTCGGCGAACAGCCGGGTCGGAGTTTTCGTCGACAGTGCGGTGTAGGCCTTGCGCTGGCTGGCGACGGTGTTGTGCGGGCCGATGCCGTCGCCGCGCAGGGTCACCAGCGTGTTGCCGCCCCGGTCGAGCACCGATACCGTGGCGGTGCAATTGCTCAGTGCGGTGTCGGCCAGCAGGCGTGCGGTTTTCAGGTCGAGGTCAGCGTGGCGCGGCAGTTCAGGGGCGGCGAAAACGCTGGCGCTGAGACCCAGGGCGAGGCTGGCTGCAAGGTATTTGACGGTCATGAACAGGCTCCGAAAGCGAAGGACATCACCTTAGCCGCCGCTCTTCGTCAGAACCCCGTCAGTCGGATTACAAGTTTGTAATGGGCAACGCCGCCGAAGGCGCCTAGCCTGTGTGCTTGATCAATTGAGGTGTGCCATGCGTTTGCTGGTCGTAGAAGATGAAGCCAAAACCGCGAATTTCCTGGCCAAGGGCCTGGGCGAATCGGGATTTGCCGTGGACGTGGCGCTCAATGGTCTCGATGGGCGCTATTTCATCGAGCAGCAGGAATATGACCTGATCATCCTCGACGTGATGCTGCCGGGCCTCAATGGCTGGCAACTGCTGCAACTGATCCGCCAGCGCGGCGCCACGCCGGTGCTGTTCCTCACCGCCAAGGACGCCATCGAAGACCGCGTGCGCGGCCTCGAACTCGGCGCCGATGATTACTTGCTCAAACCCTTCGCCTTCGCCGAATTGCTCGCGCGGGTGCGCACCCTGCTGCGGCGTGGGCCGCTGCGCGAGGCCGAGTCCTACAGCATCGCCGACCTGGAAATCGACGTGCTACGGCGTCGGGTCAGTCGCGGCGGTCAGCGCATTGCCCTGACCAACAAGGAATTTGCCTTGCTGCAATTGCTCGCCAGCCGTCAGGGCGAAGTGCTGTCGCGCACGCTGATCGCCTCGCAGGTGTGGAACCTGAATTTCGACAGCGACACCAACATGGTCGAAGTCGCGGTGCGCCGTCTGCGGGCGAAAGTCGATGACCCGTACATGCCGAAACTGATCCACACCGTGCGCGGGGTCGGCTATCAGCTGGAGGCGCCCGACGATGCGGTCTAGGTCGATCGCCTGGCGTCTGGCGCTGGCGTTCGCCGTGGTTTGCGCGTTGGTGTTGAGTGCGATCGGTGTGTTTCTCTACCGCTCGCTCGACTCGGAAATCGCCTACCGCGACGACCTCGCGTTGCTCGGCCGTCTGGAGCAGGTGCGCGCCTTGCTCGCCGACAGTGACAGCCTCGGCGCCTTGCAGGCGCGGCCACGTCTCTATCAGAACATGCTCGGTAACCTCGACAGCCTGCTGTTGGTGCGGCGCGCCGATGGCTCGAACGTGATTGCGATCAACCCGCGCCAGCGCGACCTACCGCCATTGAACGCAATCGCACGCGAGCAAACGCCGCAGCGTCGCGACGTGCTGACCTGGCAGGCGCCGGACGGCGCCGAGCTGGCGCTGTTGTCCGGGGACGCCCAAGGGCCAAACGGCGAACTGCTGACGGTGATCGCCGGCAAGGTGCTCACTGAGCGTGAGCAGATGCTCGCCATTTATCGCTTGCGCCTGTACCTGGCCGTCGGGCTTGGCGCGTTGCTGGCGTTCGCGCTGGGACTGGTCCTGCTGCGCCGTGGTCTGCAACCACTACGCCAGTTAAGCGCGGCGGTGCGCGGCATTGATCTGCGCAGCCTCGACCAGCGTCTGCCCGCCGGCGGCACCCCCGCCGAACTGCTCGAACCGGTGCAGGCGCTCAACGGCATGCTCGCGCGGCTGGACGACAGCGTGCAGCGGCTGTCGCAGTTTTCTGCCGATCTGGCCCACGAGTTCCGCACCCCGCTGCACACCTTGCTCGCCAGCAACGGCCAGGCGCTGAATCACCCGCGCAGCACGGCGGAGTATCAAGAATTGCTGGCGTCGAACATGGAAGAATTCGAACGCCTCAAACGCATGGCTGAAAATCTGATGTTCCTCGCCCGCGCCGAACAGGCGGAGCGCGCGCTCGACTTGCGCACGCTGGAATTGCACGAGGTCGGTAATGAATTGTGCGATTACTTCGAAGCGCTGGCGGACGACCGCAATATCCGTCTGGAAAATGCGCTGCACGGCGAACTGCTGGCCGACCAGCAACTGCTGCAACGCGCCCTCGGTAATCTGCTGGCCAACGCGGTGCGCCACGCCGATGAAGGATCGCTGATCAGCCTGCGTCGCCACGATGAGCCGGGCGTGTGCTGGTTACAGGTACTCAACCTCGGCCCGGTGATCGCGCCTGAACATCTGGGCAAACTGTTCGATCGCTTCTATCGCGTCGATCCTTCACGGGCGCAGCCTGGGGATTCCGGTGGGCTGGGGCTGGCGATCGTGCAGTCGATCATGCTGTTGCATGGCGGGCAGGTGCGGGTGAGCAGTGATGTCACTGGGACTGTGTTTGAGCTGGGTTTTGAGGTGATCTGACTGGCGCCTTCGCGAGCAAGCCCGCTCCCACAGGTTTATCGGGTGTACATGAGTTTTGGGTACGACACGGACACTGTGGGAGCGGGCTTGCTCGCGAAGAGGCCAGCAGGTTCAGCACACATTCCGGATCAATCAGCGCAACTGATCGCGAAACTGCCCCGGCGTCATTCCCGTCCAGCGCTTGAACGCGCGGCTGAAGCTGCTGGTGTCGGCAAACCCCAGCAGGTAACTGACTTCACTCAACGAACACTGCGGATCGCGCAGGTGCAGCAGCGCGAGGTTTTCGCGGCTCTCGTTGAGCAGCGTGTCGAAGCGACAGCCCTCATCCGCCAGATGCCGCTGCAGGCTGCGCAGGCTCAGGTGCAACGCCTGGGCGATGCGTTCGGCGCTAGGTTCGCCTTCGGGCAGTTGCTCTTCGATAGCGTCGCGCACCTTGCGCTCCCAGGTCAGCGGCTGGAGTTGGGCCATCGTGCGTTTGAGCACCGCTTCGTTGTGTTCGGCCAGTTCCGGGTTGGCGTCGTCGAGGTGGCTGTCGAAGTCGGCGAGGGCGAACTCCAGGCGATCTTCGGCGCAGGAGAAATGCACCGGGGCGCGGAACACCTTGTGCCACTGATGCGCATCGGACGGTTCCGGGCGGCGCAGGTACACCGCCAGCGGTGCGTAGTCGCGACCGAGGCGATTGCGGCAAGTACGCACGTAGATCGCGGCAAACGCATCGATGGCTTCGAAGGCCGGCGCCGGATTGCCTGACGGAATTTTCAGACGAAACAGATAGCGGTCATCGCTGCGGCTCAGCTCCAGTTCCAATGCATCGCTGACCACCGGGTGATAACGCACGATGCGCTCGAATACCTCACGCAGGCTGCCGCTGGCCACCAGCGCGTAACCCAGCGCATGGAACGTGGTCGGGCTGACGAACCGCGACACTCGCAGACCGATCGCCGGATCGCCGCTGAACTGCACCGCCAGTTGCCACAGACGCGTGGTGCCGGACAACGGATAACGCGCGTTCGGGTCGTCCATCAACTGCGGATCGAGTCCGGCCTGTTGGCACAGGCCGAGACTGTCCAGCCCCAGCGCATCGAGTTGCTTGCGCAAGGCACGGGTCCAGCTGGCGAGCGAGGTCGGTTCCTTCATGCTGATTGGCGCTTCCGGTCAACAGGTTGGCGTTCACGGCTACCATCAATAAAGCGTTCGCAGGGCAGGATGCGAACATCAATAACCAGAGGATGGAAGCATGGACCGTACTTCTGCAAGTCCCCAGCGACACAATGCTGCTCAGCGATCAGCGCATATTCGCGAAGTGGTGCTGGCCAAGGGCGTCGAGTTGCGTCAGCGCTATCCGATTTTGCAACACCAGGACGCCCTCGGCGCGGGGATTCTGGCCTTCGCCCTGGCCGGGATGATCGGTTCGGCGACGCTGTACATCACGGGTCACATGGCATGGTGGGTGTGCCTGCTGCTGAATGCGTTTTTCGCGTCCTTGACCCACGAGCTGGAGCACGACCTGATCCACAGCATGTATTTTCGCAAGCAGCGTGTGCCGCACAATTTGATGATGGGCCTGGTCTGGCTGGCGCGGCCGAGCACGATCAACCCGTGGATCCGCCGCCATCTGCACCTCAATCACCACAAGGTCTCCGGCACCGAAACCGACATGGAAGAACGCGCGATCACCAACGGCGAACCGTGGGGTTTTGCGCGGTTGCTGATGGTCGGTGACAACGTGATGTCGGCGTTCATCCGCATGCTGCGGGCCAAGACCTGGGCGCACAAATTCAACATCATCAAACGTACCCTGAAGGTTTACGCGCCGCTGGCGCTGGTGCATTGGGGCGCGTGGTATGTGTTTCTCGGTTTTCATGCGGCGAATGGCATCGCCTACCTCATGGGTTCGCCGATTGAATGGTCGGCGACCACGCTGTCGGTGATGCAGGTGATCGATATCGCGGCAGTGGTGATCATCGGTCCGAACGTGCTGCGCACCTTTTGCCTGCACTTCATCAGCTCGAACATGCATTACTACGGCGACATCGAGGCGGGCAACGTGCTGCAGCAATGCCAGGTGTTGAACCCGTGGTGGTTGTGGCCGTTGCAGGCGTTCTGCTTCAACTTCGGCAGCAGCCACGGGATTCATCATTTTGTGGTGAAAGAACCGTTTTACATCCGGCAGATGACCGTGCCGGTGGCGCATAAGGTGATGCGTGAGATGGGCGTGCGGTTCAATGATTTCGGCACGTTTGGGCGGGCGAACCGGTTTGTTCGCAGGGATGAATTGGTGCCGGAAGAGGTGCGCACTGCCCGGGCTTGATGGGTGAGTGTGAAGGCCTATTCGCGAGCAGGCTCGCTCCCACACTGGATCGTATTCGCAAATCCAGTTTGTGGGAGCGAGCCTGCTCGCGAAAGCGATCTATCAGGCAACCTCAATCCGGCTGAAACGGCGAAGCACTCAGAATCACCCCGGTCTCCTCCACATATTTCTGCCAATGCCCAATCAAGGTGCTGAGCTTGTCCGGCTGACTCGACGCCAGATCATGAATTTCCCCCGGATCGCTGCTCAGGTCATACAGCTGCCAGGTCGCCGGCCCCACCGGCCCGGGGATCCACACCGCTTTCCACGAGCCCTGACGAATCGCCCGCCGCCCAAACAGCTCCCAACCGGTGACGGTGTGCTCGTCATGCACCTGGGCCGTCTCGCCAGACAAAAAGCCCAGCCACGATTTACCGCGCAGCGGCGCCACCGGTTTGCCGTGCCATTGCTTGCCCGGATGACGCACGCCGGCCAGATCGAGAATCGTCGGAGTGATGTCCATCACCGTGCCAAAGCCGTGGCTGATCTGCCCTTTGATCGGCAGTTGCGGATAGTGCAGCAGCGCCGGTACGCGAATCCCGCCTTCGGTGGTGAACGCCTTGAACAGCCGTGACGGCGCCGTCGCCACCTGCGCCCAGCTCGGCCCGTACCAGACGTAGGAATTGGCGCGGCCGATGTTGTCGAGGCTGTTGTCGTAATGCTGATTGAGGTAAGTCAGCAGTTCCGGGCCGAACTTGGGGAACGCTTCCAGCAGCGCGCCTTCGGCGCCGTTATCGGACATGAACAGGATGAAGGTGTTATCGAGTTGGCCCTGCTGGCGCAGGTAATCGACCACCCGGCCGATGTTCCAGTCCATGCGCTCGACCATGGCCGCGTAGACCTCCATGGCCCGCGCAGAAATCTGTCGCTGCTCAGCGCTCAGCGCAGCCCATTGCGTGTTCAGTTGAATCAACGGATGCGGCTCGACATCCGGTTCGATCAGCCCCAGCGCCTTGATTTTTTCCAGGCGTTCCAGACGCAAGACTTCGGGCCCGGCGTCGTAGCGGCCACGGTATTTTTCGACGATGTCGGCCGGTGCCTGCAACGGCCAGTGCGGTGCGGAGAAGGGCAGATAAGCGAAGAATGGCCGGCTCTGATCGCGCTCCTTGAGGTACTGCAGCAGCTTGTCGCCGAAGGCATCCGACGAGTAGAAATCCTTGGGTAATTTGTCGATAAAGGTGTCGTCTTCGATGTACAGCGCCGGAGTCGATTTCAGCAGGCCAGGGGTGTGTTCATCGTAGGTCGGCTCGAAACCATAGTGGTTGGCCGCACCCGGCAGCAACGAAAACGAACGCTCGAAACCGCGGGCCTGCGGCGCCAGTTCAGCAGTCAGGCCGAGGTGCCATTTGCCGCTCATCAAGGTTTGATAACCGGCCTCGCGCAGCAGCTCGGGCAGGGCCACAACGCGGTCGTTGAGATAGCCTTCGTAACCCGGTTTGCCGATCAACTCCGGGGTCAGCGCTTCGGCCATGGTGCCGATGCCGGCGATGTGGTGGTCGGTGCCGGTCAGCAGCATCGAGCGGGTTGGCGAGCAGGTCGGCGCGGTGTGGAAATCGGTCAGGCGCAGGCCGTTATTGGCCAGGGCATCGAGGTTCGGCGTGGCGATTTCGCCACCGAAGGCGCCGATGTCGGAAAAGCCGAGATCGTCGGCCAGAATCACCAGAAAGTTGGGGCGTTGCGGCATCGAAAAGCTCCTCTCAGCAGGCAATGAACGACAGCGGCAGATCGCGGATCTGGACCGGCAGGCTCGGTTGGTAATGGTCGTCACTGGTCAGTTCGTGCAGCAGCTCTTCGCGCAACTGATGGAAGTCGAAACTGCTGCGCTGACGCGGGTGCGGCAAGGCGATGTCGACCACTTGCTTGATCCGTCCCGGACGCGGCTCCATCACCACCACGCGATCGGCGAGAAAGATCGCTTCTTCGACGTCGTGGGTGACGAGGATCGTGGTGATTTTCGCCCGGTCGCGGATCGCCAGCAGCTCGTCCTGCATTTGCTGACGGGTCAACGCATCGAGCGCGCCGAACGGTTCGTCGAGCAGCAGAATCCGTGGGCTGGCGACCAGTCCGCGAGCAATCGCCACGCGCTGGGCCATGCCGCCGGAGAGCTGGTGCGGATAGGCGCGGGTGAAATCGCGCAGGCCGACCAGATCGATGAAATCGTTGATGCGCTGCTGCTTTTCGGCGGTGCTCAGTGGCTCGTTGACCAGGCCCAGACCGATGTTGTCGGCCACGGTCAGCCACGGGAACAGCCGATGCTCCTGAAACACGATGCCGCGCTCGCCGCCGATGCCGCTGACCGCTTTGCCATCGACGCTGATCTGCCCGCGAAACTGCGTATCCAGACCCACCAGCAAACGCAGCAAGGTGGACTTGCCGCAACCGCTGGACCCGACGATGGCGACAAATTCGCCCTCGGCGATGTCGAGGTTGAATTCGCGAATCGCCTCCAGTTCGAAACCGTCGACGTCGAAGGATTTGCCTACGTGGGTGAAGCTGACAATCGGTGCGTTCATGCGTGTCTCCAGCGAGTAGCGCGAATTTCCAGGCGTTGGCCGATGAGGTTGAGCAGGGCGCCGGTGAGGCCGACCAGCAGCATCCCGGCCATGATCAGGTCCATACGCAGCAGTTGTTGGGCGCCGATCATCTGGCTGCCGATGCCGCCGTTGGACGGCATGAAATATTCGGCGCCGATGGTGCCGAGCCAGGCGTAGATCAGACTCAGGCGCAGCCCGGCGAAAATCCCCGGCGCCGCACCCGGCAGCACCAGACGACGCAGGCGCTGGCCGAGGCTCAGGCGCAGCACCTGCGCGGCTTCGTTGAGTTGTGGCGAGAGGTTGGCGACGCTGCGCTGGGTGGCGATGAACAGCGGGAAAAACGCGGCGAGGGCGACGAACACCCACTTCGCCAATTCACCCAATCCGAACCACGCGGTGAGCAGCGGCACCCAGGCGAAAATCGCGATCTGGCGAATGGCGGCGAGAGTCGGGCCGAGCAGCCGTTCGCTGGTGCGCGACAGACCCAGCAACAGGCCGAGGGCGAAACCGAGTCCGCCGCCCAGCAGCAACCCGCCAAGGGTACGACCGAGGCTCAAGGCCATGCCGCTGATCAGCGTGCCGTCGAGCAGACCGTTCCTGGTCGTTTCCAGTACCGCCAGCGGGCTGACCAGGATGTTCGCATCGACCCACTGCTGATCGCTCGCCACTTGCCAGACGCCAATCAGGCTCAGGGGCAACAGCCACGGTTGCAGCCTCTGCCAGCCTTGATAGTGCGGGCCACGGCGGATTTCCGCAGTCGCCGGGTGCGGCCAGTGCACCAGTTTGCGGTCGAGAAAACCGATGCCGCGATCCATCGCTACACCGAGCACACCGATGACCACGATGCACACGAACACGATGTCGAGCATGAACAGTTGCCGTGCCCAGACCATCAGGTAGCCGATGCCTTCGCTGGACGCCAACAGCTCCACCGCCAGCAATGAAGTCCAGCCGGCGGCCAGGGCCAGACGCACGCCGGCCATGAATGCCGGCAGTGCGGCAGGCAGCACCAGACGCCGGATCAGCAAGTACGACGGCAGGCGCAATACGGCGGCAGCTTCGCGCAGTTTCGGTTGCGCATCACGAACGCCGACCAGGGTGTGCAGGGTCACCGGCACCACGATGGCCTTGATCAGCACCACCAGTTTCAGCACTTCGCCGATGCCGAAAAACACCATGAACAGCGGAATCCACGCCAGCGTCGGTACCTGTGCCAGACCGGCGAACGTCGGGAAGACCAGGCGTTCGAGGCGACGGCTGAAGCCCAGCGCGGCACCCAGCAGCGCACCAGCTGAGATCCCTGCCAGCAAGCCCCAGAGCAGACGTTGCAGGCTGATCCACAAATGACTCCACAACTCGCCCTGGGACAGCTCGATGGCGCTGTTCCACACCAGCGATGGCGCCGGCAGGATCTGCTCGCTCATCCATTGATTGCGTGCGGCCAGCCACCACAGGGCGAACAGGCTGATCGGCAGCAACCACGGCAAAACGCGTTGGTTGAGGCTTGGCCACACCCGTCGACTTTTCAGGGGCGGCGCGGGCAGCGGCAGGCTGAGCAGGGAATCACGGGCCATGGGTGACCTCCGTTGTCGGGTTGCATGGCGAACCGCTGTGCCTGTGTGGGAGTGGGCTTGCTCACGAAGACGGAGTGTCAGGCACCGATGATGGTGAATGACACGGCCTCTGCGCGAGCAAGCCCGCTCCCACAATTGGCTAGCGGTGTATGCAAAATCGATCTATAAAAATTCAAATCAATTCTATTGAGAGATAAGCCAGACCATTTAAGGCTTGCAGCGCGACGCGCATCCAATGCATTCGAAGAATATTTTCGATGCTGTTAATGCATACGCCGCTGCAGCCCGCGTGATTTCACGCTTAGCGCTAAAGGCTATAAAAATGTGCATTTATAGTATTTAAGCGAAGGTCATGCTTCGGCCTACTTTCGGCTCCTCAACGCCTGTCGTGATCAAGGAGCCGCACCCATGAACCTTCCCTTCAAACGAGTCTTCAGTCTGTTTGCCATTCCGGCACTGGCGGGCCTGCTGGCGTTTAACGCGCAGGCTGACGAGCTCAAGGAAATCAGGATCGCCGTGCCTGACCTGAGCGCCGGCACCCAGCACAGCGGCGGCGGTGTGGTAGACGTGCTGCGTGATCAGCAGATCTTCGAAAAAGCCTTCGCCGATCAGGGCATCAAGATTCAGTGGAGCTTCTTCAAGGGCGCCGGGCCGGTGATCAACGAAGCGTTTGCCAATGGTCAGGTCGATCTGGCGTATCTGGGCGACCTCGCGGCGATCATCGGCAAATCCAATGGCCTCGACACGCGGCTACTCAGCGCCAGTGCGCGTGGGGTGAAGCAATATCTGGGCGTGGTGCCGGGCTCGGGGATCAAGACCCTGCAGGATCTGAAAGGCAAGCGCGTGGCGATCTTCCGTGGCACCGCCACGCAGCTGTCGTTCGATGCGGCGCTGGCCAGTCAGGGCTTGAGCGAGAAGGATCTGAAAGTGATCAATCTCGACTTCAGCGGGGCGGTCGCGGCATTGGCGGCGAAACAGATTGACGCGTCGTGGGGCAGCTCAGGGCTGACGGCGCTGCAAGCCAAGGGCCTGGCGGAATTGCCGCTGAACACCAAGGATCTGGGTGGTGCCGGTAGTGTGCAATCGGTGCTGGTTGGCACCGGCAAGTTTGTCGACGGGCACCCGGAGGTCGTGGCAAAACTGCTCAAGGCGCAGCAGCAGGCGGTTGAGTGGCTGACTCAGGACAGCAACAAGGACGCTTACGTGCAATTGGTGTCGGGGCTGGCGAGTTATCCACCAGTGATCCTGACTCAGGATCTGGCGGATCAGAAACTCAGTGAAGTGTTCCCGTCGACGCTGGACCCGGTGTTCCTCGGCAAGTTGCAGGACTCGGTAGACCTGGCGGCGCAGCAGAAGCTGATTCGCAAACCGTTCAAGGTCAGTGATTGGGTGGCGCCTGAACTGGCGGCGGCAAAGCTCTGAATCTCCAGTGTCTGGACGGGCCTCTTCGCGAGCAAGCCCGCTCCCACAGGGATCTTCAGTGAACACAGATTTTGTATTCACAACGATCCCCTGTGGGAGCGGGCTTGCTCGCGAAGGCGTCCTCAAACAGCGACGCTGATTGCCTGTTTATCCACTGCCACCAATGTCTCGATCATCGCTCTCGCTGCCGGCGACAAGCGAAACCCGGTACGGCTGACAATCCCGCAGCGCGCATTCATGCTCTCCAGATTCTGCGGCAGGTTGCGCCAGTGCAGCAGTGCCAGTGAACCCTGGGCAATGTCCTCGTAAAACGCCTCTTCCGTACCGATGCCGATGGCATTCGATTGCAGCACCACTTTCACCAGCGCCGGGAAATGCTCGGTCTCGATGGTCGGGGAAAAATCGATCCGGCCGCTGAGGTTCGCCAGCAGTTTGCGAATCCCTGGCGGGATCAGCGTGGTCGCCAGCGGGTAGTCGAACATGTCGTTGGTCGACAGGCTTTCCTTGGCCAGCAGCGGATGCCCGGGTCGGCAGAAAAACACCCCGCGCTTGGGCGTCAGGGCCTGGGTCTGGAAGTTCGGGTCGGCTTCGAAGTGGCGGATGTCGGCGATGAAGAATTCGATCTCTTCACGGCTCAGCGCACGGCTGAGTTTTTCCCAGTTATCCACCTGAAAACAGGTGCGCACTTTCGGGTGCGCGTTGATGAATTGCGCCACCGCGTCCGGCACCAGTTTCACCGCCGGGGCCGGGCCGCAGCCGAAGTGCAGTTCTCCGGCATCGAGCTTGGTCATCTGCGTCACTTCCGCGCTGAGCAGCGCCGCGCCTTGCACCAGGGTCAGGGCGTGTTGCAGCACCACCTGGCCTTCGGGTGTCGGGCGCAGATCCTTGTTGCCGCGATCCACCAGCACGCAGCCGAACTCTTGCTCCAGCCCTTGAATGCTGCGGCTGAACGCCGGTTGAGTGATGCCCATCGCGTCTGCCGCACGGACAAAACTGCGGTGTTCGTTGAGGGCGATGAAGTAGCGCAACTGGCGGAGATCCATATGCTTTTCCGGCATCCTAAAAATAGCTCGAAGGCATTTGCGACGAGGGTTGCTTGAGGTTTTAAATGCAAGCTCTTATTCCGTCAACGAAGCATGTGAATATCTATTAGATGTAAATGGAATATAGATAGAGCGATGTTTCGCTGCCGCCTAACCGCAAGCAGTCGATGAGGGTCTACCCATGAGCAATGCCGCACTCGCTGTAAAACCTGCTGTCCACGCGCTGGAAATCCATCCGGTGGCCGGCCGTATCGGCGCCGAGATTCGTGGCGTGCACCTGTCCGGTGAACTGGACGCCGCCACGGTCGAAGCCATTCAGCAAGCGCTGATCCAGTACAAGGTGGTGTTCTTCCGCGAGCAGACCCAGCTCGACGATCAGCGCCAGGAAGCCTTCGCCCATCTGCTCGGCGAGCCGGTGGCGCATCCGACCGTACCGGTGCGTGAAGGCACGCGTTATCTGCTGGAGCTGGACGGGGCCGAAGGCCAGCGCGCCAACTCCTGGCACACTGACGTGACCTTCGTCGACGCCTACCCGAAAGCCTCGATCCTGCGCTCGGTGGTGGCGCCGGCCTTCGGTGGCGACACGCTGTGGGCCAACACCGCGACCGCCTACAACGAACTTCCGAGCGAGCTGCGTGAGCTGGCGGACAAACTGGTCGCCGTGCACAGCAATGAATACGACTACGCCGGGGCCAAGCCGGACGTGTCGGCGGAGAAGTTGGAGCGCTATCGCAAGGTCTTCACCTCGACTGTCTACGAGACCGAGCATCCGGTGGTGCGTGTGCATCCGATCAGCGGCGAGAAAAGCTTGCTGCTGGGGCACTTCGTCAAACGCATCAAGGGGTATTCGCAAGCCGATTCGGCGCACCTGTTCGGCCTGTTGCAGAGCCATGTGATTCGTCAGGAAAACACCGTGCGCTGGCGCTGGAAGGCGGGTGATGTGGCGATCTGGGATAACCGTTCGACCCAGCATTATGCGATTGATGATTACGGCACTCAGGATCGTATCGTGCGGCGGGTGACGCTCAAGGGGGAAGTGCCGGTTGGGGTGAACGGGCAGCGTAGTCAGACGATTAAAGGTGCCGAGCTCGTCGGCGTCTGATCGGGCCTCTTCGCGAGCAAGCCCGCTCCCACAGTGGAGGTGTGTTGAACACGATGGATGTGAACAACATATGGCCCTGTGGGAGCGAGCCTGCTCGCGAAGCTTTTAATTCACCAAACGCCAATCTGCACGACCTTCTCGGTCTCCGGCTCGCCATAGCGAAACCGCTGTCCACGCAAATCAATCTCCTGATGACTGATCGTGGTCCGCCGCTTCAAGCCGCGTACCCACTCGAACAGATATCCCGCATGCTCCTCGCGCACTGCAGCGTAATCAGGATCATCACCCAGATCGCGCAACTCCTGCGGATCATTCAGCAGATCAAACAGTTGCGGCCGGAAGCCGTCGTACGCCAGGTATTTCCAGCGCTCGCTGCGCACCATGGTCATGCGGCAACGGTCGATCGGCTGGCCAAGTCGCTCGCGTGCCGGGGCCTGAAAGGCGTAGTCGTATTCGCTGATGGCGTAGCGGCGCCAGTCGGGATTTTCCCCGTGCAACAGCGGGATCAGCGAGTGTCCTTCCAGCCGATGCTCGGCGCCCGGCAGGCCCAGTGCCTGGAGAAAAGACGGCAAGGCATCAATGGTTTCCGCCAATCGCTCATCCACCGTACCGCGGGTGATGTCCGCCGCCGCGCGCGGGTCGCGCACGATCAATGGCACGCCCACTGCCTGTTCCAGCAGAAACTCCTTCTCACCCAGCCAATGGTCGCCGAGAAAGTCGCCGTGATCGCTGGTGAACACGATCAAGGTGTCATCCCAACGTCCGTTGCTCTGCAGAAAATCGAACAGCCGCCCGAGTTGATCATCCACCTGCTTGACCAGGCCCATGTAGGTGGGGATTACATTCAATCGTACGGATTCACGGGAGAAGTTGAGGCTTTCCTCATGCTGGCGAAACGCAGTGTATACGGGGTGTTTGCTGGCTTCGGAGGGCGTCGCGCGGACCGGTTCGAGAATCGATTTCGTACTGTACAAGGCGTGGTATGGTGCCGGTACGATGTAGGGCCAGTGCGGTTTGATGTAGGAGAGGTGTAAACACCAGGATTTCTCACCTTGCTCGGTGATGAAGTCGATGGCTCGATTTGTAGTGTAGACAGACTCTGAGAACTGCTCGGGAATTCGCGCTGGCAAATGCGCATGACGCATCTGCCAGCCGCTGAGGATTTCGCCGTTCTCGCCTTCGGCGGCGTTGGCCCAGTCGTGCCAGGGGTTGCGCCCGTCGAAGCCCTGCTCGCGCAGGTAATGGGTGTAGGGCGCGGATTCGCGTTTGTCGTCGAACAACGGGTCGTCGGGGAAGATCCCGTCGTGGCGAAAATAGGGTTCGAAGCCGACCTCGTTGAGCACCTCGGCCTGCGCGCTGTCCGGGTTGATCGCCAGACGCTGCAGGGCATCGACATTGGCCGTGGCGTGGGTCTTACCGACCAGCGCGGTGCGAATGCCGTGAGGGCGCAGGTAATCGCCGATCGTCAGTTCTTCCAGCGGCAACGGCACGGCGTTCCACGCGACCTGATGGCTGCTGACGTAGCGCCCGGTGTAGGCCGACATCCGCGACGGGCCGCAGATCGTGCCCTGGGTGTAGGCACGGCTGAAGCGCACGCCGGCGGCGGCCAGGCGATCGATGTTCGGCGTGTGCAGATGCGGATGGCCGTAGCAGGACAGGTAATCGCGGCGCAGCTGATCGCACATGATGTACAGCACATTGCGCACAGGGTTTTGCGGGTTGGACATGGGGTTCACCGGTCAGAAAGACAGGCGAGGGTTGTCGCTTTCGGCGGGGGTGTTCGGCAAGTGCATTTGGGGAATGGGTTTTATGCAGTGGATGCATCGGTGCCTGTGGCTAAGCCATCGCTGGCAAGCCAGCTCCCACAGGATGTGCGCCAAGCACAAATGATGTGAACACCCGGACCTTGTGGGAGCTGGCTTGCCAGCGATAGCGGTAGCTCAGACAGCTAAATTTTCGAGCGAACAAACTTCATCATCCACCGCATCAATCGCCTTGATCTGCTCAATCATCGCCTCCGCCAGCGGCGACAACCGATACCCCGCGCGGCTGACAATCCCGTAGCGGGTGTACAGCTCTTCCAGATCATCCGCCAGACCCTCGATCCGCACACACACCAGCTCACCCTTGGCCTGATGCAACGCATCGGAATACGCCCCGACAATGCCGATCGCATCCGAACGCAGCACCACGCTGAGCAGGCTCGAGCTGTTTTCGCATTCCACATTCGGCGTGAAATCCGGGCGGCCGCTGAGGTCGACGATGACCTTGCGCAGGTTCGGCGGACGAATGCTCACTGCCAGTGGATAGCTCATCAATTGTTCGGCCGAAACCCGTTCAAATGCCGCTAACGGATGCCCGGCACGGCAACAGAAATGCCATTTGCGCGGCCGCAAGCGGTACGTCAGGTAATCCGGATCGGCCTCGAAGTGTCGAGTGTCGGCGACGAAGAACTCGAACTCCTCGCTGAGCAGGCGTTTGCTCAGGCTCTGCCAGTCATCGACCTGAAATTGCACCCGCGCTTTCGGGTAGCGCCCGATGAACGCGCCGATCGCGCGCGGGATCAATCCGGCCGCCGGCGCCGGGCCGCAACCGAAGCGCAACTCGCCCGCCTCCAGACCATTGAACTGACTGATCTCGTTGGCCATCTGCTGCGCGCCGCTGACCAGTCGCCGTGCATGTTCGAGCAGCACCTGACCCTGCTTGGTCGGCGGCAGATCCTTGCGCCCGCGATCAACCAACTGACAGCCGACGCTGTGTTCCAGCGCCTGAATGCTGCGGCTGAACGCCGACTGCGACAGGTTCACCGCCTGCGCGCCGGCGACGAAGCTGCGTTGTTCGGCGAGGGCGATGAAGTGACGAAGTTGGCGCAAGTCGATATGCATTTTTCACATAAAAAATATCCGGGAAATGCATTGGATATGCATTAGGTCGACTCCTTATAAAGGCAATCTCTTATGCAGTAAATATTTGTAAATCCATAAATAAATAACCGAAAAGAATATGCAGCGCTGAAGATGTCTGTGTGTTTTTTGACCAGGAGCCGCGCCATGAGTCCGTTGAACCTTGCGTCACCCTTAACGCCACGACGGCTCAAACGCCTGCCTCTGGCCCTGTTGCTGGCGGGGAGCGCCAGCTGGACTCACAGCTACGCCGCCGACACTGAAACCGCGCCGCCGGCCCCCGCCGGCAAACCGACGGCCAACAGCTCGCAGCTGGAAACCGTGACCGTCACCACGCGCCGGCGCGAAGAAAGTTCGCAAGATGTGCCGACGCCGATGAGCGTGGTCAGCGGGCAGAATCTGGAGACGCAGCGGGTCTACCGGATTCAGGATTTGCAGCAACTGGTGCCGAGCGTCAACGTCGCCTACATGCACGCGCGCCAGTCCAGCGTGTCGATTCGTGGACTGGGCAACAACCCGGCGAGCGACGGCCTGGAAGGCAGCGTCGGTCTGTACATCGATAACGTGTATCTGGGCCGTCCGGGGATGGCGGTGTTCGACCTGATGGACATCGAACAGCTCGAAGTCCTGCGCGGGCCACAGGGCACACTATTCGGCAAGAACACCACCGCCGGGGTGATCAACATCAGCACCCGCGCGCCGACCTTCACCCCTGAGCGCAGCATCGAAACCTCGTTCGGCGAGGACGGCTACTTCCAGACCAAGGGCACCATTTCCGGGCCGCTCAACGATGAACTGGCCGGGCGCTTTTCGGCCTATCGAACCCGCAGCGACGGCGACATCAAGAACGAATACAACGGTCATGAGCTGAACGGTGGCTCGCGCGATGGCTTCCGTGCGCAGTTGCTGTTCAAGCCCAACGAAGATTTCAATCTGCGCTGGATCGGCGATTACAACGAAGAGGACTCCAGCGCCGGCACCCGCGTGCTGTACAACACCGGACCGACCATCAACGGCGTCAACCTCTACCAATCGCGGGCCAATGCCGCCGGCGCGACGCTGGTCAACGGCTCGCACCGCAAGGTCAATCTGGACAACGATCAGCACGTCACCGTGCATCAGGGTGGCACGTCGGTGGAGGCCAACTGGACGCTGCCGAGCGATTTCACCCTGACCTCGATCAGCTCCTATCGCTTCTGGAATTTCACCCCGGCCAACGACGACGGTCTCAACGTTGCGGCGACTTACAACGCCGGGGTTTCGGTCGAAGACAAACAGTACTCGCAGGAATTCCGCCTGGCCTCGCCCAAGGGCGAGTTCTTCGATTACGTGGTGGGCGCGTACTACTTCGGCTCGGATCTGGACAACAAATCCTTCGCCTATTACGGCCCGCAGGCCGACATCTGGAACGGCACGCCACGCGGTGCCCTGGCCAACGTCGGCAGCGTCGGCAACGGCCACATCAAGACCGACAGTTTCGCCCTGTTCGCCCAAGGCACCTGGCACCTCACCGAGCGCCTGGACTTCACCGCCGGGGTGCGTGGCACCTATGAAGAGAAGAACGCCTGGGTCACCCGCGATGCGCCGGTCGGTGGCGCCACTGTCACCGGTGCAGCGGCCACGGCACGCCGCGGACGTACTGGCGCCTACGATTCCGGCGATCTGAATCAGTACAGCTCAAGCCCCTCCGGATTGCTCAACCTCAGCTATCGCTTCACCGATGATCTGCTCGGTTACGCCACGCTGTCCCACGGCGAAAAATCCGGTGGGGTGAACCTCGCAGTGGGTTCGGCGCCAACCGCTGGCGCCGACTCGCTGCTGATCGGCACCGAGCGCGCCAACAACGCCGAACTCGGTTTCAAAAGCACCCTGTGGGATCGGCGTCTGCAACTCAACGCCAACGTTTTCTGGACTCAGGTCAACGCTTACCAGACCAACGCCTACGACGACGTCAACCGCGTGCAATACCTGACTAACGCCGGTTCCGTGCGCTCGCGCGGCGTCGAATTCGAAAGCACGGTGATCCCGTTGCGCGGCCTGACGCTGAACTTCAACGGCTCGTACAACGACGTCAGCTACCTCTCGTACAAAGATGCGCCATGCCCGCCGGAAGTCAGCCAGGCACCGGGCGCACCGGCGTCCTGCGATCTCAGCGGCCATCAAGTGGTCGGCGCGTCGAAATGGATCGGCAATGCCAATGGCGAATACAAATGGAATCTGGCCAACGGCTTCGAACCCTACGTCACCGCCAGCTACGCGTTCCGTTCGAAAGCGGTGGGCACGGTCGAGGATTCCGACTACGGGCAGATCCCGAGCTACGCGGTGGTCAACCTGTCCACCGGTCTGCGCGGCGATTTCAATCAGGGCCAGTGGGACGTTTCGCTGTGGCTGAAAAACGCCTTCGACAAGACCTACTACACGACTCTGTGGACCGGCGGCAACGGCGGTTATGAAGGCTTGCTCGGCACGCCGCGCACCCTCGGCGTTACCGGTCGCTACGACTTCTGATCTGTCATTCAAGGAGCTGCATCATGTTGCCAGGCAAAACCGCTTTAGCCCTGTTGTTATCCGGCGCAGCGTTGAGTACCTCGGTGTTCGCCGCACCCAGCGTGTACCCGACCGGCGTCACCCGCTACGACCCGAACAAGGCGTTCAACCAATACGTGATTTTCAGTGGTGCCGACA
>Ga0207655_1001502_pt1 | contig 21292 bp, 15 predicted proteins | sample KBSM44metaG_FD_184398 | JGI IMG/M metagenome (GOLD analysis project Ga0207655, IMG submission 184398) | Miscanthus rhizosphere microbial communities from Kellogg Biological Station, Michigan, USA - KBS M4-4 metaG (SPAdes) (version 2) | ecosystem: Host-associated > Plants > Roots > Rhizosphere >... | reverse complement strand
AGGAAGTTGAACACGCCGGAGAAGAACACGGCGAGGTGCGGCGGCATGGCTTTGGTATAGATGACGGTAGCTACCGCGTTGGCGGTGTCATGAAAGCCATTGATGAACTCGAAGGCGAGTACGAAGGTCAAGGCGAGCAGCAAGCTCACCAACACCCAGGCATCCAGTCCGCTGAATAAATCGATCATGAAGGTTGTCTGGCGGGTATAGGGGGGCGGGATTATGCCAGAAAACCTTGGCAATCGATGCACCTGCTACAGACCGATGGCAATCTTCATGGGGGGAGCGCACGGTGCACGTAGGGGCGTCGAGGCAGGGAAATATCGGCTAAAAAGCACAAAGCGTGGCTAAATCAGGCAGAAAATCGAAGAAATGGCCGATTCGCCATCATTCAAACGGGCGTATGAAATTTGTGTAATTCCATTTCATCATCGGTCAGATGGTAAAGATCGACCGCGCCCGGGCTGGCCGGGCGACGACGCGCTGGCGTGGTCCCGGGTCAGGGATTGTCGCTGCGCAGTTCCTTTTCAATGCGTTCCAGTTCCTGGTTGAACGCCTGGTCGCGCACGCTGGCACGTTTGCGCCAAGGTTTGCGTTCCGGATCCGGTTGTGCGGCGTAAGTGGTGACTTCACCACCGTAAACATCCTTGTAACGTTCAGCCTGGCGCTCGAGTTCTGCGCGCAGTTCATCTTTCGTCACATGCAGTACCTGAATTAAGTGTGATGACTGTTGTTATGCATTGTGCAGCATGCACATGCCCGCTGGCCGCAACGGCTAGATACAGCGGAAGGTTCCATTACTACGCTGACGTCGGGGCCTGCGCAATCGATTATAGCAACCGATAATTCGCCGAACATCGTTATTTACCCAACCCTGACATCATCTGACGCAAGTAGTGGCAGGTGTCGGCAAACAGTTTGGACGTTTCGTACAAGTTTGAAAGGCATGGCGGATAAAAGTTCGATGCAACGCCGGGGTGAGGCCCGAATGAAAAACGGCCTCGCCAAAAGGCGAGGCCGTTGCCTGGGGACTTCTACGGTGGGTACCTGACCAGTCTCTCCAAAGAAGCCACAAGTGGCAGGAGAAAGGTATAAGCAAAAGTGTCAGCGGTCAATTGCGATTATCGGCCGTTTGTTCGATAATCGCACGAACGGGCGTTTTTTTTGAGGTGTGCGATGAGTGACGAAACCCTGGTCAACGATCCGGTCAATCCAGAGCCGGCGCGACCCGCTTCGGCCGCCATGGCGCCGCCGATCGTGGCTTCTCCAGCCAAGCGCATCCAGGCGTTTACCGGCGATCCCGACTTCATGACCTCCCTGGCACGTGGCCTGGCCGTGATCCAGGCCTTTCAGGAGCGCAAGCGCCACCTGACCATCGCCCAGATCAGCCACCGCACCGAAATCCCTCGCGCAGCGGTGCGCCGTTGCCTGCACACGCTGATCAAGCTGGGTTACGCCACCTCCGACGGGCGTACCTATTCGCTGCTGCCCAAAGTATTGACGTTAGGGCATGCCTACCTGTCGTCGACGCCGCTGGCGATATCTGCCCAGCCTTATCTGGACCGTATCAGTGACCAACTGCACGAGGCGGCCAACATGGCCACCCTCGAAGGCGACGACATTCTTTATATAGCCCGTTCGGCCACGGTGGAGCGGCTGATATCGGTCGACCTGTCGGTGGGCGGGCGCTTGCCAGCCTATTGCACATCGATGGGGCGCATCCTGCTGGCGGCGATGGACGACACCAGCCTGCGTGAATACCTGGAGCGTGCCGACCTGAAAGCGCGCACCAGCCGTACGCTGCATGACCCTGAGTCACTGTTCGCCTGCATCCAGCAGGTGCGCGCCCAGGGCTGGTGCGTGGTGGACCAGGAGCTGGAGCAGGGGCTGCGTTCGATTGCCGTGCCGATTTACGACGCGTCGGGGCAGGTGTTGGCGGCGCTGAACGTGAGCACCCATGTGGGTCGGGTGACGCGTAGCGAGCTGGAACAGCGGTTCCTGCCGATCCTGCTGGCGGCCAGCCGGGACCTTTGCCATCAGTTGTTTGGCTGAGATTGCAGGGGACCGCAAAGCGCCCCCTTTCACATTTAGAACAGGCAAAACAGTTTCTTGTGCGATAAACGCACAGTGTCGCTCCGGGCGAATTGCGCCACCGCGGCCCGCTGATTAATGTCTCTCGCAACGGTCGGCCAAGCCGACCGAACAAAAAATACAAGAGGCACTTACCATGAATACTGTCCACTTGCTGCTGCGGCCGCACCCGCACGCAGTACAGTTATATCCAGGCTGACGCAGCCCATATCCCCCAATCATTGTCCTCTGTACCGGTTGCCCGTGTGCAGTGGTCTGGCTGTGCCCTACATTCTGGATAACAACAATGAACCAAGCACAAAACAGCGTCGGCAAAAGCCTCGACGTTCAGTCGTTCATCAATCAGCAGCCGTTGTCCCGCTACCAGTGGCGGGTCGTGTTGCTGTGCTTTCTGATCGTCTTCCTCGACGGCCTGGACACGGCCGCCATGGGCTTCATCGCCCCGGCGCTGTCGCAGGAGTGGGGCATCGACCGGGCCAGCCTCGGCCCGGTGATGAGCGCCGCATTGATCGGTATGGTATTCGGTGCCTTGGGCTCGGGGCCGTTGGCTGACCGCTTCGGTCGCAAAGGCGTGCTGGTGGGCGCGGTGCTGGTGTTTGGCGGTTTCAGCCTGGCCTCGGCCTATGCCACCAACGTCGACCAGTTGCTGGTACTGCGCTTCCTGACCGGCCTGGGCCTGGGTGCCGGCATGCCCAATGCCACCACGCTGCTGTCCGAATACACCCCTGAACGCCTCAAGTCGCTGCTGGTGACCAGCATGTTCTGCGGCTTCAACTTGGGCATGGCCGGTGGTGGCTTCATTTCCGCCAAGATGATCCCGGCCTATGGCTGGCACAGCCTGCTGGTAATCGGCGGCGTGCTGCCCTTGCTGCTGGCGCTGGTGTTGATGGTGTGGTTGCCGGAGTCGGCGCGGTTCCTGGTGGTGCGCAACCGTGGTACCGACAAGATCCGCAAGACCCTGTCGCCCATTGCGCCGCAGGTGGTGGCCGAGGCGGGCAGCTTCTGTGTGCCAGAGCAAAAAGCCGTAGCCGCGCGCAGCGTGTTCGCGGTGATCTTCTCCGGCACTTATGGCCTGGGCACCATGCTGCTGTGGCTGACTTACTTCATGGGCCTGGTAATCGTCTACCTGCTGACCAGCTGGCTGCCAACCTTGATGCGTGACAGCGGGGCGAGCATGGAGCAGGCCGCGTTCATCGGGGCGCTGTTCCAGTTCGGCGGCGTGCTGAGTGCCGTGGGTGTGGGCTGGGCCATGGACCGCTACAACCCGCACAAGGTAATCGGCATTTTCTACCTGCTGGCCGGGGTGTTCGCCTACGCCGTAGGGCAGAGCCTGGGCAACATCACCGTGTTGGCCACCCTGGTGCTGATTGCGGGCATGTGCGTGAACGGCGCGCAATCGGCAATGCCGTCGCTGGCGGCACGTTTCTACCCGACCCAGGGCCGTGCCACGGGTGTATCGTGGATGCTGGGTATCGGCCGCTTTGGTGCGATCCTGGGGGCCTGGAGCGGCGCAACGCTGCTGGGCCTGGGCTGGAACTTCGAGCAGGTGCTGACCGCGTTGCTGGTGCCTGCGGCGCTGGCGACCGTAGGGGTGATCGTGAAAGGGCTGGTGAGCCACGCCGACGCGACCTGAGACGCGGGTCCGCTTTGTGGACCATTCGCAGCACAAGGCTGCTCCTACAGGGAGCGGCCTTGTGTCGCGATAGGACGCAGCAGCCCCGGCATGCAGATAAGTAGCAGTGCAACAAATGGTTCGATAATCGCACTAATAGTCGATTATCGGATTGTAAGCCTACCGCCACTCTCCTTAATCTGAGCTCATCGAAGCACCCTGACCAGTAGCCTCCAAACGTACCGCCGCGGCCCATGGCCAGTGGCAGGAGAAGCCTAATGCGCGACGTATTTATCTGTGACGCCATCCGCACCCCGATCGGCCGCTTCGGCGGCGCCCTGGCGGGTATGCGTGCCGACGACCTGGCTGCCGTGCCACTCAAAGCGCTGATCGAGCGCAATCCTGCTGTGCAGTGGGACCAGGTTGATGAAGTGTTCTTCGGCTGCGCCAACCAGGCCGGTGAAGACAACCGCAACGTGGCGCGCATGGCGCTGCTGCTGGCCGGCCTGCCGGAGAGTATCCCGGGCGTCACCCTGAACCGCCTGTGCGCGTCGGGCATGGATGCCATCGGCACTGCCTTCCGCGCCATCGCCAGCGGCGAAATGGAGCTGGCGATTGCCGGCGGCGTCGAGTCGATGTCGCGCGCACCGTTCGTCATGGGCAAGGCTGAAAGCGGCTATTCGCGCAACATGAAGCTGGAAGACACCACCATCGGCTGGCGCTTCATCAACCCGCTGATGAAGAGCCAGTACGGTGTGGACTCCATGCCAGAAACCGCCGACAACGTGGCCGACGACTACCAGGTTTCGCGCGCTGACCAGGACGCTTTCGCCCTGCGCAGCCAGCAGAAAGCTGCCGCCGCCCAGGCTGCCGGCTTCTTCGCCGAAGAGATCGTGCCGGTGCGCATTGCCCACAAGAAGGGTGAAACCATCGTCGAGCGTGACGAGCACCTGCGCCCGGAAACAACGCTGGAGGCGCTGACCAAGCTCAAGCCGGTCAACGGCCCGGACAAGACTGTCACCGCCGGCAACGCCTCGGGCGTGAACGACGGTGCTGCGGCGCTGATCCTGGCGTCGGCAGAGGCGGTGAAGAAACACGGCCTGACCCCGCGTGCCCGGGTACTGGGCATGGCCAGCGGCGGTGTTGCGCCCCGGGTGATGGGCATCGGCCCGGTACCGGCAGTGCGCAAGCTGACCGAGCGCCTGGGTGTGGCGATGAGTGATTTTGATGTGATCGAGCTTAACGAAGCTTTTGCCAGCCAAGGCCTGGCGGTGCTGCGTGAGTTGGGTGTGGCCGACGATGCGCCGCAGGTGAACCCGAATGGCGGTGCAATCGCTCTGGGCCATCCGCTGGGCATGAGTGGTGCGCGCCTGGTGCTGACTGCGCTGCATCAGTTGGAGAAGAGTGGTGGGCGCAAGGGCCTGGCGACCATGTGTGTAGGTGTCGGCCAAGGCCTGGCGCTGGCCATCGAGCGGGTGTGACCTTACCGGCCTCTTCGCGGGTGAACCCGCTCCCACAGGGATCCACGCAACCCCTGTGGGAGCGGGTTTACCCGCGAAGAGGCCGGACCTGTCAGACGTAGGGCCAATTGCCAGCCAGATAGCGGAACGAGTGTGTTACCAGGTATGTCTAGACTTACCTAGGACCCTCCAGGAGTAAAACCGTCATGACCTCAACCTATTACACCGGCGAAGAACGCAGCAAGCGCATCTTCGCTATCGTCGGTGCCTCATCAGGCAACCTGGTGGAATGGTTCGACTTCTACGTCTACGCCTTCTGCGCAATCTACTTCGCCCCGGCCTTCTTCCCCTCCGACGACCCTACCGTGCAGCTGTTGAACACGGCCGGTGTGTTCGCCGCAGGCTTTTTGATGCGCCCCATCGGTGGCTGGATCTTCGGCCGCCTCGCAGACCGCCATGGTCGCAAGAATTCCCTGATGATCTCGGTGCTGATGATGTGCTTCGGCTCCCTGATGATCGCCTGCCTGCCCACCTACGGCAGCATCGGCACCTGGGCCCCGGCGCTGCTGTTGCTGGCCCGCCTGATCCAGGGCCTGTCGGTGGGTGGCGAATACGGCACCACCGCCACCTACATGAGTGAAGTGGCGCTGCGTGGGCAGCGTGGCTTCTTTGCCTCGTTCCAGTACGTCACCCTGATTGGCGGCCAGTTGCTGGCCGTGCTGGTGGTGGTGATCCTGCAACAGTTGCTGACTGAAGATGAACTGCGTGCCTGGGGCTGGCGCATCCCGTTCGTGGTAGGGGCCATCGCCGCGCTGATCTCGTTGATGTTGCGCCGCTCGCTGCACGAGACCAGCAGCGCCGAAACCCGCAACGACAAAGATGCAGGCACCATCAAGGGCCTGTTCCGCAACCATGCGGCGGCCTTCATCACCGTGCTTGGCTACACCGCGGGCGGCTCGCTGATCTTCTACACCTTCACCACCTACATGCAGAAGTACCTGGTCAACACCGCCGGCATGACGGCGAAAAACGCCAGTTACGTGATGACCGGCGCGCTGTTCCTGTTCATGGTGGTGCAGCCGTTCTTCGGCATGCTGTCCGACCGCATCGGCCGGCGCAATTCGATGCTGCTGTTTGGCGCGCTCGGTACCTTGTGCACCGTGCCGCTGCTGATGGCGCTGAAAACAGTCACCAGTCCGTTCATGGCCTTCGTGCTGATCAGCCTGGCGTTGTGTATTGTCAGTTTCTACACCTCGATCAGCGGCCTGGTGAAGGCCGAGATGTTCCCGCCACAAGTACGTGCGCTGGGTGTGGGCCTGGCCTATGCAGTGGCCAACGCGGCATTTGGCGGCTCCGCCGAGTACGTGGCCCTGGGCCTGAAGACCCTGGGCATGGAAAACACTTTCTACTGGTACGTGACGGCCATGATGGCGATTGCCTTCCTGTTCAGCCTGCGCCTGCCGAAGCAGGCCGCGTACCTGCACCACGATGACTAAGGACGTGGCATGACCAACCAACTGTTCGACGCCTACTTCACCGCGCCGGCCATGCGCGAGATTTTCTCCGACCGTGGCCGTTTGCAGGGCATGCTCGATTTCGAAGCCGCACTGGCCCGTGCCGAAGCCGCTGCCGGGCTGGTCCCGCACAGCGCCGTGGCCGCCATCGAGGCGGCATGCCAGGCCGAGCGCTATGACGTGGGGGCGCTGGCCAATGCCATCGCCACCGCTGGCAACTCGGCAATCCCGCTGGTGAAGGCGTTGGGCAAGGTGATTGCCAGTGGCGTGCCCGAGGCCGAGCGCTATGTGCACCTGGGCGCCACCAGCCAGGACGCGATGGACACCGGTCTGGTGTTGCAGTTGCGCGATGCCCTCCACCTGATCGAAGCGGACCTGGGCAAACTGGCCGATACCCTGGCCCAGCAGGCCTTGAAGCATGCCGATACGCCATTGGTGGGCCGCACCTGGCTGCAACACGCTACCCCGGTGACCCTGGGCATGAAACTGGCCGGCGTGCTGGGGGCATTGACCCGCCACCGTCAGCGCCTGCAAGAGTTGCGCCCGCGCCTGTTGGTGCTGCAGTTCGGCGGCGCCTCGGGCAGCCTGGCCGCTCTGGGCAGCAAGGCGATACCGGTGGCCGAGGCCCTGGCCGAGCAACTGAAGCTGACCCTGCCCGAGCAACCCTGGCACACCCAGCGTGATCGCCTGGTGGAGTTTGCCTCGGTGCTGGGCCTTGTGGCCGGCAGCCTGGGCAAGTTCGGCCGCGATGTCAGCCTGCTGATGCAAACCGAGGCGGGTGAGGTGTTCGAGCCTTCCGCACCGGGCAAGGGCGGCTCTTCGACCATGCCACACAAGCGCAACCCGGTGGGCGCTGCGGTGCTGATCGGGGCCGCGACCCGCGTGCCGGGGCTGGTATCGACGCTGTTCGCCGCCATGCCCCAGGAGCACGAGCGCAGCCTGGGCCTGTGGCATGCCGAATGGGAAACCCTCCCGGACATCTGCTGCCTGGTCTCCGGCGCGCTGCGCCAGGCCCAGGTGATTGCCGAGGGCATGGAAGTGGACGCAGCGCGCATGCGCCGTAACCTCGACCTGACCCAAGGGCTGGTGCTGGCAGAAGCGGTGAGTATCGTCCTCGCCCAACGCCTGGGCCGCGACCGTGCCCACCACTTGCTGGAACAATGCTGCCAGCGCGCCGTGGCCGAACAGCGCCACCTGCGTGCGGTGCTGGGTGATGAACCGCAAGTCAGTGCCGAGCTGTCAGCCGAAGAACTTGATCGCCTGCTCGACCCTGCCCATTACTTGGGCCAGGCCCGCGTCTGGGTGGCGCGCGCCGTATCCGAACATCAACATTTCACTGCCTGAAGGAGACTGCTGTGGCGCTTTTGCAACTGGCCGATGGCGTTTTGAATTACCAGATCGATGGCCCGGAAAACGCCCCGGTGCTGGTCCTGTCCAACTCGCTGGGCACCGACCTGGGCATGTGGGACACCCAGATTCCGCTGTGGAGCCAGCACTTTCGCGTGCTGCGCTACGACACCCGTGGCCATGGCGCATCGTTGGTCACCGAAGGCCCTTACACCATCGAACAGCTGGGCGGTGACGTGCTGGCCCTGCTCGATGGGCTGGACATCCAGAAAGCGCATTTCGTCGGCCTGTCGATGGGTGGCCTGATCGGCCAGTGGCTGGGCATCAACGCCGGTGAGCGCCTGCACAGCCTGACCCTGTGCAACACCGCCGCCAAGATCGCCAATGACGAGGTGTGGAACACCCGTATCGACACCGTGCTCAAAGGTGGCCAGCAGGCCATGGTCGACCTGCGCGACGGCTCCATCGCCCGCTGGTTCACCCCCGGCTTTGCCCAGGCCCAGCCTGAGCAAGCCCAGCGCATTTGCCAGATGCTGGCGCAAACCAGCCCGCAGGGCTATGCCGGTAACTGCGCAGCGGTGCGTGATGCCGATTACCGTGAGCAACTGGGCCGCATCCAGGTGCCCGCGCTGATCGTTGCTGGCACCGAAGACGTGGTCACCACCCCTGAACATGGCCGCTTCATGCAGGCCGGTATCAAAGGTGCCGAGTACGTCGACTTCCCGGCAGCGCACCTGTCCAACGTCGAAATCGGTGAGGCGTTCAGCCGCCGCGTGCTCGACTTCCTGCTGGCTCACTGAGGACAACGCCATGGATGAGAAACAACGCTACGACGCGGGCATGCAAGTGCGCCGTGCGGTACTTGGCGATGCCCACGTGGACCGTAGCCTGGAAAAGCTCAATGACTTCAACGGCGAGTTCCAGGAGATGATCACCCGCCACGCCTGGGGTGATATCTGGACCCGCCCCGGCCTGCCGCGCCATACCCGCAGCCTGATCACCATCGCCATGCTGATCGGCATGAACCGCAATGATGAGCTGAAACTGCACCTGCGCGCGGCGGCCAACAATGGCGTGACCCGTGAAGAGATCAAGGAAGTGCTGATGCAGAGCGCGATCTATTGCGGCATCCCGGCGGCCAATGCCACGTTCCACTTGGCTGAATCGGTGTGGGATGAACTGGGTGTAGAGTCTCGACAGCAGTAATGCCTGCACTGGCCCTATCGCCGGCAAGCCAGCTCCCACAGGGATTGCATCAGGCCTGAGTGCAGTGCAATCCCTGTGGGAGCTGGCTTGCCGGCGATAGGGCCATGGAATGTTTACATGGCCGTGTTCTTCTGACGCATGGCTACCGGGCCTGCGTTGTTTTCTACGGCCTGTTTCAGCGCCGGGCACAGGCCCAGCATGAACGCGGCTTCTGCCACCACGAACAGCGGCCCGATGATCAGGCCGCTGACATCGTCGACAAATGCAGGTTTGCGGCCTTCGTAGTAATGGCCGACGAACTGGATGATCCAGCCCACCAGGAATGCCCCCAGCCCGGCGCTGAGCCACAGTGTTGTCGTCTGAACTGCCAGCACCTGGCCGACCCACAGGCACAGTCCCAGCAACAGCCCCATCACCAACCCGAAGCGCAGGTCCAGGCGCAGGTAGAACCACACCGAAGCCGCCGCTGCCAGCAGGGCAGGGGACAGCCACATGCCAGCTATTTCCCAGCCTGGGCGTGACAGCAGGATGGTGACTGCCAGCACGATCATCGGGATGCCGACGAAGTGGGTGGCGATGTTGCGTGGGTCTCGGTGGTAGCTGGCGTATTGGCTCAGGTGGTCGACGAGGGTTTTCATTGTTGTGCCTCCCTGGTGTGCCTGATCGAGGTGTATTGCCTGTACCGGCCCTTTCGCGGGTGAACCCGCTCCCAGGGGGTTTCGTGGATCCCTGTGGGAGCGGGTTCACCCGCGAAAGGGCCGGCACTGGCAACCCATATAGCTCAGGATAGCCCGCAGCCACCACTATCATCAGTTCAGCGAATGGCAGCAGCCTGTACCGGCGTATCCAGCCCCACCAGCGTCTCGATCATCGCCCGCGCCGCCGGCGACAACCGGTAACCGCTACGGCTGACCACGCCGCAGCGCACGCTCAGCACCTCCAGTGCCGGCGGCAGGTTGCGCCAGTGCAGGCGCACCAGTGTGCCCGCGGCCAGGTCCTCGGCCACTGCCTCCTCGCTGGCCGTGCCGATGGCGTCGCTGGCCTGCACCACGCTGCGCAGTATGGCCAGGTGCTCGGTCTGCAGGTGCGGGATGAAGTCGCTGCGCCCGCTCAGGTTGGCCAGGCGCTTGCGCACACCGGGGGCGAGCAGGGCGCTGGCCAGCGGGTAGCTGAACAGGTCGTTGGTCGACAGGCTGTCCTTGGCCAGCAATGGGTGGCCCGGCCGGCAGAAGAACAGGCCGGGCCGTGGCGACAGGGGCTCGGTGTGGAAGTTGGGGTCGGCTTCGAACGGTCGGATATCGTCGACGAAAAACTCGATTTGTTCACGGCGCAGGGCCTGGCCCAGGCGTTCGGCATTGTCTACCAGCAGCGAGGTGCGGATGCCCGGGTGGCGTTCGATGAAATGGCGCAAGGCGTCGGGGACCAGGCGCACGGCCAGCGCCGGGCCACTGCCGAAATGCAGCTCGCCGGCGTCGAGCTTGGTCATTTGCAGTACTTCGTTGCTCAGTTGCGCGGCACCCTGCACCAGGCGGCGAGCGTGCTGCAGTACCACCAGGCCCTCGGGGGTTGGCAGCAGGGCTTTGCTGGCGCGGTCCACCAGCGGGCAGCCGAACGTGTGTTCCAGGCCCTGGATGGCGCGGCTGAAGGCGGGTTGGGTGATGCCCATGGCCTCGGCGGCACGGACGAAACTGCGGTATTCGGTGAGGGCGATGAAGTAGCGCAGCTGGCGGAGGTCCATGTCACGGCTCTGGGGCGGGAATCAGGCCCCTATTCAAGCTGTTACAGCTTATGTCGTCAAAGAAGGTTTATGGATTTGGTTATTTCTTTTGGTTATTTATAAGGGCTTCTGGCCTCTTCGCGGGTAAACCCGCTCCCACAGGATCAGCACACACTCTGAAAGCGGTGCCGATCCTGTGGGAGCGGGCGTGCCCGCGAAGCATTCAAAGAAGGTTCAGCGGGTAACTCACGATCAGCCGGTTCTCATCGAACGCGTTGGTGCTGAAGTCCCGGCGCATGGTGGAGTTGCGCCATTTCACCGACAGGTCCTTCAAGCTCCCCGACTGCACGACATAGGCCAGTTCGGTCTCGCGAGCCCATTCCTTGCCATCATCCACGCTGCCCACGGTGACGTTTTCACCCTTGATGTAGCGGTTCATCAGGGTCAGCCCTGGCACGCCAACGGTAGCGAAGTTGAAGTCATGGCGCACTTGCCAGGAACGCTCCTTGGCATTGTCGAAGCTGGAGTTGTAGCTGTCGTTGGCCAGGGTGCCGCCGCTGGTCCCGTTGACCCGCATCCAGGCGTCGTCGCCGCTGACCTTTTGCAGGCCGACGTAGAAGGTGTGGCCCTGGTAACGCGCCGAAAGCATGGCCGAGGCGGTGCGGTTGTCCAGCTTGCCGGCGCGCTCTGCGCCGTCTTCCTTGCCGATGAAGTAGCCCAGATTGGCGCCCAGGGTCCAGTCGCCCAGCGGCTGGCTGTGCGTCAGGTTGAGGTATTGCTGACGGTAGATGTCTTTGAGCTGGGCATCCCACAGGCCGATCATGGTGCGCTTGTCGTTGAAGGTGTACTCGCCACCGCCGAAGTTGAAACGATCGGAGGTGAACGCGCCTTTGCCGTTCATCGACATGTCTTCCATGCTGGCGTCGTTGCGCGGGCTGTTGCCGCGGAATTGCCCGGCGTATAGCGTCAGGCCGGCAATTTCCTTGGAGGTCAGCTGGCCACCGCGGAAGGTTTGCGGCAGCGAGCGGCCATCGTCCGAGCGCAGGATGGGCAGTACCGGCATCCACTCACCGACTTTCAGTTCGGTTTCGGACAACTTGGCTTTCAGCGCCACACCCAGGCGGCCAAAATCATCGGCCGGGCGGCCGTCGTCATGCACGGGCAGCAAGTGTGTGTTGGTGGTGCCTTTGCCGCCGTCGAGCTTGACCGAGTACAGGCCCAGCACGTCCACCCCGAAACCGACGGTGCCTTGGGTGAAGCCGGAGCGGGCGTCAAGAATGAAGCTTTGCGTCCATTCTTCAGCCTTGCCCTGCGGGTTGGCCGGGTCGACGAAATTGCGATTGATATAGAAGTTACGCAGGTTGAGGGTGGCCTTGGCGTCCTCCATGAAACCACCTTCGTTGGCGGCGAACACGGGGAGGGCGCAGGACATGGCCAACAGGCCGGGCAGCAGCTGGCGTGCGGGTTGCAAAGTGCTCATCTGTCGTGGATCTCTTGTTTTTATGGGGCGAGCCGGTGCACTGCTGGATCGAGCCTGCAGGTGCGGGTCTTTTTTTTGATGAACTTGGGCAACGTTGCGTAAGCGGATGTTGCGGGGTAGTGCGGGGGTGAGGCAATTCGCCGCAAACGGAACGGGGCGATAATCGAACAGAATGTTCCAGTTGGTTAATTATTTTGCTTTGACAGACGCTTCGCAGCACAAGGCTGCCCCCGCAGGTCGAGCGTTCGGAGCAACAACAGCGGCCGGCAAAACAAAAAGCCCACCGTAAAGGTGGGCTCGATGCTGCTACAAACTCAGCCTTTCGGTGCTTGCACCGATGCCTGCTGGTTGGCCTGCCCGGTCTGCTCATACCAGCCACCGCCGAGCGCCTTGTACAGGTTGACCTCGCTGGTCAGCTGCGAAAGGCGATCGGTAATCAGCGACTGTTGGGCGCTGAACAGGTTGCGCTGGGCGTCGAGGAAGGTCAGGTTGCTGTCGATCCCGATGCGGTAGCGGCGCTCGGCCAGGCGGTAGTAATCCTGGTTCGCCTGCACCAGGTCGCGCTGGGCCTGCAGCTGCTCTTCGAAGGTCTTGCGCGCCGCCAGGCCATCGGAGACTTCCTGGAAGGCGGTCTGGATGGTTTTTTCGTACTTGGCGACGTTGATGTCCTTCTGGATCTTCGAGTAGTCCAGGCTGGCCCTCAGGCTGCCGGCGTTGAAGATCGGCAGGTTGATCTGCGGCTGGAACAGCCAGGTGCCCTGGCCACCGGCGAACAGGTGACCCATGTCGGGGCTCAGGCTGCCAGCGTTGGCGGTCAGGCTGATGCTCGGGAAGAACGCGGCGCGGGCCGCGCCAATGTTGGCATTGGCGGCCTTGAGCAGGTGCTCGGCTTCCTGGATGTCCGGGCGACGCTGGAGGATGTCCGACGGCAGGCCGGCCGGTACTTCGGCCAGCTGGTCGGCATTGAGCTCCAGCGGCTTGGCCAGGTTGGCAGGAACGCCGGTGCCCAGCAGCACGGTCAGGCTGTTGACGTCCTGGGCGACCAGGCGCTGGTACTGCGAGTACTTGACCCGGGCGCCTTCCACGGCGGTGCGCGCCTGGCTGACGTCGAGGGCAGAAGCCACGCCGACTTCATTGCTGCGACGGGTGAGGTTGTAGCTTTGCTCGTAGGTCTTCAGCGTTTCTTCGGTCAGCTTGAACAGGGCCTGGTCGGCCTGCCAGGTGTAGTAGGCGTTGGCCACGCTGGCGACCAGGGCGATTTGCGTGGAGCGACGCGCCTGCTCGCTGGACAGGTAGGTTTCCAGCGCCTGCTCGGTCAGGCTGCGCACACGGCCGAACAGGTCCAGCTCATAGGCGCTGACGCCCAAGGTGGCCGAGTACTGGCTGGTGATGCCAGATTCGCCAGTTTGCGACATGTTCGCCGGTACGCGCTGGCGGCTGCCGCTGCCGGTGGCCGAAACCGCCGGGAACAGGTCGGCACGCTGGATGCGGTACTGCGCGCGGTAAGCGTCGAGGTTCAGCGCCGCGACGCGCAGGTCGCGGTTGTTGACCAGCGACGTCTGGATCAGCTGTTGCAGTGCCGGGTCGTGGAAGAACTGGCGCCAGCCCTGTTCGGCGGCAGCAACGTCTGCCGATTGCGTCGGCGAGTACGCAGGGCCTTGCGGCCACTGCGCTGCCATCGGCGCGTCCGGGGTCTGGTAGTCAGGGATCAGCGAGCAGCCGCCAAGGATGAAAGCGGTTACCGCCAGGGACAACAAAGACTTGGTCATTGCCCAGCCTCATAACGTGGAGTTTCAGGGGTGGCGTCTTTTTCCGGCTCTTTGCTGCCGAACAGCGACGACACTGCGACGAAGAACAGCGGTACCCAGAAGATAGCCAACACGGTCGCACTGATCATGCCGCCGATCACACCGGTACCGATGGCGTGCTGGCTGCCGGCGCCCGCGCCGCTGGCGATGGTCAACGGTACCACGCCGAGGATGAACGCCAGCGAGGTCATGATGATCGGGCGCAGACGCATGCGGCACGCCTCGATCGCTGCGTCGTACAGGCTGCGGCCTTGCTCGTGCAGTTCCTTGGCGAACTCGACGATCAGGATGGCGTTTTTCGCCGCCAGGCCGATGGTGGTCAACAGGCCGACCAGGAAGTACGTGTCGTTGGACAGCCCGCGCAGGCTGGTGGCGATCAGGGCACCGATGATACCCAGCGGTACCACCAGCACGACGGCGATCGGGATCGACCAGCTTTCATACAATGCAGCCAGGCACAGGAACACGAACAGCACAGAGAGGGCGAACAGTGCCGGCATCTGCGAGCCGGAGAGTTTTTCCTCGTAAGACATGCCGGTCCAGGAGAAGCCGATACCGTCCGGCAACTCGCCCGCGATGCGTTCCACCTCGGCCATGGCATCACCGGTACTGTAGCCCGGGGCCGGAGCACCCAGGATTTCCATTGCCTCGACGCCGTTGTAACGGGACAGCTTGGGCGAACCGTAGGTCCACTCGCCTTTGGCGAACGACGAGAACGGGACCATTTCGCCTGCACCGTTGCGCACGTACCACTTCTGCAGGTCTTCCGGGCTCATCCGCGCGTTTGGTTCGCCCTGGATGTACACCTTCTTGACTCGGCCACGGTCGATGAAGTCGTTGACATAGCTGGCACCCAGCGCAATCGACAAGGTGTTGTTGATGTCGGCAATGGTCACGCCCAGGGCGCTTGCACGTTCGTCATCGATAGTCAGCTGGTACTGCGGCTCATCGTTAAGGCCGTTGGGGCGCACGGCGCTGAGCACCTTGCTTTGTGCGGCCTTTGCCAGGAACTGGTTGCGCGCTTCCATGAGCTTGGCATGGCCGACACCGCCGCGGTCCTGCAGGAACACGTCGAAGCCGGTAGCGTTACCCAGTTCGAGTACCGCAGGCGGCGCGAAGGCGAACACCATCGCGTCGCGGAAGGTGAAGAAGTGCTGCTGGGCACGCTCGGCCAGGGCGAACACACTGTTCTCCTTGGAGCGTTCGCCCCACGGCTTGAGCATGATGAACGCCATGCCCGAGCTCTGGCCGCGGCCGGCGAAGTTGAAGCCGTTGACGGTGAACACCGATGCCACGGTATCGGCCTCTTCCTTCAACAGGTACTCACGCATCTGGTCAACCACAACCTGCGTACGTTCGGCACTGGAGCCGGCCGGGGTCTGTACCTGGGCAAACAGTACGCCCTGGTCTTCTTCCGGGAGGAAGGCAGTAGGGATGCGGGCGAACAGCCAGATCATGCCGACCACGATCAGCGCGTAGCCGAGCAGGAACGGTACCTTGTTGCGCAGGATAGTGCCCACGCTGCGCTCGTAGCCGTTTACGCTGCGGTCGAAGTTGCGGTTGAACCAGCCAAAGAACCCGCCTTTGGCGGTGTGGTGCTCACCTTTCTTCAGCGGCTTGAGCATGGTGGCGCACAGTGCCGGGGTGAAGATAAGCGCTACCAGCACCGAGAGGCCCATGGCCGACACGATGGTGATGGAGAACTGCCGGTAGATCACACCTGTGGAACCACCGAAGAACGCCATGGGCAGCAGTACCGCCGACAGTACCAGGGCAATACCCACCAGGGCGCCCTGGATCTGTTCCATCGAACGTTTGGTCGCCTCCTTGGGCGGTAACCCTTCTTCGGACATGACCCGTTCGACGTTCTCCACCACGACGATGGCGTCGTCCACCAGCAAGCCGATGGCCAGGACCATGGCGAACATGGTCAGGGTGTTGATACTGAAGCCTGCGGCGGCAAGGATGCCGAACGTTCCCAGCAATACCACCGGTACGGTCATGGTGGTGATGATGGTGGCGCGGAAGTTCTGCAGGAACAGGTACATCACCAGGAACACCAGGACCACGGCTTCGATCAGGGTGTGGATCACACCGCTGATCGACTCGGTGACCACCGGGGTGGTGTCATACGGGAATACCGCTTTCACGCCAGGCGGGAAGAACGGTTCGAGGCTTTTGATGGTTTCGCGCAGTGCCTTGGCGGTGTCCAGGGCGTTGGCGCCGGTAGCCAGTTTTACGGCCAGGCCGGAAGCCGGCTTGCCGTTGAACTGGGCGCTGACCGCGTAGTTTTCACCGCCCAGGCCCACTTGCGCGACGTCACCCAGTCGTACCTGGGAGCCATCCTTGTTGACCTTGAGCAGGATCTTCTCGAACTGCTCGGCGGTTTGCAGGCGGGTCTTGCCGATGATGGTGGCGTTCAACTGGGTACCAGGCAGCGCTGGCAGGCCGCCGAGCTGGCCGGACGACACTTGCACGTTCTGCGCGGCCACGGCGGTCTTGACGTCGACCGGGGTCAGCTGGAACTTGTTCAGCTTGGCCGGATCGAGCCAGATACGCATCGCGTACTGCGCACCGAACACCTGGAAGTCACCCACACCTGCAGTACGCGAGATCGGGTCCTGCATGTTGGAGACGATGTAGTTGGCCAGGTCGTCCTTGGTCATGCTGCCGTCTTCGGACACCAGGCCGATCACCAGCAGGAAGTTCTTCACTGCCTTGGTAACGCGGATACCTTGCTGCTGCACTTCCTGCGGCAGCAATGGGGTGGCCAGGTTCAGCTTGTTCTGGACCTGGACCTGGGCGGTGTCGGGGTTGGTGCCCTGTTCGAAGGTGGCAGTAATGGTCATGCTGCCGTCGGAGTTGCTTTCCGACGACACATAACGCAGGTTGTCGATACCGTTGAGCTGCTGCTCGATCACCTGCACCACGGTGTCCTGCACGGTTTGCGCCGAAGCGCCCGGGTAGGTCACGGCGATGGCGATGGCCGGCGGCGCGATGCTTGGGTACTGGTTGATCGGCAGCTTCAGGATCGACAAGGCGCCGACCAGCATGATCACCAAGGCGATCACCCAGGCGAAGATCGGGCGATCGATAAAGAACTTCGACATGGTTTACTCCGCTTTGGCGTCTGCTTTCGCCGCGTTGGCCTGATCAGGGCTGCCCGGCTTCTTGACGTTGGTGGCTTCGCTGACCTTGACCTCGACGCCCGGGCGCACGTACTGCAGCCCTTCGGTGATCAGGCGGTCGCCTGGGTTGAGGCCTTCCTCGATCAGCCAGTCGCTGCCCAGGGTACGGCTGGCCTTGAGCTGGCGCAGTTCGACCTTGTTCTCCTGGTTGACCACCAGGGCGGTCGGTGCACCTTTGAGGTCGCGGGTCACGCCCTGTTGCGGTGCCAGGATGGCGTTGGCGTTGACCCCGGCCTTGAGCCGCGCATGCACGAACATGCCGGGCAGCAGGGTGTGATCGGGGTTGGGGAACAGGGCGCGCAGGGTGACCGAGCCGGTGGTCTCGTCGACCGCAACTTCGGAGAATTCCAGGCGGCCTTCCTGCTTGAACAGGCTGCCGTCTTCCAGTACCAGCTGAACCGAGGCGGCGTTGTCGCCGGCCTTTTTCAGCTGGCCGCTTTCCAGGTCACGGCGCAGCTTGAGCAGCTCGGCGGTGGACTGGGTAACGTCGACGTAGATCGGGTCGAGCTGCTGGATAGTGGCCATGGCGTCGGCCTGACCGTTGCTCACCAGTGCACCTTCGGTGAACGAAGAGCGGCCGATACGGCCGCTGATCGGCGCCAGGACCTTGGTGTAGCGCAGGTCGATCTGTGCGCTTTTCAGCGAAGCCTCGGCCTGCAATCGTTTGGCATTGGCGTCGTCGTATTCCTGTTTGGAGACGGCCTGTTCGTCAATCAGCTGCTTGTAGCGCTCGGCCAGCGAGCGGGTAGCCTGCAGGTTGGCCTGGGCGTTGCCCAGGGTGGCTTCGTACACGGCAGGGTCGATCTGGTACAGCTGCTGGCCTTCCTTCACCTCACTGCCTTCCTTGAACAGGCGCTTGAGGATGATGCCGTTGACCTGCGGGCGCACTTCGGCGACGCGGTAGGCACTGGTACGCCCCGGCAACTCCGAGGTCAGGGTGAAGGCTTGCGGCTGGATGGTCACGACGCCGACCTGAGGAGCCTGCGCCGCTGGCGCTGCTTCTTCTTTCTTACAGCCACTGAGCAGGGTTGCCAGGGCGACGGCGGAAACCAGAGCGGTAACGGCTGGCTTGAATTGCATGAGGATCCTCGGGTCGCTGGAGCAGGGAGACGCTCAAGAGTAATGGAAGAGATCTTGATCTGGAAAAATTGCTATCCGGTGGATAAATAGCTTGCTAAGGAATATACTTACATTCATGGTTGTTTGTAAATACCGCTGGGTTGTACTCAGGTACTGCCACAGCTCTTGATTAGCTCATCCGCGAGGCTCCCAGCAGAGGTGCCCCGGGAACGTTCCCCGTACGCGCCGCGCGTTCGGGCCAGATGAGGTTGTACTGCCATGGTCCGTCGAACCAAAGAAGAAGCCCAGGAAACCCGCGCCCAGATCATCGAGGCAGCGGAAAAGGCCTTCTACAAGCGCGGGGTTGCGCGAACCACCCTGGCCGACATCGCCGAGCTGGCGGGTGTGACGCGCGGGGCAATCTACTGGCACTTCAACAACAAGGCAGAGTTGGTGCAGGCGCTGCTCGACAGCCTGCACGAAACCCATGACCACTTGGCGCGGGCGAGTGAAAGCGAGGACGAAGTCGACCCGCTTGGCTGCATGCGCAAGCTGCTGCTGCAAGTGTTCAACGAGCTGGTGCTCGATGCCCGAACCCGGCGTATCAATGAAATTCTGCATCACAAGTGCGAGTTCACCGATGACATGTGTGAAATTCGCCAGCAGCGCCAGAGCGCGGTACTGGATTGCCACAAGGGCATTGCCCTGGCGTTGGCCAATGCCGTTCGCCGGGGCCAGTTGCCTGACGCGCTGGATGTCGAGCGCGCAGCGGTGGCGATGTTTGCCTATGTCGATGGCCTGATCGGGCGCTGGCTGTTGCTGCCTGACAGTGTCGATCTGGCGGGCGATGTCGAAAAATGGGTCGACACCGGGCTGGATATGCTGCGCTTGAGCCCGGCCCTGCGCAAATGACACTTTGTTAAGGATTGTGAGGGAGTGTTTCCCGTCTGTATTAAGAGAGGATTAATACTTCCGGGGGCCCTGAACGAAGCACAGGAACAGCGCACCCTTCAGCGGCCGCGTAATTGCCGGTCGGGCAGCGCAAATGCCGCAAACACTCCCAGCACCGCAACCAGCGCACTCCCCATCAGCAAATGCCGGAACGTCTCCGTCAACCGGCCCTGCGTGGCCAGGTCCACCTCACCGGCCTTCAGGCTTCCCAGCAAGGGATTCCCCAGCATTTCGAACCCGCCCTGGTGCAGCAGCGCCAGCAGCAGGCTGGACATGCAGGCCACGCCCATGGCCCCGCCCAGCGAACGGAACAGGTTGGTGGTGCTGGTGGCCACACCGATATCCTTGCTGTCCACCGCGCTTTGCGTGCCCACCAGCGATGTCGGGAACTGCAACCCGCAGGCAATGCCGGTCAGCAGCATGAACAATGCACTGAGCCACCCAGACTGTGGCGGGGTCAACGCCATGGCAAAAATGGCCATGGGCATCAGCAGTGCTCCGGCGAGGATCTGCGGCTTGTAGCGCCCGGTCCGGCTGGTCATGCGCCCGCCGGTGAAGGCGCCCAGGGGCAGCCCCATCGCCAGTGGCAGCAGGTGCAGGGCGGCGCTGTCGGCACCGGCACCGGTGATGCCCTGGTAGCGCAACGGCATCAGCATGGTCAGGGAAATCGACTGGAAACTGGCGAAAAAGATCACGCCCCAGCACAGCACCGCCACCCGGTTGCCGAACAGGCCCAAGGGCAGCAGCGGCTCCGGGCAGTGGCGCTCATGAACGATGAACAGCGCCAGGCCCAGCACGGCGCAGGCGAACAGGGCCACTACGGCCGGGTCAACCCAGGCGTGGCCCTGGCCGACCAGGGTAATGCCCAGTAACAGGCTGCCCAGGCCGACGATCAGCAGCACGGCGCCGAGGTAGTCCACCTGCGCTTCGCGGCGCTGCGCCGGCATGCCGCCCAGGGCCCGGTGGATCGCCCACAAGGCAACCAGCCCCAGCGGCAGGTTGATCCAGAACACCCAGCGCCATGACAGGTACTCGGTCAACCAGCCCCCCAGCACCGGTCCGGCGACACTCGCCACTGCATACATGCTGCTGAAATAGCCCTGGTAGCGGCCGCGTTCACGCGGGGGCACGAAGTCGCCGATGATTGCCTGGCTGACCGAAACCATGCCGCCCGCGCCAATGCCCTGCAGTACCCGGGCCAGCACCAGTTGCTGCATGTCCTGGGCCATGGCGCAGGCGATCGAGGCCAGGGTGAACAGGCTGATGCCGGTCAGGATCATCCGCCGCCGCCCGTACAGGTCACCCAGCTTGCCGTAGATCGGCACGGCCACGGTCATGGCCACCATGTAGCCGGAGATGACCCACGCCAGCAGGCCGACATCGTTGAACTGAGCCGAGATCGCGGGCAGCGAGACGGCGACGATGGTCTGGTCCAGTGCGCCGAGGAAGATCGCCAGCATCAGGGCGGTCAGCACGTTGCGCAGTGTGGTGGGGGGCAGGGCGGCGGTCACGGGAATACCTTGTTTGTCTGTGGCGGCCTCTTCGCGGGCAAGTCGGATTGTAACCTGAGTTAGGTAGCTTCCTATGTACTATCTGCATCCCCTATGCCGAATCGGCATTGGCGCATTCATCCAGTGCAGCATGGCTGCGTGATATCGTTGGTATGCCACAGGGGCTGAAATCCGGGGCTTGCACCAGCTTGGTGCAACAATATGCCGCAGGTTTTTCAGCCCGCTGTCTCCCACACCTTTTATTCCTCTGCCTGCATGTCGAGCATGACCGCCCAGATGGCGACGGTTGGAACAGGTCAGGTAGACCCGATTACAGGGGTCGGTAGTTACCGTTCAAATTTCAACTTA
>Ga0207655_1001499_pt1 | contig 21328 bp, 24 predicted proteins | sample KBSM44metaG_FD_184398 | JGI IMG/M metagenome (GOLD analysis project Ga0207655, IMG submission 184398) | Miscanthus rhizosphere microbial communities from Kellogg Biological Station, Michigan, USA - KBS M4-4 metaG (SPAdes) (version 2) | ecosystem: Host-associated > Plants > Roots > Rhizosphere >... | reverse complement strand
TGCTTTTTATTTTGTTAACGATAATAATGACTTTCACATCGTATAATAGATTTAAATATTTTGTCCGTAAAAGTATATTTTTCATTTAAATAGACGTTTTTCGAATCATTTTTTCATCGTCTAAAAAGGTGTACCTTTTGGGACTGCTTTATTAGGAAGAACTAAATTTTAAAGATCCTTAAAATTAAAAGATAAGCATATATTAATTATGGTTGATTATGAAATGGCTATCATCGTAAACCAAATTGCACATAAAAATAACTGAATTCTTGAAGATGGAGGAAATCAAATGAACTTTGTCCCATATGTAATTGAGCAAACACGAACAGGTGAACGAGCTTATGATATTTATTCACGATTATTACAAGAGCGTATTATCTGGATAAGTGGAGAAATTAATGGCGAAACTGCATGTAGTATCATTGCACAATTATTGTTCCTGCAAGCAGAGGATGACAAAAAGGACATTATTATTTACATTAACTCACCAGGAGGATCTATCACAGATGGCTTGGGAATTTACGATACCATGCAACAAGTTCGTCCTGATGTAAGTACATTATGCATTGGAATAGCTGCATCAATGGGGGCTTTTTTACTTGCAGGTGGTAAAAAAGGAAAACGATTTTCCCTTCCCAATAGTGAAATTATGATTCATCAACCATTAGGTGGGGCTAAGGGGCAAGCATCTGACATTGATATTAGTGCTAAAAGAATCTTAAGTATGAGGAATCGACTAAATAAGTTACTGGCTTACCATACAGGAAGAACAATAAAAGAAATTGAAAGAGATACAAATCGTGATTATTTTCTAAATGCCGATTCTGCAAAAGAGTATGGTTTAATTGATCAAATTCTAACAAAACAAATTTAAGAGCAAAGAGGGATTAGGGATTCAATGGTGTTATGCACAAAAAAATCAACACTTAGATATAACATTCATCAAATATTCATAATAGAAAATGAAACTGATAATTCCTTGAGTGAGAAAAAATTCCTTTTTTATTCAATAAAATATATCAGTTGAGGTTTATCTGGTTTTGTTACCGAATTTTTTTGAAAAGGTTATTCCTCTCTTTGTCATACTGATACTACTACTTAAAAAGGGTGTATAATTAGTATGACAAAGTAGCACTTATTTAGGTAGAAACATTACAGATTATTAAATATACCAAATACCACGATCTATAATTTGGATAATTTAAGAGGACAACACAGTTAGACCATAAAATGATTAAGAACATCAAGGGAGATAGTACACACACTAACGCCTTTTTTATTGACTTCTTTATTTTTTAGATGAAAAGGAGTGAGATAACGTTGAGTAAGAGTCAGAGAATCTGGACGGACGAAGAAGATTTATTCGTTACAGTACAATATGGACGAATGACGTTACAAAAGATTGGCGAACATTTAAATCGGAGTAAAGAATCTGTTAATAAACGTATTAGTAGATTAAAACTTCGGACCGAAGAAACACGGTTACGCAAAAACTGGACGGAGAATCAAGATACTTTTCTCAAAGAAAACATCGATACCATGAGTAATCGTGAAATAGGCGAACATTTAGGGAAAGTAGCCAGTTCTGTTGTTACACGTATCAAAGTATTAAATCTTGAATGGAAAGAAAAAGTTCGTAGATGGACGGATGAAGAAGATGAGTACCTATTAAATTACTATGGCTCCGCATCTCTTAAACATATATCAGAAAGTTTACAAAGAACTGTAAAAGCCTTAGAGTCTAGGTTAAATCGTTTGGGTGTATATGGAGCAAAAGCAAATACAACAAACATTACAGTCTACGAATTAGCCGAGTGTCTTCAAGTTGATGTTCATACTGTTTACAACTGGATTAAGAATAACAAAATGCCCTATAAAAAGATGGTAGCGAAAACGCGTGAATTTATGTTGATTGACGTACTGATTTTTTGGGGATGGGTTGAACAGAATAGAGGGCTTATTAATTTTTATAAAGTGCCAAAGAACGCTCTTGTTCCAGAGCCAGATTGGGTAGATAAACAAAGGGATATTGATTATCTTACTCGTCCTAGGAATGAAAACAAAAACTGGAACGATGAGGAAGATACTCGCCTAAGGCACATGTTTTACGGAGAAGGCCGTACTCAAAAAGAAATAGGCGAATTAATGGGACGTTCTACTAGGGGCATTCAAAAACGATTAGACCGGTTACGAAAAATGAAAGTTACTGGTTGAAATTGATGAATTTAGTGAAAGATCCAAATAAGATAGGAAGTATAATTGGAGTTGAGACAGGACTTCATTAAACTGAGTGAACGCAGAGCTAAGAATGAATACCATAAGATATGCGCTTCTTAAATAGAGCAGACTCTTAAAGTTAGTTTAATACCAATACCTTAAAACCATTTTGTCTTCTGCAGCAGGCTGTCTAACAAGCCTGCTGTTTTTTCTCTTTTCAACCTTGTATGGCTTACGATTTTCTTGTTGCATTCACTTAATATAACCCTGCTATTCAGTTACGAACACGAATTATCGGTAGGTGATTAGGAGTAATACTATCACTATACCTTTTTCCTTATCATGATATTAATCCAATAATATTGCATTTAGCAATGATCATTATAACGAGCCAAGTTATCTTCCACTGATTCTTCTAAGATTTTCTGAATGACAGTTATCGAAAGCTGATCAATATTTCTGAATCGAATACATCCTTTTCCGACATTTAGGTCTCTTAAAGAATCTATATTCTTTTGCAGAATAGGAGTATTTAGAAAGTACAGACTCATATAATTTTTTTGAGAAGCAAATGCACATAGTGAACCGTTTAGTTCATAATAAGGCATTCCATATTTAATGGATTCTATAGCATTAGGTACTATTTGAATAATTAAGTTGCGAAGTTGGATCAAATCATGCTTTCGATTGTCTGGCACTACTTGATCCATATACTGTTCTACTGTTTCAATGGTGTTTGTCATACTATTTTCTTCCTCCTATAATCTAGTTCAGTACTATCTAATTATTCTGAGCTAATTTGATATCGACTTAGCCGGTGTGTTTGTCATGTGTAAAATATTACTCCATCATCTTTTCTACTCTTACTATTACAAGGAAATAATTACAAACCCTGCTAATTAACTAATATTCTTTACATAACACACATTTGAGAAATTTATTTTTCACAGTTATAGATACGGAGAATCAACCATTTCAACATGTAAACCTGTTAAAACTACTTTTTCTAAAGCATTAGAACATTTGTGAGAGGTTCCTATGTACATATAATAATCATAGCCAAAATGGACAAAGAACTGGTTTCCTAACTCTAATTTACACCACACTGCATTTCGTAATGTTAGCTTTACTAGCTCTTTTACTTCTTGAATACTTATCCATTGTCCTATCCATAATTTTGATATAAATTCAGTTGCATTTTGAGCTTCTATATCTTCAGACCATTGTTCTAACCCTTTTATATAAAGTTTGTTAATATTCATTTCATTCATGAATGTCACAACCGCATTAATATAATTTTTTTCCACTTTCAAATACTCATCCATATTTATCTTTACTCCTACTTCAGAAAAACAAGTCCATTCATCATTGAGAAAGTAACCATTATTATCTCTTTTTAAGGGGTTATACTTCGTTACCCTCCTAGAATACAACTAGCACTCATCTCCTTTTCAACAGTATAGGTATTATACATGCTCGTTAACATACAAAAAACTTTTGGATGTAAGAAGAAATCTATTTGTTAAGGATAATTCGGTATTCAATTTGTACTTCCTGCAACCTTATCCAACTTATCTTTAAACCAATATAGGAAATAGGTATCGATAGTATTCAGAATAATATAAAATATAAAGTGCAAGTAACTTATGGAAAAGGAGGTGGAAGCTATGGCTAAAATCACAGGAAAAGAAAAAGTAGAGTTTTACTTAGATGGAAATTTATTAATGGAAGGTCCAGCCTCTGAATTTTTTAAAGAAGGAAGCATGCATGGGGAAAATATTCCATTAGGTTTAGGAGATAGGTTTGATATGATGAATTTCCCGGCAATGGGTGACACAATAAAACTTCGAGTTATGAAAATGAAAGAGGATCTTCTAGATTTAGGAGAAATTCACACGCTTAAATACTTTCTTTCAAATTATGATGATCAGAAATAATGGCATATCAAAAGCACCCACTAAAACAGAAACGTGTAATTGAAGTAAATAGATAAATAAATCTATAAAAATTATAGTTATACTTTTCATCTAAGTATACTTATGCAGAATTTATCATACCAAACAATATATGAATTTCCGTATGTAAATCCTGGAAGGATAAAAAATGAAAATGAAAATAATGTAGGCGACCTTATGATTCTAATCGAATGAATAGGTCGTTTATTGCTGTTATAAATCTTTTTATCGGGAGCTAATTTGATGTCAAAAGAAAGCGTAATGTTAAATTTGAGGATTAATTTATGTAAACAGATTAAAGATTTACTAGAAGAAATAGAGCAGGGGAATTTAGTTTAAAAAAGAATATATATAAAATAAAACCTCCTAATTTTCTTTAAAGCTGGTAAGGAGAAAGTGTAATTATTAGTTTATCAATGATTTCTTTTTAGTCATCTTAATATGGTATTAGTGCAAAAATCATCAAATCAAGCTAATTAAATTGCCCATGGGATTAACAATCCTTTGCTACAGGGATAATTTTTCTCTTCCCCACTATCTTCTACGCGTATCCATACAAGTTCCCCTTTTCTAATATAATACACTTATTTAACAGCTTCCACCTGCAATATTACGTAGTATTTTCATTATAGATAGTAGAGTGTTTTTTCTACACGCAGTTAAAAAGTTTTTTCGTTCAGTTTATAGTAACTATGTGGTATCCGGTTTTTAACCGTCTGAACTTTAGAAGGAGGAATACCTTGTGAATACAACTGTTAATGAATTGTATGATTTTGGAACAGTCGTAAAGAGGAAGCTATTAAATAATAATCTTTATGCTCAATATTTGAGTGATGCCATGAGAAGAGGAAATCATTTTGATTTTTTATATTATTTTTTGACAGCAACTGTAGATAGTCGAACACCTATACCTGAACATGTCTCAACTGTTTTTTTGAAGGTTCTTAGCGATAAAACAAAGTTGAGTGATCTTACTCCATTTATCATGGGAATGGTCGGAAAATAAACAAAAGTTAAGAGATGTATGTCTTAGATCCTTTAATTGAGGCACCCATCTAGGAATCGGTTTAATAGTTCAGTTTAATCGAGATATGAATATGATTTAAAGATACGTCAATTGCATTCGTTCCAATGATCAAATAAATCGATTAAATAACAGGAGGAGCACTTTATATGGATACTATATTAAGAGTATCATCAATATCAAATCCAAATTCAGTTGCAGGTGCAATTACAGCTATATTTAGAGAAAGAGGCAATGTAGAAATTCAAGTAATGGGAGCCGGTGCTTTAAATCAAGCGATTAAAGCAGTTGCCATTGCAAGGGGATTCGTAGCTCCTAGTGGTGTTGATTTGGTTGTTGTTCCTGGGTTTACAAATATTTTAATCGATAATGAAGAACGAACAGGAATCAAATTAATTTTAGGCCCTAGAAAAAAACGATAGATTTGCGTTAAATAAAAAGGGCTTTTTCGCTTGTTATTGTCGATAATTGCTGTTATGTAAACTAAAAAAGCATAAAGTATACATTTTCAAATGCAAAAAAACTACCTCAGGAGGTAGTTTTTTTGAGAACATACACCATAATAAAATTGGAGTCGATATTTCCATCTCTATAATTAATTTCCGATTTTTAGTGGTTTTATTTATCAAAAACTATAGCTATTTAACAGCTTGTTTTAACTCCTTTCCTGCTTTAAAAGCAGCCACTTTCGAAGCAGGAATATTTACTTCTTCACCTGTTCGAAGATTACGACCTGTTCGTGCCGCACGGTCCCTCACTTCAAATGTCCCAAATCCAATCAGTTGGATTTTTTCTTTCTTGGCAAGTGTGTCATAAATTGTTTCCAGTAGCGCATTTACAGCCTTTTCAGCATCTTTCTGTGTTAGTTCTGCTTTTGTTGCAACAGCACTAACTAGGTCCATTTTATTCATATTCAAACACCTCATCCTATTATTTTAACTTAGTATGTAGAGGTGTTAACCTAGCTTCTACACACTTGTTACCTTATAAAATTAGATAGAAAGTCAAAAAAACCTTTTTTTGTATGATTTACATACGAAAATTCATATATTGTTTGGTATGACATATCCCGCATAAGTGTAGTTAGATGAAACATATATTTACTAATGAATAGAAAGTGATTACAATTATATAAAATATTAAATGACTTAAATATTCACTTAGTTTACTATGCAAATAGAAAATCTTATACTTGGAGGGATAATTAGTGAAGATTGGTTGTAACGTCATATTTGACGAAAAAAATTATACTGTTTTGTGGTTATACAACAATGGTACTTGTGAAATTAAGGAACAAGGTTCATTAGGAAAAGTTAAATTAGTATCACTTTCTGAGCTTAAAGTGATTTAAAAAAACATCAGTTTTTTCTAATCTGATGTTTTTTAAGTACTTATAAATTTAGTTTAAAATGTTAGAAAAGATAGATTTTACGAATGAGTTGTTAACTGTCGTAAATTTTGAAGGGCAACAAAACATGTTTTAGTTCCGTTACCAACTAGAACTAAAACAGTACATACTCCAAATGTTGCTAGGTTTGAATTAGCAATCAATCGGGCAGCACAAAAACGAATATTACTTCTTGCAAGCTCAACGGTTTTTACCTCATATTTGAAATCACTAACTTTATAAGTATCATACGAGGGTCTCATTCTAGGTAGATCCCCTCCGTTATCTAAAAACATGTTAGTTGAACCAGAATAAGATTTCATATGCAAATTTATAAGCTTGTCCAAATCTTGACTACACTTAATTGTTTTTTCGTCTAAAAGTCCATAATTACTACCTAGATCAATTAACTCTTTCCTTTTTTTTGAAATACACTTTCGTAAGTCTTCTACTTGACCTACTGGATTAACTACCATTGACATAGCTTCTTCTCACCTCATCGAATTTTTTCAGTCTCTAGTAAATTTAGCAGGTCCATAATAAAGAAATAGAGCCAACAAAAAATATTATGAGCAATATAAGATAGAATGAAAATGGTTTCTACAAAACATATCAAAAAATTACAAAAAATACAGACATGAATGAGCTAATCCGTTCGAAAAAGTATGTAATGCATGCTTTTATATTTAGGTAATTGGCTTTCATAAAAAATCAAACGAATAATATTCTTTATAAAATGAATGATCTCCAATATTTTGAGCAAACTACTCAAGATGACGTGAGGCATGAGTCCTTAAATAAGATATGTGTAACAGAAAAACTCCTTTAACGCATTCAGGGAGTTTTTCTGTTTTTTAAGTGGAATAATTGTAGTAATTTGGATAACACATAGTAGTTGGTTATTTTTTCTTAGGGGTATATAGAAAATATATTGTATGGTTATAAATTCCTTATGAGAAAAGAGAAGGGTTTATGCTAGATGAATATGAAGTGCTCTTATTTACGAGGGAACTTTCAAATTTAACTAAAGACTATCCTACTTGTACAGATCCGTTAACGAAAGAAAGCGTGTATCAACAAATCGAACTGTTACGCGAGGTTCTTCAATTATATGATCATAGTGAATTTAAATCACCTTTACAGTGATTTTTCATTTCATAATAGGCATTGTACCTAATAGTAAACAAGTTGGATTTTAACATGATGTAAATCTCCATTACTCTGTACTAGTTTAGTGTAAAAGACCCTCTATTTTTGAGTTTAAACCAGTGACGTAAGCCATACTATATAAAAGCGACTACTTGTCACACCATAAAACATGTTATTAACAGTAAAAAAGCAAAACAACCAGTGGATAGATAATAGATTTACTCGTTTTGTGTAGAAACACTTTTATAATTTCATTATGTAATAACAAGGCTGTATAAGACTCTTTTTTCCTTATATCCTATTAGTGTGATTTAGAATAAAGTTGTACTGTTTTGAAATAAAGATTGATAAAATAGTTTGCTCATCATTAGAATAGTGTAAGCTGTTTTTACTTAATAGTTAGTGTAAAATTGAGATAAGAAATATAGAACGATGCATAGAGGTGAAATTAGATGTTTGAACAAATAAACAGGAAAAAGGTGAATCTAGATACCTTACGTCCATTGCCGAAGTATACATTAAAGAGCTTGCGTGAAAAGCTATTGCTTGAATGGACATATAATACTAACGCTATTGAAGGTAACACATTAACAATGAATGAAACAAAGGTTGTGTTAGAAGGAATTACTGTTGGCGGTAAAACGATGCGAGAGCATTTAGAAGTCATTAATCATCGGGATGCAATTGCATACGTTGAAGAAATTGTGCAAAAAGGAGAGCCATTAACAGAATGGCAAATAAAAAATCTCCATCGATTAGTTTTAAAAGGAATTGATGATGAGTACGCAGGTGTGTATCGTGACCAACAAGTGTTTATTGCTGGTGCAAAACATACACCACCAGCGCCTTATTTAATCAAGGAACAAATGGAACAGTTAATCAAGTGGTATGAAAATGAAGCACAAAAGTTACATCCAGTGGAGCGAGGAGCTATGCTACATGCAATATTCGTTGGAATCCATCCGTTCATTGATGGCAATGGGCGTACATCTCGCCTTCTTTTAAATTTAGAATTGATGAAAGCTGGTTTTCCTGCAGTCGTTATTAAAGTAGAAAACCGATTAGCTTATTATGAAGCATTAGATAAATCTCATACAACCAAAAATTATCAAGATTTCATTCAGTTAATTGTAAAAGAAGTAGAAGATTCATTAAATCTTTATTTAAGTGCTCTTTCCTAAGATCATTAAAGGCGGTTCTGGTGCAAAGATTAAGTCCCTGTGAAGGAAGCATATAGATTCCTAACCTAATCTGTTCTTTGGCAGCCCTTCTAAATAGTTGATATATAAACTTCATTTGATTTCGGACAGGCTTGTCCTATAAAACAAATTGCCCCTTTTTTATCATATGTATTGCTTCTATTCCAGAAATAATGGATATAGCTGTGCGAAAGTAATGTAATCCTAACATTGAACGAACTCGCTTTTTAATAAACCGATGATGTTGTTCCACGATTTTTTTTATATATTTTTAAGAATAAAATTGTAAGTGATTTCTTCATTAAATTGTTGTAGAATAAAAAAGCATATTGGAGATTGTTTTTAACATTTCATGTCATCTAGCCTATTCCCAAAGCACAGGGAGTAGGTTTTTTATGTTTATAGGAAAGCTATGATGTAATTAATAAAGTAGTAATTCGTGAACATAAGTTTAATTCGTTTGTATTTCTTGATAGAAACAGAACTATATATATATAACAAAAAGAAAAATGTATGACAAACTTTGAATTTATAGTAAATAGTAAAATATTTTTGTTATGATTCCTTTATCATTTACTACTAATGTAGAAAAAGTGTCTATTTGTCTACTTAACATAATTACTTGGAGTTTTTTTCTGAGTCAGTAATCCTATAGAGATAATAAGAAGAGATTATACATACTTAGGGTAGGCTTCACAAAAAATAGTAAAAAGACTATTTTAAATTGGAAATAATACTATTAAATTGCAATCGTTCTCAACTTATTATAGATTAGAGATATCGAAACGTTTCGCCTGGAGGTTTTTACATGGCTACGATGAAGGACATATCTAAAAAAGCTAATGTTTCACTTTCTACTGTGTCGGCTGTAATTAATCAATCAGCATACGTCAGTCCGACACTTACCAATAGAGTGCTGCAAGCAATTGAAGAATTAAATTATAAACCAAATGCAGTAGCACGAAGCTTGAAAAAGAAGAGAACCAACACGGTTGGTGTCATAGTTTCAAATCTTTCAAACCCCTTTTATCCCCCATTAATCGAGGGCATAGAAGATGTATCGTTTAATAATAATTTCAATGTAATCCTGTGTAATGTATCAAATGGACACAAAAAAATTTTGACTTATTTAGAACTAATGCTGGAAAAGCAGGTTGATGGTCTCTTATTAGCCAATATTGCTAATTTGGAGGATTTAAATGAAGTTGAAAAAACAGGACTAAAATATGTTTTAATCAACAGAAAACCCCCATTTTATGATAAAAATTTTGTTGGAGTTAATAATCAACTCTCTTCTGAACTAGCAGTTAATCATTTAGTAAGACAAGGTTACAAAAGAATTGCTTTTTTCGGAGGTGATCCGGATATTAATACTGCAAGAGAAAGAAAAGCAGGATTTATAAGCTGCATGACTCAAACTGGATTAGATATTGATCCAATGCTTATCTATGATGGAGAATATTCCTTAGAATCAGGATATACCAATGTGAAAAAGATGATTGAGCAAGTGAAAGTATTACCAGAGGCCATTTGTACTGCAAGTGACATAATAGCTTTCGGAGTGATAAAGGGGCTAAGAGATTCTGGTATTCGTGTTCCGGAGGACATTTCGGTTATTGGAAACGATAACAATTCCTTTTCTGAAAATTTTCTTGTTCCTTTGTCTAGTATTGACCATTCTACATATGACATGGGTAAACTATCCATGGAGTTTCTATTAGAAATGATCAAAGAAAAAGATGAAACTCGGGCTAGACAAATCATACTTACCCCATCTTTAATAGTTCGCGAAAGCTGTGGATATAAAAGAAATAAGATTGATAATCTTTATTAAATCGATCTTAGTGCAACAATTTAAGCAAGTTAAAGGGATTAAATTAATTTAATGCCCCAGATACTATGAGGTAAAAACAATTATGATTTAAAAGCTAAAAATCGGTTTTCAAATACTTATTCACATATTTGATGGACGCGCCTCTATAACAAACGTTATAGAGGCGCGTTTTTAATGTGTCTGCTTGCTTATTAATTTTTTCTTTGTAAAAAAGTGTCGTAGAGCTGAACCACAGAATAACAATCAATACCAAAATACGTATTCATCTTTTTATGATTATTAAATCGCTTGATGGGCCTGTTTCCTTTGATATTTTGTAGGTATAATACCAAAGAAGTTCATGCTAATTTTCTTTTTTTTATAGACTCTAAGGTCCTAAATTTTCCGAGGAAAACTTCTTATATTTTATAAGCAATGGTACGTGCTATACATAACTAAACTAGTAAACAAATAGAGAGTATCATCACATACACCTGCTTATTATTTCAATAGTAGAGGGCAAATAACTAACAATATTCTGAAAATCATTTAGAAACCCCTTGATTTTGTAAGCGTTAACAAATTATAATAAGTATCAACGAAACGTTTCGCTATTTTATTTATTGGATTTCAATTATAACTTTTTAAAATTCATTAAAATAGCCGTTAAATAAAGAAAACTTCATATTTTTTTATGATTTATATAGTTTTTTCATTGCGTTTTAAACGAAACGTTTCGCTATAACATCAGTAATGTTAAGTAAATGGAGGGATTATTTTGGAAAAATTAATTATTACCGTTGCTCCAACTGGAGCTCAGACAACTCGCAAACATACTCCTTATGTACCTTTTACACCAAAAGAAATTGCCCATTCTGTTTATGAAGCGTGGCAGGCAGGGGCATCCATAGCCCATATTCACGTAAGAGATAAAGACGGAAATAATTCTCTTGATTTGGGTACCTATATAGAAGTCGTTAATCGCATAAAGGATAAATGCGATATTATTATTAACTTAACGACAGCAGGTGGAGTGGCCATGAACGATGAAGATCGTCTTCGAGTATGTGAATTAGGATCTGAGTTGGCTACTTTTGATGCCGGTTCAATGAATTTTGGTAGTGAGGTATTTCTTAATTCACCTAATTTTCTGGAGCGCTTGGCAAAAAAAATGAAGGAGTATGAGATAAAGCCTGAAATTGAAATATTCGATGTCGGTATGATTGATAATACCTTGCGAATTGCTAAAAAGGGCTTCATCGAATCCCCATTTCATTTTCAGTTTGTTCTAGGTATAAGGGGAGGGATGCCAGCTACACCTAAAAATTTATTATTTTTAGCTGAAAGTATTCCTGCTGGTTCAACTTGGTCAGCAATTGGAGCAAGTAAAGATCAATTAGCTATCAACACAATGAGTATTATAATGGGAGGACATGTTCGCGTAGGAATGGAGGACAGTGTCTATTATCGACAGGGTGAATTGGCGAAAACCAACGCTCAATTTGTAGAAAGAATTGTAGATTTATCTAAAACTTTAGGAAGAGATGTCGCTACTCCGAACCAAGCTAGAGAAATCTTAGGCTTGGATAATTCAAAGCATTTAAAGGGATTAAGTAGCATTGGTAAATAACCTAGGAAATTTCGGAGGCTCTTTGCTTTTCCAAGCATCAATCCAATCAGATTCTTCTAATCCTCCTTAAATTGAGTAAAAGGAGAGGATGAACACCTCTGAATAAAAAGTAATATTGTAGATTGAATGATTTTCGACCTATCGTGTGGGATTTTAGAAGACACAAAAAAGGCATTAAAAGAGATTGTTATAATTATTTCGAAAATTTAAATTTTAATAATCTCTTTATTTATCAACTTTAGTAGAAGAAAATGCACTTAATAAATTTAAGTTCATTCAATAAGTCAATCATTACTCCAGGGAGGAATACATATGAGAATTGCAATAATGGGTTCAGGTTCCTTAGGAACTATAATAGGGGCCTTAATTACTGCAGGAGGACAAAAAGTAGATTTAATCGATATCAATAAGGAACATGTATCTGCGCTCAATCATTCCGGTGCAAAGATTACTGGCTTTATGGATCTTTGCGTTCCTGTAAAGGCCATGTTACCCCATAAAATAACTGGTCAATATGATTTAGTCTTTTTATTAACTAAACAGGTTTACAATCAGGTCTCATTAGAACAATTGCTTCCGCATCTTCACTCTACTAGTATCGTTTGCACGTTGCAAAATGGTATACCTGAGGACTTCGTTGCTTCTTATATTGGACATGAAAGAACCATTGGTGGCGTTGTAGGGTTTGGTGCTACCTGGCTTGGTCCAGGTGTTTCCGAACTTGCAACAGAAACTCGAATTTTAAAAAAATATGCGTTTGATATTGGTGAATTAGATGGATCAATAACTCCTCGACTCAAGGAAGTAAAGAGAATTTTAGATTTAGTTGGACATTGTGATATCTCTTCTAACATCATGGGAATAAAATGGGCAAAATTATTAATGAATGCAACATTTAGTGGCATGTCAGCTGCATTAGGATGTTGTTTTGGGGAGGTTTTATCCAGTGAGTCTGCAATGGTTAGCTTAGCCTGCATTGCAGACGAAACTATAAAGGTTGCCCATGCTTATGGAATTAGATTGGAGAGGATTCAAGGAAAAGATATGGAGATTCTTGAACTCCAAGATGAAAATGATATATCTAGTAAAATGGATTTTTATCAAGAGGTTTGGGGACCACATAGTAATACAAAAGCAAGCATGTTACAAGATTTAGAAAAGAAAAGAAAAACAGAAATTGACTTTATCAATGGTTTTATTTGTAGAAAGGGGAGTGAGGCAGGAATAAAAACTCCGTATAATGATTTGGTTGTAAAATTAGTAAAGGAAGCTGAAAAAAAAGGTAGTTCTCCAAGATTTACAGACAATATAAAGTACTTTAATCCTGATCTATCAATTATGAATAAAATGAGCTTCAGAGAATAGCGTTCTATATAGTCTGGAGTGAAGCCTCCACGGATTTACGGAATAGGGAAGGGGAGCATCCAATAAATAGATTGGTGTATTATATGGGACTTTAAATAATAGGTGTTAGATCACTTATAGGCTACTGAAAACTTCGTAAATGGTCTAGTTTCATGCATTTTGTATTATAGAAACTGGCTATTTACTAAAAATAAGGAGGATTGTATGGATCTTATTGTTATTCTTTTATCTTTAGGACTGCTTATGTTTATTGCTTATAGAGGGTTTTCAGTAATCCTTTTTGCGCCACTTTGTGCGTTGTTTGCAGTCTTGTTAACTGAGCCATCATACGTTCTCCCTTTCTTTTCTAATATTTTCATGGAAAAGATGGTTGGTTTTGTTAAGTTATATTTTCCTGTTTTCCTTTTAGGAGCTATCTTTGGAAAAATAGTTGAAATGTCTGGAGTGGCAAAATCTATTGCTCAAACTATAATCAGTTGGGTGGGACCTAAACGAGCAATTTTAGCTACTGTATTACTAAGTGCAATACTGACTTATAGTGGTGTAAGTTTGTTTGTTGTTGCTTTTGCTGTTTACCCGTTTGCTTCTAACATATTTCGTGAATCAAATATTCCTAAACGCCTGCTCCCTGCAACTATTATTTTAGGGGGCGCAACATTTACGATGGATGCCTTACCTGGAACACCACAAATACAGAATGTAATTCCTACTACCTTTTTTAAGACGGATATTTACGCTGCTCCAATGCTAGGGATAATTGGCGGGGTTATTGTTTTTTCTGTTGGAATGATTTATTTAGAATCACGTTCTCGAAAGGCTCGCAAAGCTGGAGAAGGATATTCAGGTTTTGAAGGTAATGAAGTAGAAACGGCAGCCACTCTTCAGGCTGAAGAAGATAATTATTCAATAAACCTCAAGACTTCAACCAGTCGTTCTCGTGAACTTTTTGCATTTGTACCACTAATCCTTGTTGGGGTCACTAATAAATTTTTCACTACGATTATTCCTAAGTGGTACCCAAACGGATTTGATTTCTCTTCTATCGGCCTGGATTCTTTTGGGAAGGTTGAACTTTCTCAGGTTACAGGAATTTGGTCAGTAGAACTTGCCCTATTGTTTGGGATAATTTCTACCATATTATATAACTGGAGAGAAGTACAATCTAAATTTAAAGAAGGGATAAGTATTAGCATTGGTGGAGCTTTACTAGCAACCATGAATACAGCCTCCGAATATGGATTTGGTGGTATTATTGCTGCACTTCCTGGCTTTAGCATTGTTCGAGATGGTGTTTCGCATATATTTACAAATCCACTTGTCAACGGAGCCGTAACAACTAATGTTTTGGCGGGAATTACCGGATCAGCTTCCGGAGGAATGGGGATTGCACTAAGCGTGATGGGGGAAAAGTATATGGAGGCGGCAGCCCAATATAACATTCCTCCAGAAGTCATGCACCGAGTAATTGCAATGGCTTCCGGAGGGATGGATTCACTACCCCATAATGGAGCAGTCATTACGATCCTTACCGTTTGTGGTTTAACTCATGTTCAATCGTATCGTGATATTTTCGCTATCACTATTTTGAAAACATTAACTGTTCTCGCAATCATTGGAATTTATAGTTTAACTGGAATCGTTTAATATTTCATTTATTAATACTTTAAAATAGGATAAATAGCAATTTTATTTTGTGTTAAGAGGTTTAAGGGTACTTAAGGACGGATAACAGCTAGATTTTTGAGGGGCTGAAATTTGTATTGAATAAGTACACTTATACGCAAAACAAAAGTTAATTCCGTCAGAGAGCGTTTCTCTGCATGTCAAAATCATCGATTAACTAGGTTTCTATTTATAAATGATTGTGACGAAAAGGCATCTTTCTAATTGGAAGGTGCTTTTTTGTTTCTTATAAAAATATAAAAAAGAGGAGAGTTTTTATGAAGAACATTTTTATTAAATCAATGACCGTTCTTACATTATTAATGGTTGCATTATGTGGAGTAAATCAGGGGAAAACAGAAGCAACACTAAGGCCTTTTCTCATTGAAGCAAGGGATTCTTTGTGACGGTCTTCTTCTACCCCTTTGATGTACTTGTAGATTGCGCAACACCAACTAATGTATCATTAAAATAAAATTCGATAACTAATAAAGCTTAATTATTATTGGATAAGAAGGTGAAGTGAGTTTAAACTTACCACATTCTCCATATCAAAGTTGTATAAACAGTACCTAAAACCATACCACTAGTTAAAGAAAATCCATATGTGGTGGACCTTTTGAGATAGTTATAATTATGTAAAAATGATAGCAAGGAGGCAAAAGAAGTGTTTAATGATTTTAAGCTTGCCGATAACCGTCCGGTTTATATTCAATTAAAGGATTATTTTAAAAAAATGATTATGAACGGACACCTTCTGGAGCACCAGAAGCTCCCGTCTACACGAGAACTTAGTAAATTATTATCCGTCAGCAGGAATACAGTTCTCACTGCTTATGCGGATTTAGAACAAGAAGGCCTAATCTATGCAATAAAAGGAAAAGGGAATTTTATAGGGAAAGTCGATACATCCAAAACACCATCTATTGAGATTAACTGGAAAGAAAAGCTTAACGAAGGTATCTTGCTAGCTGACGAATTAGATTTAATGAAGCACGGTGTTCGCTGGGAAAAAGGCATGATTTCATTCAATAGCATTGCTCCAGACGAAAAGCTTTTTGACGTCGAAAACTTTAAAAGGGCTTTTTTAAACAGGATGTCCATTGAAGGAGATATCCTTTTGAACTATGGATACGCAAAAGGTTATAAACCTCTAATTAATTACCTTCTTCACTATATGGAAATGAAAGGGATAGATATTTCCAATAAGGATATTCTTATCACAAATGGCTTCACTGAGGGCCTGGATATTTTATTGTCTTCTTTAACTAAAAAATCTGGGCGTATTATATGTGAAAATCCTACCCATCATTCTGCATTAAAGCTTTTTCGATTACACGGACTTGATATCCATGGTATAGAAATGAAGGATGATGGTATCGATATTAATCAAGTGGAGAAAAGCTTATCTGAATCGGATTTTGATTTTGCATATCTAATCCCCTCTTATCATAATCCAACCGGGATTGTCACCTCCTCTGAAAAAAGGACTGAAATCATAAAACTCTTTTCAAAGTATCAAATTCCTATCGTGGAAGATGGTTTTAATGAAGAGTTACGTTATTCAGGTTCCCATTTAGCACCTTTATTGACTTTTGCCGGATCTGGAAACAATGTTATCTATATCAGCAGCTTTTCAAAAATTCTTTTTCCAGGATTACGTGTTGGTTGGATTTTAGCAGATAAGGAATTAATTCACTGGCTGGAAAGTATGAAAAGGGCACGAACCATTCACACATCTACATTGGATCAGGCAGTACTTTTTCAATATTTACATGATGGCTATTTTGAAAAATACTTAAAAAAGGCCAAGTCAGTTTATAAGAAAAAATACGAATTAGCCCGTCATGCTTGTAATAAGTATATTCCATTAAATAGAATGACTGGAGATGGAGGACTTCACCTTTTTATAGAATTAGAAAAAAGAATTAGTTCGCGTACACTTTTGAAAAAATGCTACGAAAAGGGAGTTGTTTTTTCTCCTGGGGATGTTTTTTATACAGATGGAAGAGGAAGTAATACGTTTCGCTTAGGGTTTTCTAGATTAACAGAAGAAGATATTGTACGTGGAATTAAGATAATTGGTGAGACATTAAAAAATACAAATTGGGAGTTAGAAAAATGAGAGTAGGCGTTATTATGGGAGGAGTATCCTCCGAAAAACAGGTTTCTCTAATGACAGGGGAAGAAATGATTGCACATTTGGGTAAAGATAAGTACAAAGTCATGCCTATTAAATTAAATAACAAAAAAGAACTTATTGAAAAGGCAAAGGATCTTGATATTGCCTTATTAGCTCTTCACGGACAATACGGGGAGGACGGCACGATTCAAGGTACCCTAGAAACCCTGGGTGTTCCATATACCGGAAGTGGTATGCTATCAAGTAGTATTTGCATGGATAAAAATATGTCGAAAAAAATGATTCGTTATGAGGGCATTCAAACACCTGATTGGATTCATCTTTCAAAAATGGAGAAGCCTGATTTTGATAAAATAGATAAAATGGGGTATCCGTTAGTAGTAAAACCAAATTCAGGTGGTTCTAGTGTAGGGGTAAAGATTGTATACAATAAGGATTCTTTATTTTCTTCCCTTGAGGATGTATTCAAATGGGATTCTGAGGTAGTAATTGAAAAATATATAAAGGGCGAAGAAATTACATGTTCTATTTTGAACGGAAAGCTTTTACCAATCATTTCAATTCAACATACGGCTGATTTTTTTGATTATCATACGAAATATGATGATAGCGCTACAATTGAAAAGGTTGTAGAACTTCCGGCTACAACTCATGAACGTGTCGCTGAAGCTGCAATAGCCTGTTATAGAGCGCTAAAATGCAGTGTTTATGCCAGAGTAGATATGATTATAAAAGATGAAATTCCTTATGTTATGGAAGTGAATACATTGCCGGGGATGACGAAAAATAGCTTACTGCCCAAAAGTGCTCATGCTGCGGGAATCCCTTATAACAAGCTATTAGATATGATTATTGAAACCTCTTTACAGGTTAGGAAAAGTGAAGGTTTCTAATAAAATGGCAAATTAAGTGTTAAATTATATTAAATATTTTGAAAGTTGGGATAATTAATATAAAGTCAATGTTATTACATATAGGGGGAATACTTCGTGACTGATTGGTTTCAATTAGATAAAGAATATTTAATGTCTACGTATCGGCGAATGCCGGTGGCTATAAAAAGGGGAGAAGGTTGTAAGCTTTATGATGTAAATGGGAAGGAATATCTTGATTTATTCTCTGGCGTAGGAGTGAATATATTAGGCTACAATCATCCTAATATTGTAAAAGCCACTCATGAACAAGTTGAGAAATCCCTACATCTTCCCTTTCATTTCTTGAACCCTGTTGCTATTGAATATGCAAAAAAGTTAGTCGATTATTCATTAAAGGATGGGAAAGTTTATTTTACAAACTCTGGTGCAGAAGCTACTGAGGCAACCTTAAAACTAATCCACAAGTACAGGTACATAACAGGTCAAAAACGTGATGGAATCATTGTATTCCAAGAAAGTTTTCATGGACGTACATTGGGTGCACTTCACTTCACAAGACAAGAAAGTGTATATCAGGACTTTCCTCGTACGTCTATTCCTGTATATGAAGTAGAAAGAGAGAATTTAAAGGAACTAGAAAGAACCATACTCAAGGAAAATCCGATTGCTATTATGCTAGAGCCAATATTAGGAAGTGGAGGGATATACCCTTTATCGGGGGAATATTTAAAGGGTGTTGAAGAGCTTTGTAAACAGTATAATATGTTATTTATTGTTGACGAGGTGCAAAGTGGCATAGGGAGAACTGGGAAATTATTTGCTTATCAACATTTTGGTATTACGCCTGATATTATTCAATTTGGTAAAGGTGCAGGGGGCGGTACACCCTTAGGAGGGATAATCGTGGGTTCACGACTTTATGATACATTTTCACCAGGTGATCATGGAACAACATTCGCACATTCTCCAATTGGTACGGCTTTAGGGTTAACTGTATTAAACACATTAATTGATGAGGGTCTAATGCACAGTTCTTATGAAATGTCCTTATATTTAAATGAAAAACTTCAAAAAATTCAGGAGGATAACCCTTCTTTTATTGGCGAAGTACGTCATTGTGGAATGATGTTTGGAATCAGTATTCATGAAACTCATAAAAACGTAGAAAAGCTACAGTTAGAATTACTGAATAAGGGCATGTTAGTGGACCTTACAAACGGAAATACTATTCGTTTACTCCCCCCTTATATTATTACAAAGACAGAGATCGATGAATTTATTAATCAATTTATTTCCTGTATCCCCAAATCCGTAGCCTTGACAAGCAGAATGTGATATGTGAGATCTTTAATTATTTGGAATATAAACGTTAAAGCATTAATAAGAAGTCTGTTTCTCAATTACTTGAGGAGAAAGGAAGCCTTAATCTTTATATAGCAAGGCTTCTTTTTGATGAGTTTCTTCTATCTACATAAATTTATGAACTGAACGTTTTTTTACAAAAATCTCTTATCTTATGAATAAAGGATCGTTTTTTTACACATTTTAACTTTATAAACTATAAAGGAGTTGCATACAATGGCAAACAATAAAAATAGCAACACAAATGAACTGTTAGTATATGGTGCTCAACAAGCAATTGACCAAATGAAATATGAGATCGCTAACGAGTTTGGTGTCAATCTTGGTCCTGATACAACTGCCCGTGCAAATGGATCAGTAGGTGGAGAGATTACAAAACGCCTTGTACAAATGGCGGAACAACAACTTGGTGGAAAAAACATCCGATAATAAGATTTTTCTAACTAAACGTGTAAGAAAAGGAGAGATGGGTTCCCATTTCTCCTTTTCTTATTGTAAAGAATTCTTCTTTACTTTCATTTGGGTTAGTAAAGAACGTATGTTTGACCAGTATGCAGCAAATATGATATATTCTTTATCTATACATACTATATCCAGTAAGAAATGAGGTATTTAAATATGAAAAAAGCTGAATTAATTGATGCAGTCGCAACAAAATCAGAACTAACAAAACAAGATTCGAAAAAAGCTGTAGACGCTTTGTTTGAAACGATTTCTAATACACTTGCAAAAGAAGAAAAAATTCAACTAATTGGATTTGGTACATTTGAAGTACGTGAACGTGCAGAGCGTACAGGTCGTAACCCTCAAACAGGTGAAGAAATGACAATTCCGGCTTCAAAGGTTCCTGCTTTTAAACCAGGAAAAGAATTAAAAGAAGCTGTTAAATAAATATACCTTATAAGCAAGCCTCCTCTAGAGATAGACTTCTAAAGGGGGCTATTTTTCATGTGGGAAATTTCTAAATACCTACACCAAAATATTATCTAATCATGGTTTCTATTTTCTTGAGTCGTCGTCTTAGAGTTCGAGGTAGGCTCTTCGCCAAGTCTAGGTTTCCAATTTTCTAACCTGTTTTTTAAGTAATCCTTTAAAGAATCACGTTTCTTTTTTCGTCTCTTATCCCTGTTTTTCATAAGAACTCACCACCTTTAGGTTACTTACCAGAGTCAATTTACCCTTATTATAACTATGCTAAAAAAACTACTATATATGCTAAATCAGGACCGTCAATAATTTTGTGTAGATAAAAATTTATAAGGATGAAAAAGTAGCGAAAAGAGACTTTGACGCGTTAAAGAAAGAATTACTTTATGGTAAAGAAGAAATAAATACGTAAAAGCACCCCTGAACGGGGGCTGTGAATTAAACTATTTCATCGTTCAGGTTTTTTAGGAACTTACTCTCTAACTCTAATTGCTTCATTCGTCGTTGTAATCCTAAATTCTCTAAGTCTTGTTCTAACTCAGAAGATAAACCAGTTCGTTCTTTAGCTTCGTCCATTAATTTTCTAGTAGTTGCCAATCTCTTTTGTTCTTTTGAATTCA
>Ga0207655_1001497_pt1 | contig 21334 bp, 18 predicted proteins | sample KBSM44metaG_FD_184398 | JGI IMG/M metagenome (GOLD analysis project Ga0207655, IMG submission 184398) | Miscanthus rhizosphere microbial communities from Kellogg Biological Station, Michigan, USA - KBS M4-4 metaG (SPAdes) (version 2) | ecosystem: Host-associated > Plants > Roots > Rhizosphere >... | reverse complement strand
CCTTCCTCAACCGGCAACGTCATCGAGTTCCCCACCGTGGCGCCGCCTCTGGCGCCGCGCGACGACAACGTCAAGCATATCGGCGAGCTGGATATCCCTCTGCCGCTGTACAACATCTATCTGCACGAGACGGACGAACTGGTTCGCCTGCTGCAGCGGGACTTCGGCGAATGGCGCCATGAGCCGCGTCGGCCGGTCAATCCCGAGGCGCTGCAGGCGTCCCATACCCTGGCCGGCACTTCGGGCACGGTCGGCTTCAAGGTTTTGCGCGAGCTGGCGCTGGCGCTGGAAGGAACGCTGCAATCGCTGCTGCCGCCCGCTCCGCATCTGGATCAGGCGCAGCACGATCTGCTGGACTTCGCGATAGAGCGCATCCGCCAGATGCTGCAGAGTTTTGCGCAGGGCGAAATGCCCGCCGCGCAGCCGGAACTGATCAGCGCCTTGCAGCAGCTGAGCGAGGAACTGGCCGCCACGCCGCCCGGCGCCGGCCAGGATATCGAGGCGCGCCTGGACGATCTGGTGGCGGAGACGATGGAAAACATCGCGTCGCCGCCGCCACCGCCGGAAGCGGAGGAGACGCCGCTGGATCGCTTGTTCAGGGAGGTCTACGACATGATCAGCGGGAGCGTACCGGAATCGGACGCTCCCGTGCCCGCGTCCGAACCGAAAAAGGCCGAAGCGCGCGCCGATGACAGCATCGATGACCTGTTCAACGCCGCCTTTGACGACGCCTTCGCCGATCCGCCGCTGAATATCGCCGCGCCGCCATACCAGGCCCCCGCGCCGGCCGCCGCTCCCGTGGAGCCGACTCCCGAGGAAGAGTTGATGGTCGAATCCGTGCTCGACCCGGAACCCGGGCCGGAGCCGGAGTCGATGCCGGAATCAGAACCGGAACCTGCTCCCACGCTGGACGCCGAAATCATCGAACTGGCACCGGCCGAGACGGAAATCCTGGCCGCCGCGCCCGCGCTCTTCAACGACGAGCTGGACGCCGATCTGCTGCCGGTCTTCCTCGAGGAGGGCGCCGACCTGCTGCCGCAAGTGGGCGAAGCGCTGCGCGCCTGGCAGCACAATCCCGCTGACACCTCCCACGCGCAAGGTTTGCTACGCCTGCTGCACACGGTCAAGGGCAGCGCGCGCATGGCCGGCGCGATGCGCCTGGGCCAGCACGCGCATGAAATCGAAACCCATATCGAAAACATGGTGCACGCCGGGTTCGCCACGCCGCAGGCGTTCGACGAGCTGCTCGCGCACTACGACCACGCCTTGCTGCTGTTCGAACAATTGCAGCATCCGGACGCGCTCAAAGCCATTCCGGCCGAAGTTGGTGCCGCCGGCCTTGCCGCCGACATCGAAAGCATGGAAGCCGGCGCGCCGGCGACGGTGGACGGCGATGCCGCGCCCGGCGCCGACATCGCCGCCGCCGACGACGTGGCCGGCGTTCCTCCCGCGATGCCGCCGGGCGAGGAACCACCCGCCGGCGTCAAATCGCCGCTGGTGCGCGTGCGCGCCGACATCCTGGACCGTCTGGTCAACCAGGCCGGCGAGGTATCGATCTCGCGTTCCAAGCTGGAGAACGAAGTCGCGACCTTGCGCTCGTCGCTGCTGGACTTCTCCGAGAACCTGACGCGCCTGCGCCGCCAGCTGCGCGAGGTGGAAATGCAGGCTGAATCGCAGATCGCCTCGCGCATGTCGGTGTCGAGCGACCGCGAATTCGACCCGCTCGAATTCGACCGCTTCACCCGGCTGCAGGAGCTGACCCGGATGATGGCGGAGAGCGTCAACGACGTCGCCTCGTTCCATGAAAGTTTGACCCGGGGCGTCGACACCGCCAGCAACGATCTGGTGCTGCAGGCGCGCCTCACGCGCGATCTCCAGCGCGACCTGATGCGGGTGCGCATGGTGCCGTTCGCCAGCATCTCCGAACGGCTGTTCCGCGTGGCCCGTCAAAGCGCCAAGGAAGTGGACAAGCGCGTCAATCTGGACATTCGCGGCGGCGCCGTGGAGATCGACCGCAGCGTGTTGGAGCGCATGGCCGCGCCCTTCGAGCATCTGCTGCGCAACGCCATCGCCCACGGCGTGGAGTCGCGCGCCGCCCGGGGCGAGGCGGGCAAGAACGAGACCGGCGAGCTGCTGGTGCAGGTGACGCAGCAGGGTAACGAGGTTGTCATCGAATTTACCGACGACGGCGCCGGCCTCGATCTGGAACGCATCCGCGCCAAGGCGATCGGCAGCGGCCTGCTGCGGGAAGAGGACGAGGTCACCGAGGCGCAGATCGCCGACCTGATTTTCGAGCCGGGCTTCTCCACCGCCGAATCGCTGACCGAGCTGTCGGGACGTGGCGTCGGCATGGACATCGTGCAGTCGGAGGCGCAATCGCTGGGCGGGCGCGTCGACATGTTCTCCGAGCGTGGCAAAGGCACGCGCTTCACCATCCGTTTGCCGTTGACCTTGGCCGTCACGCAGGTCGTGCTGCTCGACGCCGGCGGCAAGACCTACGCCTTCCCGGCCATCCTGGTCGAACAGGTGCTGCAGATGAAGGACGCGGCGCTGGCCGAGGCCCATCAAAGCGGTTTCGTGCCGATCCATGGGCACCAGGCGGCGCTGCATTATCTCCCCGCGTTGCTGGGCGAGGCGGATGCGCCCATGCCGGCGCAGCGGTCGGCGCCGGTGATGATGCTCAAGAACGGCAACGAGCGGCTGGCGGTGCAGGTCGACGAGGTGCTGGGCAACCGCGAGGTGGTCATCAAGAATATCGGTCCGCAGCTGTCGCGCATGGCGGGCATCGCCGGCGCCACGGTGCTGGGGACGGGCGATATCGTGCTGATTTTGAATCCGGTGGCGCTGGTGCAGCATCTGGCGCATCAACCGGAGGCCAGGCGGCAGTATGCGCAGGCGGCCAATCCGGCGCCGGCGCAAGCGAATGCGCGGTCGATCATGGTGGTGGACGATTCGATGACGGTGCGGCGTGTGACGCAGCGTTTGCTGGAGCGCGAAGGCTACAACGTCCTGCTGGCCAAGGATGGCGTGGACGCGCTGGAGCAGCTGCAGGACATGACGCCGGATTTGATGCTGGTCGATATAGAGATGCCGCGCATGGATGGTTTCGACCTGACGCGCAATGTGCGCGGCGATGATCGGACCAGGGAGATTCCGATCATCATGATCACGTCGCGCAGCGCGGACAAGCACCGCAATTACGCCTTGCAGCTGGGCGTGAACGCGTATTTCGGCAAACCGTTCCAGGAGCAGGTGTTGTTGGAGGCGATCACCGGGCTGTTGAAATAGCCTGCGCCTCGCGCGGCAATTTTACGGGACCGTGCAAATAAGCTCGGATACACGTAGGGCGGATTAGGCGGCACGCCGTAATCGGCCATGTATAAGCCGTCGACGGCACGTGCATGGCCGATTACGCTGCGCTAATCCGCCCTACGTGTCTCCGAGGTTTTTTTAACGACGTCGTAGCGCTCCAAGGTGCGTTTGCGCGCTTCGTCGTGCATGACGACCGGTGCCGGATAATCGAGCGGCAGCATGCGCGGGGTCTGCCACGGCGCGTGGATCTCCTTGTCGCTTAAATCCTTCAGCTGCGGCAAATAACGCCGGATGAATTTACCGGCGCCGTCGAACTTCTCCGACTGCGTGACCGGATTGAAAATGCGGAAATACGGCTGGGCGTCGCACCCCGACGACGACGCCCATTGCCAGCCGCCGTTGTTCGACGCCAGGTCGAAGTCGTTCAGATGCAGCGCGAAATACGCTTCGCCGCGCCGCCAGTCTATGCCCAAATCCTTGATCAGGAAGCACGCCGTCACCATGCGCAGGCGGTTGTGCATATAGCCGGTCTGGTTCAGCTGCGCCATCGCCGCGTCCACCAGCGGATAGCCGGTGCGGCCTTCGCACCACGCGGCGAACAGCTCCTCCGCCTCCGGTCCCGTCTCCCACTGGATGGCGTCGTAGGCCGGCTTGTAGGCGCCGCCCGCCACGTGCGGATTGTGGAACAGGATCATCGCGTAGAACTCACGCCAGATCAGCTCGGCCAGCCAGACCGGCGCGCCTTCGCCGCCGGCGCCGCGCGCCATCAGGTCGAGCACCGTGCGCACCAGATGGCGCACCGACAGCGTGCCGAAGCGGAAATGCAGCGACAGGTACGACGGCCCTTTGACCGCCGGATAGTCGCGCGCCGTCTTGTAGTCGGCGATGCGCGGCAGGAAATCGTCGAACAGCGCCGCCGCGCCGGACATGCCGGTCGGAATGTTCAGCTCGGCCAGGTTGCTCGGCTCGAAGCCCAGCTCGGCCAGCGTCGGCAAGGCGGGCGCGGGCGAGGGTGGCGGCGCCAGCCGCGCCGCGTGCGGCTCGATGTGGTACGGTGCCAGCACCGACGGATCGGCCGCCATCTTTTTCAGCCAGGCGTTCTTGTAGGGCGTAAACACCGAGAACACGCCACCGGTTTGCGACAGCACTTCGCTCTTTTCAAAGATCACCTGGTCCTTGTAGCTGAAAAACTGGCGGCCGGCATCCTTGAGCGCCCCGGCCACGGCGGCGTCGCGGGCGATCGCTTGCGGTTCATAATCGTGGTTGCAGAAGACGGCGTCGACGCCCAGCTCGGCCGCCAGCGCCGGGATGTCGGTGACCGGATCGGCATGGCGCACGATCAGGTGGCCGCCCAGTTGGCGCAGTTCGCCGGCCACCTCGGCCAGGCTGGCGTGGATGAAGTCGACACGGCGGTCGCGGCGCGGCAGGGCGTCCAGGATGGTCGTATCGTAGACAAAAACGCAATGCACGGTGGCGCTGTTTTGCAGGGCCTGATTCAGGGCGACATGGTCGAACACGCGCAAATCGCGGCGCAGCCATACCAGGGATGATTTCAGTTTCATTCGGTCTGTGTCAATCTCGTGGGGGAACGCAATCATGGCCGCACCCTCAATTCAGTGTAAACTATCGGTGAGAGAGATAGCTGCTAGCGGCGCGATGTTACATCATTTGTCCAGGACATAGCGATAGCACGGTAGTATCATGCACCCAGCACAGAGAGAGCAACGCGTATGAAGAAGAGCAAAATCGGCAAAACTCTACCTGTATCCGGCCTCAGGAAAGGCGAACCCCAGGACGAGCCACAGGATGAGATCGACGAATTGGGCCCCATCGGCGCAGGCGCGGCCCCATCCCTGAATCTGGCAAATCATTTCCTAATTGCAATGCCTTCCATGCAAGATCCGGTCTTCGGCGGCACCGTCGTTTATGTTTGCGAGCACAACGAGAACGGCGTGTTGGGCGTGGTGATCAACAAGCCCACCGATATGACCATGCAAGTGTTGTTCGAACGTATAGACCTGAAGCTGGAGGAAGGCCCCGGCCTGGAATCGCACGTGGACGAGCCCATCATGTTCGGCGGCCCGGTGCAGGACGACCGGGGCTTCGTGCTGCACACGCCGGGCCACCGCTACTCGTCGTCGCTGACGGTCACCAAGGACATCGCGTTCACGACATCGATCGACGTGCTCGAGGCCGTCGCCGCCGGCGAGGGCCCGCCGCAGATGCTGGTGTCGATCGGCTACTCGGGCTGGAGCCCGGGCCAGCTGGAGGAGGAGATCGGCCGCAACGGCTGGCTCACGGTCGGCGCCGACCCCGACATCCTGTTCAACCTGCCCATCGAGGAACGCTACACGGCCGCCATGCGCCTGCTGGGCATCGATCCGCTGATGCTCACGTCCGAGGCCGGCCATGCGTGAGTTTGGTCAACCGTGAGCGTCGAAACCATCTTCGCTTTCGATTTCGGCGTCAAACGTATCGGCGTGGCCATGGGTAATACCATGATCCGCCAGGCCCAGCCAGTCAAAGTCATCTCCGCCATCGACAACGCCACGCGCTTTGCCGACATCCAGGCCTTGCTCGACGAATGGAAACCCGCCCGCCTCGTGGTCGGCCTGCCCATGCATCCCGATGGCGCCGAGCACGAGATGACGGCGCGCGCGCGCAAGTTCGCCAACCAGCTCAACGGCCGCTTCAACCTGCCGGTCGAACTGGTCGACGAACGTTATTCGTCGGCGGTCATTTCCGCCAAGCGCGGCGAGGTCATCGACGACCGCGCCGCCGCCATCATCCTGCAACAATATTTCGACGCAACCTAGCGAACCACCATGTCCACACTGAACCCCAATCAACTCGATGCCGAGGCGCTGTACGCGGCGCTGCTGGCCGACGTCAAGGCCGGCCTCGAAGGTGTTGCCGACGTCGCCATCGTCGGCATCCACTCCGGCGGCGCCTGGATCGCCGAGCGCCTCGCGGCCGACCTCGGCCTGTCGGCCCGCTGCGGCGTGCTCGACGTCTCCTTCTACCGCGACGACTATGCCAAGAAGGGCTTGCCGGCCGAGGTCAAGCCGACCAACATCGGTTTCGACGTCGCCGCCGCCAACATCCTGCTGGTCGACGACGTGCTCTACACCGGCCGCACCACGCGCGCCGCGATCAACGAGCTGTTCGACTACGGCCGTCCGGCGCGCATCATGCTCCCGCGGCGAGCGCCAGTTGCCGGTCGCCGCCGATTTCGTCGCCGCGCATGTGGCCGTGCCGCAAGGGCAGGCGCTGGTGCTCAAGCGCGCCGACGATGGAAAATTCACGCTAACCATAGACCACGCTTAATTTAATCGCGATCCATTACACCATGCTCAATCCGCAACTGAATAAAAACGGCGAACTCCAGCACCTGCTGTCGATCGAGGGACTGCCCAAATCCATCCTCAATCACATCCTGGACACCGCCTCGTCGTTCGTCGGCATCTCGGACCGCGACGTCAAGAAAGTGCCGCTGATGCGCGGCAAATCGGTGTTCAACCTGTTCTTCGAGAACTCGACCCGCACCCGCACCACCTTCGAGATCGCCTCCAAGCGCCTGTCGGCCGACGTGATCAACCTGAACATCCAGGCCTCGTCGGCCAGCAAGGGCGAATCCCTGCTCGACACCATCGACAACCTGTCGGCGATGCACGCCGACATGTTCGTCGTGCGCCACGCGCAGTCGGGCGCGCCCTACCTGATCGCCAAGCACCTGCACGACACCAAGCAGTCGCACGTGCACGTGGTCAACGCCGGCGACGGCCGCCACGCGCACCCGACCCAGGGTCTGCTGGACATGTACACGATCCGCCACTACAAGAAGGACTTCACCAACCTCACGGTGGCCATCGTCGGCGACATCCTGCACAGCCGCGTGGCCCGTTCCGACATCCACGCGTTGACCACGCTGGGCGTGCCGGAAGTGCGCGCGATCGGCCCGCACACCCTGCTGCCGGGCGGCCTGGAGCAGATGGGCGTGCGCACCTTCACCAATATGGAAGAGGGCTTGAAGGGCGTCGACGTGATCATCATGCTGCGCCTGCAAAACGAGCGCATGAGCGGCGCGCTGCTGCCGTCGGCGCAGGAATACTTCAAGAGCTACGGCCTGACGCCGGAGCGCCTGGCCCTGGCCAAGCCGGACGCGATCGTCATGCACCCGGGGCCGATGAACCGTGGCGTGGAAATCGATTCGGCGGTGGCGGACGGTCCGCAGGCGGTGATCCTGCCGCAGGTGACGTTCGGGATCGCGGTACGGATGGCGGTGATGAGCATTGTGGCGGGAACGCAAGGATGAAAGCAGGAATGAACTCGAATAAAAATCTCCATATCAAGAACGGCCACCTGGTCGACCCGGCCAACGGCATCGACGCCAAGCAAGACCTGTACATCGCCGACGGCAAGGTGGTCGCGGTCGGCGCAGTCTCAGCTGAATTCGCCGCCGGCTTCACGGCCGACCAGACCATCGACGCCAGCGGCATGATCGTCTCGCCCGGCTTCGTCGACCTGTCGGCGCGCCTGCGCGAGCCGGGCTACGAATACAAGGCCACGCTGGAATCGGAAATGCAGGCGGCGATGCAGGGCGGCGTGACCAGCCTGATCTGCCCGCCGGACACCGACCCCGTGCTCGACGAGCCGGGCTTGGTGGAAATGCTCAAGTACCGTGCCAAGACCTTGAACCAGGCCCACGTGCACCCGCTGGGCGCGCTGACCGTCGGCCTCAAGGGCCAGGCGCTGACCGAGATGGCCGAGCTGACCGAAGCCGGCTGCATCGGCTTCGCGCAAGCCGAGGAGCCGATCGAGGACACCAACGTGCTGCTGCGCGCGATGCAGTACGCCAAAACCTTCAACTACACCGTCTGGCTGCGCCCGCAGGACGCGCACATCGGCCGTGGCGGCATCGCCGCCAGCGGTCCGCTGGCTTCGCGCCTGGGCCTGTCGGGCGTGCCGGTCATGTCGGAGACGATCGCGCTGCACACCATCTTCGAGCTGATGCGTTCGAGCGGCGCCCGCGTCCACCTGTGCCGCCTGTCGTCGGCCGCCGGCATCGAGCTGGTGCGCCAAGCCAAAAAGGAAGGCCTGCCGGTCACCTGCGACGTCGGCGCCCACCACGTCCACATGACCGACGCCGACATCGGCTTCTTCGACTCCAACGCGCGCCTGACGCCGCCGCTGCGCAGCCAGCGCGACCGCGACGCCATCCGCCTCGGCCTGCTCGACGGCACCATCGACGCGCTGTGCTCGGACCACACGCCGGTCGACGACGATGAAAAACTGCTGCCGTTCGGCGAAGCCTCGCCCGGCGCCACAGGGCTGGAGCTGCTGCTGTCGCTGACCCTGAAATGGGCCGACGATTACGTCGCCGGCCAGCACAACGGCGCCGACAAGGCCGCCATGCGTCCGCTGGCGCGGGCGATCTCGCGCATCACGGCCGACGCCGCCCGTGTCGCCGGCCTGGCCGCCGGCACCTTGTCGGTCGGCGCGGTCGCCGACGTCTGCGTCTTCGATCCGCAGGCGACGTGGACGGTGGAAGCGTCGGCGCTGGCCAGCCAGGGCAAGCACACGCCTTTCCTCGGGTACAACCTGACGGGGCAGGTGCAAACCACCATCGTGGCTGGCCACGTCGCCTATCAACGCGGCTGATTTTCCCGCATGAAGATTTCAATGATGTTGCGCCTGGCGCGGGTGATGTTGCACGTGTTGCTGGGGATGGGAATCTGCGCCACGGTGTTTCCGTGGATAAGCCAGGACAAGCGTAACGACCACATCCGCCGGTGGTCGACCCGGCTGCTGAGGATGTGCAACGTCAGCGTCGAGCAGCAGGCGGCCGCGCCGATGCTGGAGCGGGCGGTGGTGGTGGCCAACCACGTTTCGTGGCTGGACATCTTCGTCGTCCACAGCCTGCATCCGAGCCACTTCGTCGCCAAGGCCGAGATCCGCTCGTGGCCGCTGGCAGGCTGGCTGGCGGAGAAGGCCGGCACCGTGTTCATTTCTCGCGGCAACCGGCGCGATTTGCGGCATATTTTCAAGGGGCTGGTGAGCACGCTGGAGCGCGGCGAGCGCGTGGCTTTCTTCCCCGAAGGCACAACCTCGTCGCAGGGCAACCTGCTGCCTTTCCACGCCAATTTGTTCGAGGCGGCGATCGACGCCAAGGTGCCGGTGCAACCGGTGGCCTTGTCGTACGTCGATCCGAAGGGCGGGCGGCATCCGTCGGTCGATTTCATCGGCGACATGACCTTCGCCGAGAGCATCATCGCCATCCTCGGCGGGCCGCCGGTCGTGGCGAAACTGATGGTGCTGCCGCCGATCGACACGATAGGCGCGCACCGGCGCGAGCTGGCGGAAGTCACACATCGGGCCGTCGCAGACGCGCTGGGTGTCACGGCGGCGCCGCACTAGGGCGAGCCAACCCGCTTGAGGTATTCTGTTCTTCTGGACAACGGAGGAGGTATGCGGCGCAACGTAATCAACGTAATCTGGATGGCGTCCGCGCTGGCGGCATGCCTGTTTGCGCCGCCGGCCGCCGCCGATGCCGACGCGCGGCTCGATGCGACATTCGATGCGTATCTGCAGGCTTCGACCCGCCACGACCATTTCAGCGGCACGGTGCTGGTGGCACGCGACGGCGTTCCCGTGTTCAGCCGCTCCTACGGCATGGCCAATTACGAGCTCGACGTGCCGAACACGGCGCGGACGGTGTACCGCATCGCCTCGCTGACCAAGCAGTTCACCGCGCTGGCGGTCATGCAGTTGCAGGAGCAGGGCAAGCTCAAGGTGGGCGATCCCATCTGCCAATATATCGACCCGTGTCCCGCCGCGTGGAAACCGGTCACGCTGCGCCATTTGCTCACGCATACCTCCGGCATCGAGAATTACTCCAGCCTGTCCGAGTGGGACGAGGTGCTGGCCTTGCGGACCTATAAGCGTCCCGAGCTGGTCGCGCTGTTCCGCGATCTGCCGCTGCGGTTTACGCCCGGCGAGCAGTTCAAATACAGCAATTCCGGCTATGTGCTGCTGGGCATGGCGATCGAGCGCGCCTCCGGCAAGTCCTACGGCGACTATCTGATGGAAAAGATTTTCACGCCGCTGGGCATGTCGCAGTCGGTGTACGACGAGAGCCGCGCCTTGCTGCCGAACCGCGCATCCGGTTATTACTCGCTGGGCACGCGGTTCATCAACGCACCTTACATGAGTCCGACGGTGAGCTACGCGGCCGGCGGCATCCAGTCGACCGTGGGCGACATGCTGCTGTGGGATCAGGCGCTGTATGCGGAACGGCTGCTGTCGCGCAAGTCGCTCGACGAGATGTTCACGCCGGTGAAGAAGGGTTATGGCTACGGTGTGCAAATCGGCGAAAAGCTGGGGCGGCGCAGCATCGAGCACTCGGGCAGCGAGAACGGGTTTTCAACGTATCTGCTGCGCTTTCCGACCGAGCGCGTCACCGTGATCGTGCTGAGCAATAGCGACCGGGCGTCGGCGGGCGGTGTCGGCAACGCGCTGGCGGCGATCCTGTTCGGCGCGCCCTACAAACAGCCGGCCGCGCAGCTGCGCGATGTGTTGTGGGATGTGATCGCGCGCAACGGCGTGGAGGCGGGGATGCGGCATTATCGCGGCCTGCAACCGGCGCCGGCCGGCGGCGACGAGGCGCTGGTTTATCTGGGGTACGATTTGATCGAGGCGCGGAAGCCGGCCGACGCCGCCGCCATTTTCAATTTCACGCTGGGGCTGTATCCGGCGTCGGCGTACAGCCATGATGGATTGGCGGACATCGCCGACCAGCGTGGCGACACGGCCGGGGCGATCGCCCACTTCGAGCGCTCGCTGGCGCTCGATCCGAAGAACGAATACGCGATCAAGGGACTGGCGCGGCTGCGCAAGCCGTGATAACGAACCCGAACACGGCACCACGGAAACACGTAGGGCGGATTAGCGTAGCGTAATCGGCCATGCATGCGCCACCGGTGACGCACGCATGGCCGATTACGGGTTCCGCCTGGACACAGATCGTTTAAGCCTTTTTCTTGATGCTCGGCTCCTGGAACTGCGGGCATTGCACCTGCAGCACGCTGCGGTCCTCCAGGCACACGGCCGACAACTGCCCGCCCCACACGCAGCCACTGTCGAGGCCGATCAGGTTGGGCTTCAACGTCAGCCCCAGCGCCGACCAGTGCCCGAACACCACGGTGTCGCGCGCCGAGCGCCGGCCCGGCACCTCGAACCACGGCATCAGGCCCGACGCCGGGTCGGCCGTGCCGCTTTCCTTCATCTTGAAATCCATCACGCCGTCGGCGCTGCAAAAGCGCAGCCGCGTCATGGCGTTGATGATGCAGCGCAGCCGGTCGGCGCCGCGCAGGTCGTCGGACCATTGATCGGGCAGGTTGCCGTACATTTCGGCGAGGAATTCGGCGAAGCTGGCGTCCGGGCCGCGCAGCATTTCCTGCACCTCGCCGGCCAGCGCCATGGCCTGGTCGGCGCTCCATTGCGGCAGCAGGCCGGCGTGCACCAGCACGTGGCCCTGCACCTGGATCGCCAGCGGGCGGCGCCGCACCCAATCGATCAGCTCGTCGCGGTCCGGCGCGTGCAGGATGTCGGCCAGGGTGTCGGACTTGTGCTCGGGTCGGATGCCGTAGGCCACCGCCAGCAGGTGCAGGTCGTGGTTGCCCAGCACGCTGTCGATGAGGCCGCCGCTGGCCATGCACAGTTTGCGCACGTGGCGCAGGGTGGCCAGCGAATCCGGGCCACGGTTGATCAGGTCGCCCGCGAACAGGATGGCGGGTTCGGCGACGCCGACCTCGGCCGCGTGCGCGCGTATGCGGTCGAGCATGGACAAGGCCTGCTCGTGACAGCCTTGTAAATCCCCGATTACATAGGTTTTCATATGGAAGCTCTCTGGTTCGTTGCTTTGGAATCTGAATTACCCTGAAATCAGAGTGCGAATGTTGATTTTTGCCCGTGGGCAGTGCAGTTTCACATAAAATCACTCTTACGACTGTTTTGACTCTTTGCTGCGGGATACTAAATGATTTTTGTTACGGGTGGTGCCGGTTTTATCGGTTCAAACTTTGTCCTCGACTGGTTGGCGCAGTCCGACGAGTCTGTTGTCAATTATGACAAGCTGACCTATGCGGGCAATCTGAACAACCTGGCGTCGCTGAAGAACGATCCGCGCCACATCTTCGTGCGCGGCGACATCTGCGACCAGGCCCAGGTGCTCGCGCTGTTCGAGTTGCACAAGCCGCGCGCCGTGGTCCACTTCGCGGCCGAAAGCCATGTCGACCGCTCCATCCTCGGCCCCGGCGAATTCATCAACACCAACATCAACGGCACCTTCAGCCTGCTCGAGGCCGCGCGCGCCTATTGGTCGGCGCTGCCGGACCAGGAGAGGGCGGCGTTCCGCTTCCTGCACGTATCGACCGACGAGGTCTACGGCACGCTCGGCCCGGACGACGCGCCGTTCAGCGAAACCACCGCGTTCGCGCCGAACAGCCCGTACTCGGCGTCGAAGGCCGCGTCCGACCATCTGGTGCGTTCCTACCATCATACTTACGGCCTGCCGACGGTGACGACCAACTGTTCGAACAATTACGGTCCGTATCACTTCCCGGAAAAACTGATCCCGCTGATCATCGCCAACGCGCAGGCGGGCAAGCCGCTGCCGATCTATGGCGACGGCCAGCAGGTGCGCGACTGGCTGTACGTGAGCGACCATTGCGCCGCGATCCGCCGCGTGCTCGAGGGCGGGCGCCTGGGCGAGACCTACAACGTCGGCGGCTGGAACGAGATGGCCAACCTGGACGTGGTGCACACCTTGTGCGACATGCTCGACCGGCTCCGGCCGAAGGCGGACGGCGCCAGCTACCGGGCCCAGATCACCTACGTCAAGGACCGTCCCGGCCACGACCGCCGCTACGCCATCGACGCCCGCAAGCTCGAGCGCGAACTGGGCTGGAAACCGGCCGAGACCTTCCAGACCGGCATCGCCAAGACCGTGCAATGGTATCTGGACAACCAGGCCTGGGTCGAGGACGTGCAGTCGGGCGGCTATGCCAAATGGGTGGAAACCAACTACTTTAATCGCGAAGGCCAATCATAATGGGCACAACTGGCACCACACACGGCAATCGCCGCAAGGGCATCATCCTGGCCGGCGGCTCCGGCACCCGCTTGTATCCGGTGACGATGAGCGTATCGAAACAGCTGCTGCCGATCTACGACAAGCCGATGATCTACCATCCGCTGACGGTGCTGATGCTCGCCGGCATGACCGACATCCTGCTGATCTCGACGCCGCAGGACACGCCGCGCTTCCGCGACCTGCTGGGCGATGGCAGCCAGTGGGGCATCAACATCAGCTACGCGGTGCAGCCGTCGCCGGACGGCCTGGCGCAGGCCTTCATCATCGGCAAGGAATTCGTCGGCGACTCGCCGTCGGCGCTGATCCTGGGCGATAACATCTATTACGGCAACGATCTCGACGCGCTGCTCAACCACGCCAGCGAACAGGCCGAAGGCGCCACCGTGTTCGCCTACCACGTGCAGGACCCGGAGCGTTACGGCGTGGTCGAATTCGACGGCGGGCGCCAGGCCGTGTCGATCGAGGAAAAGCCCAAGCAGCCCAAATCCAATTACGCGGTCACGGGCCTGTATTTCTACGATAATCAGGTGTGCGACATCGCCGCCGCCATCAAGCCGTCGGCGCGCGGCGAGCTGGAGATCACCGACGTCAACCGCGTCTATCTGGAGAAGCAACAGCTCAACGTCGAGGTGATGGGGCGCGGCATGGCCTGGCTCGACACCGGCACCCACGAGTCGCTGCTGGAGGCGGGCCAGTTCATCGCCACCATCGAGAAGCGCCAGGGTTTGAAGGTGGCGTGTCCGGAGGAGATCGCCTATCGCAAGGGCTATATCGATGCGGCCCAGCTGCGCAAGCTGGCCGAGCCGCTCAAGAAGAACAATTACGGGCAGTATCTGCTGCAGATTCTGGAAGACAAGGTCGTGCCACGATGAAGGTCATCACTACGCCGTTGGAAGGCTTGCTGGTGCTCGAGCCGCGCGTGTTCGGCGACGAGCGCGGCTTCTTCTACGAGAGCTACAACGCGCGCCAGTTCGTTGAGGCCACCGGGGTGGCCGCCAGTTTCGTGCAGGACAACCATTCGCGCTCGCGCCGGGGCGTGCTGCGCGGCCTGCATTACCAGATCCAGCAGCCGCAGGGCAAGCTGGTGCGCGTGACCGCGGGGGCGGTGTACGACGTGGCGGTCGACATCCGCAAGGGCTCGCCGACGTTCGGCCAGTGGCATGGCGTCGAGCTCAGCGCGGAAAACATGCGCCAGATGTGGATACCGGCCGGCTTCGCGCACGGCTTCGTGGTCACCAGCGAGCACGCCGAGTTCCTCTATAAAACCACCGACTACTGGGCGCCCGAGCACGAGCGCGCCATCCTGTGGAACGACCCGGCCATCGGCATAGTCTGGCCACTGGACGTGACGCCGACCTTGTCGCACAAGGACCAGGCCGCGCTGCCGCTGGCCGCCGCCGAGGTGTTCGCGTGAAGATTTTGCTGACGGGCAGCACCGGCCAGGTTGGCTACGAACTGGCGCGCAGCCTGCAGGGCGTGGGCGAGGTGGTCGCGGTGGACCGGCAGGTCATGGATCTGTCCGATCTCGACCAGGTGCGCGACGTGATCCGCCAGGTCAGGCCGGGGCTGATCGTCAATCCGGCCGCCTACACGGCGGTCGACAAGGCCGAGAGCGAGCCGGCGCTGGCCCACCGGGTCAACGCCGAGGCGCCGGGCGTGATGGCGCGCGAAGCCAGGCTGCTGGGCGCGGCCATGGTGCATTACTCGACCGATTACGTGTTCGACGGCAGCGACCCCTCGGCGCGGGTGGAGGGCGACGCCACCGGGCCGCTCAACGTCTACGGCGCCAGCAAGCTGGCCGGCGAGCAAGCCATCATCGAGGCCGGCATTCCGCACCTGATCTTCCGCACCAGCTGGGTGTATGGCATGCGCGGCAAGAACTTCCTGCTGACCATGCTGCGCCTGGCCCGGGAGCGCGACGAGTTGCGCGTGGTGGCCGACCAGCACGGCGCGCCGACCTGGAGCCGCACCATCGCCGACACCTCGGCGCAGGTGCTGGCGCAGGCGCGCGCGGGCGGCGCCGACTGGTGGGCGCGCAACAGCGGCGTCTATCATTTGAGCGCGCAGGGCCGCACCACCTGGTTCGAGTTCACCCAGGCGATCGTCGAGGCGGCCGGTCTGGAATGCCGCGTGCTGCCGATCACCAGCGCCGAGTATCCGACCCCGGCCAAGCGGCCGCAATACTCGGTGATGTCGTCGGAACTGCTGATGACGCGCTTTTGTCATTTGCCGCAATGGAAAGACGCGCTGCGCCTTTGCATGGATTGAGCGTGGCCGCCATTTGTATCGATTGGTAAGCATTTACGCCCGGCCAATTTTCTGCTGTTATGATGCCGGCGCATCGTCAACAACCTGCCTGTCCGCCCCTTTATTGCTCCCGTCGTTGCAAACGCGGCCAATGTTTGACGGGGAGGCGATTCCCCCGTTATCAATTCAGGATTGCCGCGGCCAATCCGGTACAATCGCGGGTTAGCGTGCTGATAACCCGGCGGACCAAGGCTGTCCCAAGCGCACCCGGTAATTTTGTATAGATAAAATATGTTTTCCTTTTTACTGAGCTTTGTCGCTTCCGCGCTCCTCACCCTGCTGGTCATAAAAGAATCACGATTGCACGGGCCGGCGCTGGATTCGGACTTCCTTGGCGTCCAGAAAGTGCACGCGCACCAGGTCGCCCGGATAGGCGGCTTGTCGATCTTCCTGTCGGTCGCGCTCAGTTCCGCCATTTCGATTTGGCGCGTGCCGGCGATGGGCAATTGGCTGTTTTCGCTGCTGGCCTGCGCCTCGATCGCCTTCGTCGGCGGCATCGTCGAGGATTACACGGGCCGCGTCAGCGCCACGCGCCGCTTGTTGCTGACCATGGCCGCCGCCGCGCTGGGCTACCTGCTGCTCGACGCCCGGATCGACCGCATCGATTTCCCCTTCGCCGCCTGGCCTATTCAATATGTGTGGATCACGCTGCCGCTGACGGTATTGGCGGTGGCCGGCGTGGCCAACGCGGTCAATATCATCGATGGTTTTAACGGCCTGGCCAGCGTGGTCTGTATTTGCATGCTGCTCTCGCTCGGCTATGTCGCGTTGCAAGTCAACGATATGTTCGTGCTGATCGCCGCGCTGATGGTGGCGGGCGCCACCGCCGGTTTCCTGATCTGGAATTATCCGGTCGGTATGATATTCCTGGGCGACGGCGGCGCTTATTTCATCGGCTTTATGTTGGGCGAGTTGGCGTTGTTGCTGGTAATGCGCAATCCACAAGTTTCTACTTGGTACGCCGCGTTGTTATTAATATATCCGACGTTTGAAACCTTATTTTCCGTTTATCGACGAATGTTTGTCCGCGGCAAGTCTCCGGCCATGCCCGACGGTATCCACCTGCATAGCCTGATCTTCCGCCGTATCGTGCAATGGGCGGTCGGCCGCAAGGAAGCACGCGCGCTGATCCGCCGCAATTCGCTGACCTCCCCGTATTTATGGATGTTTTCGCTGATGGCGGTGATACCGGCCACGGTATTCTGGCGTCATACCTGGGTATTAATGGTGTTCTGCATTTTGTTTATCAGCAGTTACGTCTGGATTTATGTGCGCATTGTTCGCTTTAAGGCGCCGCGCTGGATGATACGCCATAAGAAATTGTGATTTTTCCGGATTGATGTAATATATTTGCGCAGCGCTTTTATATTGTCATTACTTTAAAGGAAAGCCCAATGGACCTGTCGAATATGTCTTCCGCCGATTTGCGTAATCTGCAAGAGCAAGTGAAACGCGAATTGAAACAGCGCGAGGGCCAGGATCTGGCCAAAGCCCGCGAACAAATACTGGCCATCGCCCAAAGCGTCGGCGTGCCGCTCAAGGATCTGGTCGGCGGCGCCGCCACCGCCCGCAGCGGCAGGAAAACCGGCTCGGTGGCGCCGCGCTACCGCAATCCGGCCGACGAATCCCAGCAGTGGACCGGCCGCGGCCGCCAGCCGAAATGGGTCAAGGAATGGCTGGACGCCGGCAAAGACATCGCCGGCCTGAAGGTTTAAGCGTTTTTCCCCAGGCGACGGGCCGGCGGGGCTTGCCTTGCCGCTGGCATCGCACTTACACTATGACGTTGCGCCTGCTACACGCGGGGGGCGGCACCTACTTTTTCCTCTAATCCGCGTCCACGGCAAGGCAGTCCGCTCCGTACTGCATCGCCCTGGCACGCACATCCGACATCCACTATGGTCTCCTTATCCAAAACGATCTTCAAAGCTTACGACATTCGCGGCATCATCGATAAAACCTTGGATGCGGGCGTGGCGCTTTCGATCGGGCAGGCGTTCGGCCAGGCCGCGCTGGCCAAGGGCGAGACCAAGGTGGTGATCGGCCGCGACGGCCGCCTGTCCGGCCCGTCGCTGGCGGCGGCGCTGGCCGAGGGCTTGCGCCTGGCCGGCGTCGACGTCATCGATCTGGGCGTGGTGGCCACGCCGATGGTCTATTTCGGCACCAACGTGCTGGGCGCGGCGTCGGGCATCATGGTCACCGGCAGCCACAATCCGCCGGACTACAACGGCTTCAAGATGGTGCTGGCCGGCGAAGCGATCCACGGCGATGCCATCACCTCGCTGTACCAGCGCATCGTCGACCACGACGGCTCGTCGGCCCCGAAAAAGGGCGCCTACAGCACCCATGACATCCGCGCCCAGTACCTCGAGCGCATCATCGGCGACGTCAAACTGGCGCGTCCGATCAAGATCGCCGTCGACTGCGGCAACGGCGTGGCCGGCGCCTTCGCCGGCGACCTGTATCGTGGCATGGGCTGCGAAGTGGTCGAGCTGTTCTGCGAAGTGGACGGCAATTTCCCCAACCACCATCCGGACCCGGCGCACCCTGAAAACCTGCAGGACCTGATCCGCGCGCTGCAAGAGACCGACGCCGAAATCGGCATCGCCTTCGACGGCGACGGCGACCGCCTGGGCGTGGTGACCAAGGATGGCCAGATCATCTATCCCGACCGCCAGATGATGCTGTTCGCCGCCGATGTGCTGACCCGCCATCCGGGCGAACAGATACTATACGATGTCAAATGCACGCGCCACCTGGCGCCTTACATCGCCAAGCACGGCGGCGTGCCGCTGATGTACAAGACCGGCCATTCGCTGGTCAAGGCCAAGCTGCGCGAAACCGGCGCTCCGCTGGGCGGCGAAATGAGCGGCCATATCTTCTTCAAGGACCGCTGGTACGGTTTCGACGACGGTCTGTACTCGGGCGCGCGCCTGCTGGAAATCCTGACCCGCGAAGCCGATCCGTCGGCGCTGCTCAATTCCCTGCCGCAGTCGGACAGCACTCCCGAGCTGCACCTGCATCTGGGCGAAGGCGAGAACGTCATCGTCATGGACAAGCTGCGCGCGGACGCGGAATTCCCGGGCAACGTGCAGATCATCACCATCGACGGCCTGCGCGTGGAATACGAGGACGGCTTCGGCCTGGCGCGTTCGTCCAACACCACCCCGGTGATCGTGATGCGCTTCGAGGCGGAAACGCCGGAAGCGCTGGCGCGCATCCAGGGCCAGTTCAAGCGCGTGATCCTGGCCGCCAAGCCGGACGCTGAACTACCGTTCTAAGCGATGTCCTCCCAAGGCAAGCCGTTGAACATCCTGCTGGTGCGCGTGTCCTCGCTGGGGGACGTGCTGCACAACCTGCCGATGGTGGCAGATATCGCCCGCCACTTCCCCGACGCAAACATCGATTGGGTGGTGGAGGAGGGCTACGTCAGTCTGGTGCGGCTCAACGCCCGCGTGCGGACCATCATTCCGTTCGCGCTGCGGCGCTGGCGCAAAAGCCTGGGCAAGCCGGAGACCAGGGCCGAGATCAAGGCATTCTTCCGCACCCTGCGCCAGCAGCGCTACGACTATGTGTTCGACACCCAGGGGCTGCTCAAGACCGGCATCATCATGGGCGCCGCGCGGGTGGTCAAGGGCGGCCGCAAGGTCGGCCTGGCCAACGGCAGCGAGGGCTCGGGCTACGAGGGCGTCTCCCGCATCTTCCATAACCTGAGTATTCCGACCGACCCGCGCACGCACGCGGTGGCGCGCGGCCGCCTGGTGGCCGCCGCCGCGCTGGGCTACAAGGTCGATAAGCCGGCCGACTTCGGCCTGCCGGAGGTGTCGGCCAGCGAGCCGCGTCCGGCGTGGATGCCGGCCGAGCCTTACGTGGTTTACTTCCACGGCACCGCGCGCGATCCGAAGAAGTGGGCGCCGGAGAACTGGATCGCCCTGGGGCGCGAACTGGCGCCGATGCCCATCCTGCTGCCCTGGGGTTCGCCGAAGGAGCAGGCCGAGGCCGAGCATCTGGCGGCCAATCTGCCGAACGCGCGCGTGCTGCCCAAGCTGTCGATGGCCGACGCCATGCTGCTGGCGCGCCATGCGGGCCTGGTGATCGGCGTCGACACCGGCTTGACGCACATCGCCGCCGCATTTGTGCGCCCGACGGTGGAAATCTACGCCGATTCGCCGCGCTGGAAGACCGAGGGCAACTGGTCGCCGCGCATCATCAATCTGGGCGATCGGGGCGCGCCGCCTTCCGTGTCCGAAGTACTGGCTGCGGCCAGGAGTTTGCTGGGCTGAGTTTCATGCGTATTTTCTATTCTGTGATGTGGTGGCTGGCCTTGCCGCTGGTGCTGGCGCGCTTGTGGCTGCGCGGCCGCAAGGAGCCGGGCTATCGCGGGCACTGGGGCGAGCGGCTGGGGTTTTACGGCGCCGCTTCGGCTTCTTCGAGCGCCACGCCGGTGCTGTGGGTGCACGCGGTGTCGGTCGGCGAAACCCGCGCGGCCGAGCCCTTGATCGACGCGCTGCTGGCCGAGTATCCGACCGGACGCATCGTCCTGACCCACATGACGCCGACCGGGCGCGCCACCGGCAAGTCGCTGTTCGCCAAACATGGCGCGCGGCTGACGCAGTCCTACCTGCCGTATGACACCGGCACCATGGTGGGGCGCTTCATCAAGCATTTCAAACCGGCGGTCTGCATTTTGATGGAGACCGAGGTCTGGCCGAATCTGATCGCCACCTGCGGCGCGCGCGGCGTGCCGGTGGTGCTGGCCAATGCGCGCCTGTCCGAGCGCTCGCTGCGCAAGGCCGGGCGTCTCGGTTCACTGATACTGGACGCGGCGCACGGCATCTCGCTGGTCGCCGCGCAGACCGAGGCCGACGCGCAGCGCGTGCGCTCGCTTGGCGTCAAGCGGGTGGAGGTCACCGGCAGCATCAAGTTCGACGTGGTGGTGCCGGAGGCGGCGCTGGCCACCGGCGCGGCGCTGCGCACGGCGATCGGCGCGCGTCCGGTGCTGCTGTTCGCCAGCACGCGCGAAGGCGAGGAGGCGTTGATACTGCAGGCGGTGCGCGAGGCGCGCTCCGAGCTGCCGGTCAATGTGCTGCTGCTGATCGTGCCGCGCCATCCGCAGCGCTTCGACGAAGTCGCCAGGATGGTCGGCGAGGCGGGGTTGAATGTTCAAAGGCGCAGCGGGCTGGCGCTGGACGGCGCCGCCGAAGGTTCCATTCCGGCGTATATCGACGTGCTGCTGGGCGATTCGATGGGCGAAATGTTCGCCTATTACGCGGCGTGCGACTGCACGTTTGTCGGCGGCAGCCTGTTGCCGCTGGGCGGACAGAATTTGATCGAGCCGGCGGCCCTGGGCAAGCCGGTGCTGATCGGGCCGCATACCTTCAATTTCGCCGAGTCGACCGAGGATGCGCTGGCGGCCGGCGGCGCGCGGCGCGTGGCCGACGCGGCCGAGCTGGTGACCGCCGCCGCGCGCCTGTTGCGCGACGACGAGGCGCGCGGCGCGATGGGGCGGGGCGCGCTGGCGTTCGCCAGCCAGTATCGCGGCGCCACCCGCCGCACCCTGGCGCT
>Ga0207655_1001491_pt1 | contig 21379 bp, 16 predicted proteins | sample KBSM44metaG_FD_184398 | JGI IMG/M metagenome (GOLD analysis project Ga0207655, IMG submission 184398) | Miscanthus rhizosphere microbial communities from Kellogg Biological Station, Michigan, USA - KBS M4-4 metaG (SPAdes) (version 2) | ecosystem: Host-associated > Plants > Roots > Rhizosphere >... | reverse complement strand
ATGGCACTGCTGATGTTCATCTGGAGAGCGTCGAGTTCGTTCGGCACGGGGAAATGCACACTGTTAGTTTGCTAACTATCAATATCGCATTGGAGGGGAATTTCAGTCAAGTTTTGAAACAAATTGCCTGTTCAGGGATAGCCTACCGAATCGAAATCACCCGCTATCTGCTCAATGAAATCGAAAACCTCCTCCGGCACGCTGAACTGAAACTGCTTACGTCGATGCTTTGAAACTTTGTCACCGTTGTCCAGACACATCATTACCAGTTTCGAGAGGTCGCTCCCCCGTACGTCAAAACGCCCATTCACCTCTTTGATGACGTAGTCGTATTTTTCAAGAAACTCGGTCTCCTCGCGCAGCTCCACTTCCAATGCTCGCAAGGCCATCTGCAAGGTAAATTCTGCACATTGAGTCCCGTCCCAGAATCGATAGATTGAGTCGTGCCCAATAAAATCGAAAGCCATCTGATCAGCGTCCAGCCAAGTGACATTCCAGAACTCTCTTGCGGGTTTCGAGAACTCCTTTAACGCTTCGAGATAGCCAGACTCTTCGTGTTTCATCGCTACGGAAACCGGTAACAACAAACCATTTTTTAGAGCGCCAGAGTGGCAAAGCGTCTGGTGAATCAGGAAACGTGAAAGTCGACCATTGCCATCCATGAACGGGTGAAGAAAGACAAACCCGAAAGCCACAACCGCTGCAGCTATCAACGGATCAACCTGCTTGGCTGAGTGATTGGCAAAACTCATCAACTCGTCCATCAACTCCCTGCACAATTGCGGTGGAGGCGGGACATAGCTGACGCCAGCTGCGCCTCTCAAGCCGTTGTGTAAATGGTTCTGTTCATGACGGAAAAGCACAGCTTTATCGAAAGGATTGGAAACCGTACTGTTCTGCAACTCGACCAAATAGTCTTCGCTCAACTCTGTTCGCTCATGGGCTTGGCGGAGAAGCCGAACAAAACGGCGCGACTTTTCTTCGTTGGGCTCTTCTTTCTCAATGGCGAAAGAATCGCGGGTCTCATGCAGATAGGCCCAATTGATTGCCCGATCCATCATTTCCGGCGGCAACGTCGCCATAAAAGCCTGGGCTCGACCAAGGATGTCCAGATCAAGCAGCGCCTGCAGCTCCGTCGTACGCTCGACTGTGGCGCAGTAACGCATTGACCCCAACCCGTTAAAATCTACCCGCCAACGACTATTTCGAATTGCAGGCCCGGTGACATAACGCTTGGGATCAAACAAAGCGACAACGTTGCCCCGAACCGGTACGGAATATTCCAGCTGTTTGCCCGTGAAACTTTCCCAAAGAAAACAGGCCTTGCGGATAAATACCCCGTTAGGTGATCGGCTCAACTCACCTAGCAACTCGTCCGCTTCAACGGTTTCAAGCGCCTGAGCAAGAATGCACAGGTTTATTCCCTCATGCTTCAGAGCAAACAAGATGTGCTCAAGTGTCGAACCCTGTGCCGGCGCGACGCCGTTTGGAACCGCTAGACACTCACCGATCAAGGTAATCCGGGTAACCGGTTTGATCATCGCAATGCGCTTGGGGGCAAATGCATTAAGCTTCAGCGCATCACGCAGGTGGGCATATCCAACAGCTGGCATCGTCATCGTCCACATAAAAAATTCACTGCGACGATTAAAGCCCAGTTTTTTTTACATCGCGCATGTTTTTTTTACATTTCAGCCTTTTCCTACAATTTTTTTTACACACTTCTGCCCTTTCGCAACAAGACATCCAACTGATCCACCACCTCCGCCCAGTCGGCGTCATCCAGAATCTCGTCCCGTAAAAACTCCGCTTGGCTCTTCGTCCAGAAAAACGCATCAGCCATATGCAGGTCGGGTTTGAGCGGGGAATGGGTAGCAATGAATTGGTCGATGCTGGTCGGGTCGTTGTCCAGGCCGAGTTGTTTGAACAGGGATGGGAGGCTATGGGTTGGTTGCTCCATTGCTGAGTTCCTTCAAAAATGGGGTGTTTGGAAGATTATTCGCGAGCAGGCTCGCTCCCACAGGGGAATGCGATCAACCTGCTCGCGAAGGCGTCGGTGCCGGCACCACAAAACCTAATCACTCAACTCCCGCACCTCGGCATGCGGCACCATTTTCAGAAACTCCGGCATGCTCATGTGCAGCAGATAGTTGTGGTTGCCCGCCTCCAGATAAATATCCTTCTGCCGCGTCAGCAACGGGTCGATAACCATGTCCAGCCCGTAGGAATCACCCAGCGGCGGCACCGCGCCGCGCTCGCAGTCGTCGAAGATGTGCGCCAGATTGCTTTCGCGGGTCAGTTGCCATTCGCCGCTGTTGCGCACTTTGCTCAAATCCAGGTGACGGCTGGCCGGTAGCACGGCCATCAGGTAGTGCCCGTGGTGGTCGTCGAGGATGATCGATTTGGCCACGCGCTCGGCGGGCACCCCGGCGACCCGTGCGGTTTCCAGGCTGCTGGACGAGTGTCGATGGGCGACGATGTCGTATTCGCAGTGCGCCCGGTTCAGGCTGCTCTGCACCTTTCTTGCCATACGCATGATGCACCTCGGTGTTGCGCTGAACGGTGGTTGCCGTGTCTTTGAGTCTAGTTCGACGGCGTGCTGACGCCGGTAAATCCGCCCACTGGACACATCCGCACATTGATCAAAATTCAGCCAGCGCAACCCTCAACTAGACTGTAAGAATCAGACATGACGCTCGCGGAGGGTCACGTGAACAGCCGATGTTGTGCGTTTGCCTTGCTCCTGCTGATCAGCGGCTCAGCCCTCGCCGCTGACACCCCGTTGCCGCCGATGAGTCCGGCCGGTTTGTGGCTGATTACCTTGGGCATCGTCTTTCTGATCGCCGAGGCGGCGCTGCCCAATTACGGCGTCATCGGCCTGGGCGGGATCATCATGTTCGTCATCGGCGCGCTGATCCTCAGCAACGCCGAACTGCCGGTGCCGATGATGATCGGTCTCGGTCTGATCAGTGCCCTGCTGTTACTCGCGCTGCTGATCCGCGCCCTGAAAACCCGCCCGCGCCACGCCGTCAGTGGCGACGCCGGCCTGCTCGGTAGCGTGACCGCGATCACCACGGTGCAACCGGGCGATGCCCGCAATGGTTGGGTGCAACTGCAAGGTGAACGCTGGCAAGTGCTCAGCGCCACCCCGCTGCAAACCGGGCAATCGGTGCGCGTGGTGGGGCGCAAGGGATTGTTGCTGCAAGTGGCCGCGACTGACGCGGCACCGCTCGGAGAGTGATCATGGGTCTGCAAATCGGTTTTGTTGCGCTGCTGTTACTGGTCATTGCCTTGGCCGGCTCGACGTTTCGCATCCTGCGCGAGTACGAACGCGGCGTGGTGTTCCAGCTCGGACGCTTTTGGCAGGTCAAAGGCCCCGGTCTGATCCTGCTGATTCCGGTGGTCCAGCAAATGGTCCGGGTCGATCTGCGCACGGTGGTGCTCGACGTGCCGCCGCAGGACGTGATCACCCGCGACAACGTCTCGGTCAAGGTCAACGCCGTGCTGTATTTCCGCGTGCTCGACCCACAGAAAGCGATTATTCAGGTTGAGGATTATCTTTCTGCCACCAGCCAACTGGCGCAAACCACCCTGCGCGCGGTGCTCGGCAAGCATGAACTGGATGAGCTGCTGGCCGAGCGCGAGCAGTTGAACATCGACATTCAGCAGGTGCTCGATGCTCAAACCGATGCCTGGGGCATCAAGGTCGCCAACGTCGAGATCAAGCACGTCGACCTCAACGAGTCGATGGTGCGCGCCATCGCCAAACAGGCAGAAGCCGAACGCGAGCGGCGCGCCAAAGTGATTCACGCCGAAGGCGAATTGCAGGCCTCGGAAAAACTCATGCAAGCAGCGGAAATGCTCGGTCGCCAGCCCGGGGCAATGCAGTTGCGCTATATGCAGACCTTGAGTTCGATTGCCGGGGACAAGAGTTCGACGATTGTCTTTCCGTTGCCGATCGAATTGCTCAAGGGCATGGCGGATTTGTCCGGCAAGTCATGAAGCAAACCCTGTGGCGCGCAGACGAAGCTTTTCCAATGCCTCGTAGGGTGCTCGGGTGTAATTCTGTACGTGCATTTGCAACAGTGCCGAAGCTTCGCGGCGTTTGTCGTCGCCATCGGCAATGAACGCTTGCGAGGGCTGTTTCGCATGCTGCGCGGTCGCGGCAAAGACCTGCTTGCACTGTTCATCGTTCAGGCGGAAAAACCTGGCCAACCGCCCCGCCATCGCCTCGGGCAGTTCGCTGTAATTCACCAGCAACCCCGCCGAATCCCGGCAATGCACCCACCCCGCTTCAAGGAACCGCCCCAAACGCCGGGCAATGAAATCCTCGCGCCCCTCAAATGGCAAACCATCCTCCAGCACGCAATTGCCGAGCATCCCCGGGACCATGTGCATGCCCGGGCGGCGCAGGTGCGAAACGGCAATTTCCAAAGGGTCGCGATAGAGGAACAGCCATGGCGTATCGGGGAAGCATTCCTGCAGCAGCGGCCACTCACCGATATTCCAGGCGTCGAGTTTGATCACTAGCCGTTGCTCGATGCCGCGACGGCGCTGCCCGTACGCAGAGAGCAATCCGCGAATGGCAGCACGCCGCTCGCTTTCAGGTAAATCACTGCGTAATAGTGCATCCAGCGGCGGCGGCTCAGACACCACGATGTGGTCATCGAGCCGCGCGAGCATCTGGCTGATCAATGTCGAACCACAGCGCGAGGCGTGCAGAATGAATGCACTCGGCGCGAGCCCGGGGCTTTGCGCCTGCCAATCGCTCAGTGCCGACAGCGGTGTCTGCCGTCGAAAGGCCTGATTGAACGGAAGCCTTAACGCTTCATCAACCGCTTCGCGGAAAAACGGCTGATGCAACGGCGTGTCACCGAACCAGCACCAATCCACCTGCCACTGACCATCCACCGGCCAGGCACGAATCGGTAACCAGCCGTCAAAGCTCAAGCACTCCATTGTTCGTTCCACTGTCGCCGCCCGTTGCGCATTGCCGCACGCAATTGCTCGCCGGAAAACACCAAGCCACGTTCAGCGGCAAGTGCCAGCGTCCGGCTGATGAACGCTTGCGGATCGTGCAACGTCTGCAAGGCTTGCGACAGCGCAGCATCTTCCGCGACCAGCGTCTGAAAGCGTTGCAACGCGGTCTCAGCCAAATCCGGCGCAGGCGTGCTCGGCACGCCTTCGGCGATCATCTGCTCAAGCCAGGCACCGGGCCGGCAGTCAATGACCAGATGAACCCGCGCCGAGGTATCGCGGTTATCCACGCGGTGCGGGCGAGCCAGATCGAGAAACCAGCATTCGCCTGCCTGCATGGGCATGCGATGGCCGTCGAGCCAGAAATCGACATGCGGCGGGCTGAGCAACGGAACGTGCAGGCGCAAATCGGCCTGCGGGCCCTCCAGATCGTAATCGCGGTGCTCATGGATCTGCCCGCCCGGCCCCAGGCGCAGCAATCGCGCACTGACGACATCCAGTGAGAGAGATTGCAGCCCCTGTTGCCAGCGCTCATCACGCAGCCAAGGGCTGCGCTGCACCGGTTCACCGCGTCCGGGGGACAGCTCGGTCAGCGCATCGACCGCCGAAATGAGCGCCACCCCGCTCCAGTCACCGGAAAAATAACCGGCATTGAAATGGCTGCGCCAAGCGTCGTCGGCAATCGCTGCCAGCGCGTGCAACAGCAAGGGCAAATCCACGGTTACTGGCAATCGCGAATACGCCGGGCGGCTCATGTCTTGGGCAACACCGAGCATTCACCGAGCCAGGTCAGCAGTCGATCGAGGCAGGCATTGACCGATTGCGCGCCGGTGTCGAGCACCAATGACGGTTGCGCCGGCGGCTCGTAGGGCGCGCAAACGCCGGTAAACCCGGGCAGGTCGCCGCGTCGGGCGCGGGCGTAATGCCCTTTCGGATCACGCTGCTCGCACACCGCCAGTGACGCGCTGCACCAGACTTCGCGATAGTCGTCACCCAAGCGCTGTGCGAACACTTCACGCAGCTCGGCCAGTGGCGCAATCATCGCCAGAATCACGATCTGCCCGTTGTCCACCAGCAACGCGGCGAGCTCACTGGCGCGGCGAATATTTTCCTGGCGATCGGCATCGCTAAAGCCCAAATCCCGGTTGAGTCCGGTACGCAAACTGTCGCCATCGAGCACCACACTTTGCCAACCATCCCCGAAGAGCGTGGCCTGCAGCGCTTGCGCCAATGTCGACTTGCCTGCCGCCGGCAAACCGGTCAACAGGATCGCCGCACCCCGATGACCATTGCGAGTCTCGCGTTGCGTGCGGCTGACGCTGGCAACGGGCGCCAGCACATCACTGCGCTGGGGCATGCGCCACCACCGGCACCGAAATATCTCCCGACGCCCACGCCGACTCGCGGTTGGCCAGCGCGGTGGCGATCGACTGCACTTCGGTCGACTGCACCTGATCCGGCAGCGGATCGAGGCCGGCACTGGCGAAGATCTGGCCGTAGGCATTGCGCAGATCGGCGTACGACAAATCACGGCGCAAGTCGGCTTGCAGGTTGTTCAACTCGCCCTGAATCAGTTCCAGTTCACCGATCCCGGCCGCCTGATGACGGTTGCGCAATTGACCGACGATTTGCCCGTCGATGTCCGACAGTTGTTGGTTGGTCTTGAACTGGCGCATGGCTTCTTGATAGTTGGCATTCGCCACATACAACTGCGCGAGAACTGCGATCGACATCGCCTGACGTCGTGCAGTGGCGACTTCTTCGCCAGCCTTGGCGACGTTGATCGCTGCCGGAGCGGAGATTACGTTGAACAGGTTCCAGGTGACTTTGACGCCGTAGTCGGCCCAGCCCTGCTCGACCAGGAAGGAGTTGCTGTCGTAGTGGCCGCCAGCAGAAAACTCCAGGCCCGGCAGCAAGCGCAACATGGCCTTGCGGGTTTCGGCGGCGCTGATGCGCGTCTGGTAATCCTGTTCACGCAGTTCCGGGCGGCTGGTCAGGGCTTCCTGTTCGAGTTTGGCCAGATCGACCTTGAGTTGGGGAATCTGATAACCGTCATCGGTGGCCAAGGTCAGATTGGTGCCCAGCGGCAAGTTGATCAGCGTCGCCAGTTCGGTTTTCGCCAGCGACAAGGCGCGACGTTGTTCTTCCAGTTGCCGGGTGGCTTCGATCAGCGAACGCTGGTAACCGAGCGACTGCACCGGATCGCCAATGCGTTGGTCGCTCAGGGTCTGGCTGTTGTCGCGGGCGGTCTGCACCCGCGCCATCAGGCTGTCGATCTGCTTGAGCAGACGTTCAGCGGCCATCGCCCGCCAATAGGCCGAGCGCACGTCCTGAACGATGGTGTTGATCACCTTGCGGCGCCGTTCCTGGACGATCAGGCGCTGATCGCCCTGCTGCTTGGCGCTGATGTAGCTGACGCCGAAGTCGAGGACGTTCCAGACCATGGTCAGGTCGGCGACTTCGCGGTCACGATCCTGCGAGGTCGACGGCTCCAGAGACTGGGTGCCGGTGCGTACGCTCTGGCTGCTGGAGGCGTTGACGTTGTTGCGTCCGACGTAGCCGGCGTCCAGCGCCATGCGCGGCAGCATGTCGAAACTGGCGAGGTCGAGCTGCCGCTTGGCCAGCGCCTCCTCCATGATCTTCAAGCGGCCTTCGAGGTTGTACTTCACGGCGCGGGCCATGGCCTGGTGCAGGGTCAACGGGCCGCGCAGCGGTTCCTGATCCTTGTACATGCCTTGCAGATCGCTTTTGGCACGCTGTTCACTGACGCTGCGCTCAATCGGTTCACTGGTCACTGCACATCCGCTGATCGCCAGCGCCAGCAGGCTGGCGCCGAACAACTTCTGACTTCTCTTCATCCCTGGATCGCCCCTAGGTCCCGCACAGTGTTGAGTAATGGTTGGTTCAGGCCGATATTTCGCTGATGCCGACCTGTTGCAGTGCTGCCGCCAGGTTGTCGACCCGGTGCTGTTCGTTGTCTTTGAGTTGTTGCAGTTGCTGGCCCAGCGTCGGCGCGCCAAATACGCCACGCAGGCCTTGCGAAACATCCCCCGCCTTGAGTGACTGACTGCCGAACGCGTTCAATGAATCGCGCTCGGCGGCACTGTCCTGATTGAACAGGCTCGCCAGTGTGCTGCTGCCGAACACGCCGCCGTCACCCCCGCCAAAACCGAGGAAGCCGTGACCGGATCCATCAGCGCCGCTGTCGCTGCTGCTGAACACTTGCGCGATGAAGCTCGGGCTGAGGGCTCCGTGATTGATGAAAATATCGCCCAGCGGACGGATGCCATTGCCGATCACCCGTTGCTCGAACAGCGGCGCAAAAGTCAGCGGGGAGCCGAGGTCGCCGGTTGGCGCGGTGAAGATAATCGGTTGCAGCGGCAAGCTCGGTGGCGGTGGAGGCACCACCGGGTCGCTGCTGCGAATCAGTGGATCGGGAATCACCACACTGGTTGGCGTAGTGGGCGGCGTTGGTGGAACGACTGGCGGCACAGTGTTGATCGCGTAGTTGTTCGAGCTGCTGACACCGCTGCCGCTGTTGCCGGACAGATCACTGACCCCGGCGCTGTTGACGCTGATGGCGTTGCTGGCGCTGTTGACGTTGGCATTCGGCGTCAGGGTCGCGGTCCAGGTTTTGCCGCCGTCGTTGGTGCTCAGGTTGGACAAAGAACCGTTGCCGACATTGATGTCCGCCAGATCAAAACCACTGACCGCCTCATTGAAGGTGATGGTCACCTGTGAGGTCTGGCCGAGACCGAGATTCGGATTGGCAATCACCACCGTGGCCGTCGGGCGTTCACTGTCCAGCGCATAGTTGTTCGACACCGCCACCGTGCTGCCGACGTTACCGGCCAGGTCCGTGACGTTGCTGGTGTCCAGCGCGATGAAGTTGCTCGGATCACTGACATTGGCCGTCGGCGTGAACGTCGCGGTCCAGGTCTTGCCGCCATCGCTGCTGCTCAGGTTGCTCAGATCACCGTTGGTCACGCTCAGATCGGACAAGTCGAAATTGCTCACCGCCTCGCTGAAAGTGAAGGTCACCGTGGTGGTCTGGCCGATGCCCAGATGTGGATTGGCGACCACGATGTCCACGGTTGGCCGGGTCGCATCCAGTGCGTAATTGTTGGAGATGGCGATGCCGGCGCCAAGGTTGCCGGCCAGATCCTGCACGCCGGCGGTGTCGACGATGATCAGGTTGGTCGCATCGTTGACGTTGGCGGTTGGCGTCAGCGTGGCGGTCCAGGTGACGCCGCCATCGCTGCTGGTCAGGTTCGCCAATGTGCCGTTGGCGACACTGATGTCCGACAGGTCAAAACCGCTGACTGCTTCACTGAAAGTGATGGTGACCGTGGTGGTTTCACCGATGCCCAGGCGATTGTCGGCGACCACAATGGTTGCGGTCGGCAACGCCGTGTCGATGGCGAAATTGTTCGAATCGGTGGTGCCGACGCCACTGTTGCCGGAAGCGTTGGTCACGCCACTGTTGTCGAGGGTGATCAGGTTGCTGGTGTCGGTGATGTTGGCGGTCGGCGTGAACGTCGCCGTCCAGGTAATGCCGCCGTCACTGGATGCGACGTTGCTCAAGGTGCCGTTGGCGATGGTCAGGTCAGCGTTGCTGAAACCGCTGACCGCTTCACTGAAGGTGATGGTCACCGTCGAGGTTTCACCGGCCTTGAGCGCAGTATCCGCGACGACAATGGTCGCCGTCGGCACTTCGGTCTGCACCGCGTAGTTGGCCGAGTTGGTAATGCCGATGCCGGCATTGCCCGCCAGATCGCTGAGGCCTGCGTTGTTCAGCACGATAAGGTTGGTGGCATCGCTGAGGCCAATGGTCGGGGTAAACGTGGCGGTCCAGGTGATGCCGCCGTCGCTCGACGAGACGTTGCTCAGCGTGCCGTTGGCAACGCTCAGGTCGGAATTGTCGAAGCCCGTGACCGCCTCGCTGAAGGTGATTGTGACGAGGGCAGTTTCGCCGGGACGCAGATCGGTGTCACTGATGACAATCGTGGCGGTCGGACGCTGGCTGTCGATGACGTAATTGGCCGAATCGGTGGTGCCGCTGCCGGTATTGCCCGCGATGTCAGTGATGCCGGTGTTGTCCAGGGTGATGATGTTGCTGGTGTCGGTGACGCCCGCCGACGGCGTAAACGTCGCCGTGTAGGTGATGTTGTCCGACGTGCTCAATCCGGAGAGCGTGCCGTTGGCCACGGTCAGATCGGCCAGAGTCAAACCGCTCACCGCCTCGCTGAAAGTGATGGTCACAGTGGTGGTCTGGCCGACGCCCAATGCCGAATCGGCAAGGGCAATGGTTGCGGTGGGGCGCTGGGTATCGATGGCGTAGTTATTGGAATTGGTGGTGCCATTGCCCGCGTTGCCGGAGGCGTTTTGCACGCCGCTGTTGTCGAGGCTGATCAGGTTGGAGGCGTCGGTGATGTTGCTGGTTGGCGTGAAGGTCGCCGTCCAGGTGATACCGCCATCGCTGCTGCTCACTGCGCTGAGCGTGCCGTTGGCAATCGTCAGGTCGGCGTTGTTGAAACCGCTCACGGCTTCGCTGAAGGTGATGGTCACCAGCGACGTTTCGCCGATGGTCAGGCTGTTGTCCGCGACGACGATGGTGGCGGTCGGTGCCACGGTGTTGATGGTGAAGTTGCCCGAGTTGGTCGTGCCCGTGCCGGCGTTGCCGGCCAGGTCAGCGATCCCGGTGTTGGCCAGGGTGATGATATTGCTGGTGTCGTTGACCCCCACGGTCGGCGTGAACGTCGCTGTCCAGGTGATGCCGCCATCCGCGCTACTGACCGCCGTGAGCGTGCCGTTGGGGACGGTGAGGTCGGCGTTGGTGAAACCGCTGACCGCTTCGCTGAAGGTAATGGTCACCAGCGAGGTTTCACCGGCGCTCAGGGCAGGATCGGCCATCACAATGGTCGCCGTCGGACGCTGGGTGTCGATGCTGTAATTGTTCGAATCGGTGGTGCCGCTGCCAGCGTTGCCGGCGAGGTCGGCGACACCGGTGTTGTCCAGCGTCACCAGGTTGGTGGCATCGGTGATGTTCGCGCTCGGCGTAAACGTCGCTGTCCAGGTAATCCCGCCGTCCGCACTGCTGACCGCCGTCAGGGTGCCGTTGGCGATGGTCAGGTCGGCGTTGGTGAAACCGCTGACCGCTTCACTGAAGGTGATGGTCACCAGCGAGGTATCGCCGATCTTCAAGGTGTTTTGCGCGAACACTACGGTGGCGGTCGGCCGCACGGTGTCGATCGCGTAATTGTTCGAGTCGGTGGTGCCAGTGCCGGCGTTGCCCGCCAGATCCGCGACCCCGCTGTTATTCAGGGTGATCAGGTTGGTGGCGTCGGTGATGCTGCTGGTCGGCGTGAAAGTCGCCGTCCAGGTGATGCCGCCATCAGCGCTGCTGACTGCGCTCAGCGTACCGTTGGCGATGCTCAGATCGGCGTTGGTGAAGCCGCTGACGGCCTCGTTGAAAGTGATGGTGACCAGCGAGGTTTCGCCGATTTTAAGCGCGGTATCGGCGACCACGATGGTTGCCGTCGGTCGTACGGTGTCGATCGCGTAGTTGTTGGAGTTGGTGCTGCCAGTGCCGGCGTTGCCGGACAGGTCATTGACCCCGGTATTGTCCAGAGTGATCAGGTTGGTGGTGTCGGTGACGCTCGTGGTTGGCGTCAGCGTGGCGGTCCAGGTGATGCCGCCGTCGCTGCTGCTCAGTCCGGTCAAGGTGCCGTTGGCCACCGTCAGGTCGGCGGCGGTGAAGCCGCTCACCGCTTCGCTGAAGGTGATGGTCACCACAGAGGTTTCGCCTGCCGCCAGATTGGTGTCGGCAACGACAATGGTCGCTGTCGGTCGCACGGTGTCGACCACGTAATTGGCCGAATCGGTGGTGCCACTGCCGGCGTTTCCGGCCAGATCGGCGATCCCGGTGTTGTCCAGAGTAATCAGGTTGGTGGCATCGTTGATGCTGCTGGTCGGCGTAAAGGTCGCCGTCCAGGTGATGCCGCCGTCAGCACTGGACACGTTGGTCAGCGTGCCATTGGCAATCGTCAGGTCGGCGTTGGTGAAACCGGATACCGCTTCGCTGAAGGTGATGGTCACCAGAGATGTATCGCCAATTTTCAGCGCGGTGTCGGCCATGACGATGGTCGCGGTCGGGCGCTGAGTATCGATCGCGTAATTGTTCGAGTTGGTGGTGCCAACACCGGCCACGCTGTCGGACACTGCCGCCACCCCGGTGTTGTCGAGAATGATGAGGTTAGTGGTGTCGGTGATGTTGTTGGTCGGCGTGAAGGTCGCCGTCCAGGTAATGCCGCCGTCGGCGCTGGAAACACTGGTCAGCGTGCCGTTGGCAATGGTCAGGTCGGCGTTGGTGAAACCGCTGACCGCACGACTGAAGGTGATGGTCACCAGCGAGGTTTCGCCGATTCTCAGCGCGGTATCGGCGACCACGACGGTGGCGGTGGGTGGTTCCACGTAAGCGGTGTTGAGCGTACCGCCGTTGTTGTAGATCCCCACCAGTGCGCTCGGCGTCGTGCCGGTCGAACCACCGTTGGAAAGCCCACCGCCACCGCTGGCGGCGCCGTTGCCGCTGATCGCGGCAAAGTTGCTCGCGGTGATCAGCACCACGCCGCCGTTGTTCCAGATCGCCCCGACGCCGCGACCGCCGGCACCGCCATCGGCGCCGTTGCTGCCGACCCCACCGCCGCCACCACCGCCGCCACCGGCAGCAATGTTGTTGCTGATGACCGAGGTGCCGATGACTTTCAGGGTGCCGCTCGAAGCGTTGTAGATACCGCCCGCCGCATTGCCGCCGACGCCGCCGACTTTGTCCCAACCGGAACCGCCACCGCCGCCGCCAATCGACAGGCTGCCGTTGCTCGCCGAACCACCATTGCCACCATGACTATAACCGGCACCGGCGCTGCCACCATTGCCGCCCACACCACCGGTACTGGTACCGCCCCGGCCGCCCATGTCGGTCGGGCTGTAACCACCACCATAACCGCCGGCATTGGCACTGCCTGCGCCCCCGGCATAAGTGCCGGTGGCCGGGCCGGAAGAACCGCCATGACCACCGGTCTGGCCACCGATGCCCGCGCCACCGCCACCGCCACCGCCGACATAACCGCCGGTCACACCACCGCCACCGCCACCGCCGGAAGCGGCGTTCGCGGTCACAGTGACGTTGTTCAGGGTCAGAATGCCGGCGTTGAAAATGCCGCCGCCCATGGCGCCCGCCGCCGCCGAGCCGCCGTTACCGCCGTTGCCGGCGACCAGGCCTTTGGTGATTACCAGGCCGTCGAGGGTCACGGTGCTGCCGGAGGTGACTTCCACCACGCGGGTTTTGTATTGGCCATCGAGGGTCACGTCGGCCACGCCGTCGTTGTTCAGGTCGCCATCGACGGTGATGTTCTTGTTGATCAGCAGCTCCGAAGTGAGCTGAACGGTCATGCCCGAACTGAACGTGACAATGTCGCCGTTCTGCGCCGAAGCCAGCGCCGCGCGCAGCGAGCCGACACCCGAGTTGAGGTTGTTGGTCGCCGTCCAGGTGGCCAGGCCCCACTGGTAGTCGCTCATGGCTTTGCTCGAGAGCACGTTGGCGCTTTCGATGGTGCCGGTGGCGATCTCCAGATCCCAGTCGCCACCTACGCCTGTGCGGTTGTTCGAAGCAGCCACGTCACGCCCGGTCAGTTGCGCCAGCGAGTCGACAAAACTCAAGCCGCGATCACCTTCAGCGGTGTAGCAGCCGTAAATCAGGATGTCGCCACCGGCGTTCATGTCCTTGCCGATTTCCGCGAGAACCGCGCTGCGCTGGGCGACGTTGTCTGCCGAGAGATAACTGTTGCCCAGCCACAAATCACCGGCATTGCCGTGGGCAATGATCTGCACCGAGCTGACGCCGTGATGCTGATCAAGGAAGTCGGCGATCTGTTGCAAACCATCCTTGCTGGCGTCGAGTTTCACCACTTGCGTGCCGGGAGCAATGCCTTGCAGCAGGCTGTCGGCGTCCTTCACCCGCGAATCGACGAACACCACACTCTGTCCGGGCACCGCGACCGGGCTGGCCGCCGGCGTGGCATCAGCCTGGCCGTGGGTGTCTTTGCTCGCTACGGGATGATCGGCTGTCGGCGCCTTGGCCGCATCGGCAGCGGTGGGTGCATGGCTGTCGGCTTGCGCAGCGGTATCGGCCACGGTGGCGGCCACCGCGCCGTCGAACAGCATGCGCGGCTCCAGCGACATGATCATCGGCGAGGCCAGCGAACGCTGACCTGCGGTTGCCCGAGACCTGACTTTTGCACCGCCAAAAATGCTCCACCACATGTTGCTCACCCGAACTCGAACGAAGGTACGTAAGGCATCAATGAAAAACGCCGCGATCAACTGATCGCGGCGTCGGACTTCATACGAATGACATTGGCGGCGCTGGCTGAGCCATCGAGCCAAAAGGACAAATCAGCGTATTGCTTGAACAGGTCGGGCGGCAGAATGGTGCGCCGTGACTGCAAGGCCACTTTCGGTTTGACCTTGTGCAGGCCAGCCAGGCCAAGGCCTTGGTCGAACTCCGGCGCGTCATAGGCCAGATGTTCGAAATCGTGCTCGAACCAGGGCTCGCCAATGAACTCGTAGACCAGCCGCAACACGCGCTCCGGCGCCTGGGTCAACAAGTCGTAATCGATGATCAGCAGTGAGTCCGCGTGTTCGCCGTAATAGGCTTCCTTGAGCGCCGCCCAGGCAAAACCCACCAGGCGATTGCGCTGCGCCAGGGTTTCGCAACGGCTATACACCGTGTTGCGCTCCACGGCATCGCCAAACAGTTTGGTGTTTTCAAAGGGATTGGCGCGGTACAGCCGTTCGAGACTGTCCATCACCCAGGCGACGTTGCGCACGCAGGCGATGACTTTGGCGTGAGGAAACAGGTCGTTGAGTGCCGGCAGACGCGAGCTCCACTGCCGGTTGGTGTCGAACACCACCGGTTTGTCGGCCTTGTCGGCATAGTAGGAGTCGAACAGACCACGCAACAGGCGACGGCGCATGTCGGTGTCGATCACCGCACCGTACTCGCTGCCGGCGCTGCATTGCTCGAGGACACTGGAGAACAGCGATCCGACCGGGCTGGTCATGCCGGCGTGAAAGCGCGGGTTCTGCAGAAGAATCGCAGAAAGCAGGGTGGAGCCTGAGCGCGGCAAGCCGGAGATAAAGTGGAACTGCTGCAATCCCTTCACCCTGATTTAAAGTCCCTTTGTCTGACAGAGCGTAGTCCAACAACCACCCTGCGACTAGTAGTGTTTTGATATCAACCAAGAGCAAAAAGAACTAATCAGTTAATTTTTAATCGCGAATTAGAAGGTGAAACGTTTTAGTCTGACCCGCACCTATTTGGCTGCAGATTGCGGCGTGATCAACCGCGCTTGCGCCCCACCCGCATGGACTTGCGCACTGATCTGCCAAGTGGCGGGCAACGGTGCAAACTCTGCCGGGTCATCCTGGGTACCGACCAGCCATATGCGGGCATTGCCGGAAAGGTCGGCAAGGCTGTCGAGGTAGACATCGGGACTGACCAGCGTCCCGAAACCATATTGATTCGGCCGCGTCGAGCGGCCGTCCGCAGCGGGCGGCGTGTACAGCCGCACCTGTGCGCCGGTGCGATCGTAGTAGACGTAACTCAAGTACCAGAGCATGTCGCTGGTGATGATGCGATCACCAGGCTGGAAATGCTGATTGACGTAGTTCACCACGCGATCGAACTGATCGTTGCTGTCGACCGTGGCGTTGTTTTTCAGGCCAACCATTTCCACCCCGAGCAACGACACCAGCACCGCTAACGCGAGGACCCGCACGCGGCTGTACAAACGGTCGATGGCCAGCGCCGCCAGCAGCGGCAAACCCAGGGCATAAGCGGTCAGATAACGCTCGATGAATACCGGTGTGATGAACGACACCGCAAACACCAGCAACAACGGTAAGCAGGTGTACAACGCCAACAGGACACTGCCGCGCGACACGCTGCGATCTCGCAGCACCGCCACCGCCGTCAGCAGCAACAACGCCAGCGGCAACGCGCCGAACACCACTAACGGCAGGTGTTCGCCGTCATCCTGGATCAACCAGGACCAGACCATCGACGGCAACGACGTCAGCGTCACCGGGTCTTCCCAGCCAACATCGCCACCGACCTTGAGTTGTTCCATGTGCTGCGTCAGATCGAGCAGGTTGGGCAGCCACGGCAGGTACAACGCCGCGATGGCCAGATTCGCCAGCCACCAGCCCGGGCGCTGGATATGCCGCAAACGATAGCCGCGCTGAAACCGAATCACCGTCAGATAAACCCAGTGACACAGCGCCGCCAGCACCGCGAAGTAATGGGTGTAGAGCGCCGCCGTCATCAACAGCGCATAAATCACCAGATAGCGATGACGCTGCGGCCGGCGGATCCAGTAGACCAGCGCCAGCGTGGCGGCGATCAACAGCAGGCCGAGCAGCGAATACATGCGCACTTCCTGGCTGTAGCGCACCGCTGTCGGCAATAACGCCAACAGCAGCCCGGCGAAAATCGCCGCGCGGCGCGTGGCCAAGCGATCCACCAGCCAGATGCCCATGCCGACCGCGGCGATTCCGGCCAGAGCGCTGAGGCAGCGGATGGCAAAAATGCCGTTGCCGAACAGTTCGATCCAGCCATGCAGCAGCATGAAGTACAGCGGCGGATGCACATCGAACGCCGCGTGATGCCAGATATCGGCCAACGAATAGCGCGCCAGTAGCAGGCTGGAACCTTCATCGCCCCAGATCGCCGCAGCGGTCAGGTCGTAAAAGCGTACGGCGCCAGCCAACAACAAAATCGGAAGTAGCCAGTGTTCCCTGGCCCAGCGGATCAAACGCAAGCGGGCAAACCACGAACCCGGCAGCGCGTGCGGATCCTGTGTGTCGCCCACCGGTGTCACTCTGTTGACCGCCATCGCGTCCTCTTGCCGTGCCACGACACCACGCCTGTATCAGCCAGAACCTGCCAGTCACTCTAGGTCAGGCGCAGGAGAACCGTCGATGCCGATTTGCGACTTCACGACACCCGGCAATCTTGCCAATCCGGGTCTACGCTCTGGCGTGGCGTGACCTGGCCACGGAGTGCCAAGGCAGTAGCAACCGCCTGAACCCACTAGCGGCCCGCCGACAACCAATCAGAAGGATAAGGACTTTATGGACGTTTACATGGGCACTGTTCTGACGTTTGCCTTCAACTACGCGCCCAGCGGCTGGGCCTTGTGCAACGGTCAGATCATCGGCATCAACCAGAACCAGGCGTTGTTTGCATTGCTGGGCACCACCTACGGCGGCAACGGCACCGTCAATTTCGGCCTGCCCAACCTGCAGAGCCGCATGCCGATCTGCCAAGGCAATGGCGGGGGCCTGACGCCGAGAGTCATGGGAGAAATCTCCGGCGCCGAACAAGTCACCGCCACCCTCAACAACCTGCCGAATCACACCCACACCCTCGCCGGCCTCACCGCCACCACCACCGTGCAACTGGCCAACCCGGCCAGCAATCCGGCGGGCGCGCCGACCGCGACCAACGCCTACATTGGTGCTTCGGGGACCGGACCAGGTCTGGCGAATATCTTTTCCGATGCTCAGGGCGCATCACCCGTTCCGCTCAAAGGCGCGGCCACCACTATCAGCGGCACGATCTCGCCAACCGGCAACGGCTTGCCGCTGCCCATCATGAACCCGTATCTGGTGCTCAACTTCAGCATCGCGCTGAACGGCATTTTCCCTTCGCGTAACTGATCGACCACCGGGGGATCACCCTCCCCCGGCTCCCCACTTTGCCGGAGCGAGACCATGCTGCAATCGGTTCAAAGCCAACATTTCCAGGCCCTTCTCGGGCGGATCGGCACCCTGTATCTGCCCGATGGCAGCGCATTGCAAATCCATATCGGCGAACTCGCAGAGAAACCGCTGGCGCAAATGCGTTACAGCGAGCGCATGCCATTCAGCGTCGAATTGAGCAGCCTGGAAGCGACTGAATTCGTCGATGGTTTATGTGCACTGGAGTTGCCTGAACTGGGGCGAGTGGACGGCATCTTCGTGTCGCGGGTACCACCGATGGGGCGGCCGCCAGAGCTGGCTTACTTCCACATCACCTTTAACTGACCCGAACCCAAGGAGCAGCCTTCGGCAGCTCCTGCACGGAGATTACTGGGGATACCAGACCAGTCGCTCCGCCGCCGGATTGCGTTCTTCAACCGCAAACCCGAGCGCGAGGTAATGCCGTCGCGCATGGGGATTGCTGGTCCAGACCACCGTCGCCACCGGGCAGCGAATCTGTTGCGCGGCTTTCTGTACACCTTGCAGCACGGCGCGGCCATAACCCTGGCCGCGCGCCTGCGGGATGAACGCCAGATACAAAACGCGAATCTCGTTGGCGCCGAAATCGGTGCTCAACGCACCGATGGCGCTGCCGAGTTTTTCCACCACGTAGTGCATGGCGTTAGGGTAGTTGTCGCCCATGCCCTGCTCCTGCACCTGAAACTGCTGGGCGACCAGTTGCTGCACCTGTTCCGGCTCGCCGTCGACCCATTGCAGATCCGGCCGCGCCGTTTGATAAAGGCTTTGCAAAAACGGCCCGTCGCTTGCCCGCGAAGGCCGCACCACCAATCCGTCTGCCGCCACTGCTGCGTTATCCGCCATCGTGCTCTCCGTTAGAAACCGCTTTCCCTGACCCCCAGCGCCGCCATTCGCCGCCATGCCACGCCGAGCAATGATTCACCCCTGCCCTGCAACACCACCACGCCGCGTAACGGTTGCAATGGCGTCGGCGCCGCATCGAGCACGCTCAGCCGCGCGCCGTATTGCGCCTGCACCGGTTCGGCCCGCTGTTGTTGATCGCGGCGCACGGCAATCGGCCCGTGATGATCGGAAGTCAGCGCCTCCTGATCGACGTAGGCCACGCCGTTGGTATCGATTTCATTCAGCTGCACGGCGAGCGCCGGGTGCATCGGGTCATCGGCGATGAAGCGGCCACTGGCCCCGGGCTTGACTCGCCACAATTCGGCTTCCGCCAGATAACCGCGCAGGCGCGCGCCGTCTTCGACAACCCGGGCCAGTGCATCCTTGCTCGACAGCCAGCGCCCGACCGTCATGTTCGGCAGCAGATCACGCACGCTGCCGGCCTGCGGTGCGCGCAGCAGCAGGCGTTCGCGTTGCGCCGTCAGCCCGCGGTATTCGGCGACTGCTTCGGCCAGCCTTTGCTCGACAATGCCGGCATCGGCGGCGGTTTCGCTACGACTGGCCTGACGGCGCATCAATAGCTGCTGAATCTGGATTTCCCGGCGCACGATCGCCAGTCGCGATTCGAGATCCGGCGATTCCAGTTCAATCAGCACATCGCCCTGAGCAACTTTCTGCCCATCCGTCACGTTCACTGCTTTGACCCGCGCCGCAGTCGGAGCGTGCAGGGCACTGGCGCGCCCGGCCTCGAGCATCGTCGGCAATTCCACCGAACTGCGCCACGGCACGATCAGCACCAGCAACAGCCCGAGCAGCGCCAACGCACTGAGCAGCACGCGCGGGCCGTGCGCCTGTTCGCGGCGGCTCCACCACTGGCGCCACTCACGCATGATCGGCAGAAAGATGAACCACACCAGTTCCACTAGCATCAGGAAGATCCCCAACACCTTGAAGAACAGGTGATAGACCGCCAGTGCGATCCCGAAAAACAACGCCGCACGCCATAACCATGAGCCATACCCCCAGATCAGCAAACGCCGTTGCATCTTCGGCGACCACGGCTCCGGCGCCGGGGCGCCATAGCCAAACAAAAACTCACGCAGGCGCCAGCGACAGAGGGCAAATGCGCGGCCCTGCAAATTGTCGACTTCCCAGAAATCACTGATCAGAAAATAACCATCAAAACGCATGAACGGATTGAGGTTGACCACCAGCGTGGTGATCCACGTGGCGCTGGCGAGCATGAATGCCGCCGTGCGCCCCGGCCCATCGGGCAGCAACGACCATGCGAGCAGTGCAATACACGCCAACAGCAATTCCGCCAGCACACCACCGGCACCAATCAACAATCGCGCCCGGCGATCATTGACCCGCCAGGCGTCGCTGACATCGGTATAGAACATCGGCAGCAAAACCATGAACGCCACGCCCATGCTCTGCACTCGACACCCGGCGCGCTTGGCCATGAACGCATGGCCGAATTCGTGACAGAGCTTGGCGAAGAACAACGCCACGCCAAACGCCAATGCGCCGCCGAGGCTGAACAGGTGCGGAAACGTCCCGACAAAACGCTGCCAGTCGCGCGAGACCAGAAACACACCCAACGCCAGCGTCGCCGGTAACCCGTAACGCAGCAGGCGCGGGCCGAAGCGCGCAAGCCACGGCCAGGCGCGATTGAGAAATGCGTCCGGACGCCACAGCGGAATGCGGAAAAACAGGTATTGATGCAGGAGGATTTGCCACAGGCTTTGCTTCTGCGCCAAGGCCTTGAGGCGGTAGCTGGCGCGCTGTTGATCGTCGAGCGCACTGATCAAATCGTGTCCGCGCAGGAACTCCAGCAACTGCTCAAGCTCCGTGCCGGCCAGCGGCAAGCCCGGTTCACGATTGGCCGCGCGCAAGACTTGCTCGGCGTCGCCCAACGACCAGTGGCGCAACAAACGCATCGCCGCCGCGCCCAGTTTGAAATAACGCCCGCGCACCGGATCGGCGAGGGTCCAGCGCGGCGAACCGTCCAAGGCCGGCGCCGCGGGCGACAGTTGCAGGTCGGCACGCAGGCTCGGCAGGTTCATTTAGAGGCCCACGCTCTGGCGCAAACCGGCCAGTGGCCGGCGCAGCAGGTACAGCGCCAGCGGCGCGCGGTCGCCGAAGATTTTCGCTGTGCCGCGCAGACCGATGCGTGGCGGTGCCTCGGTAAAATTGGCGTCGAGCCGATAGGCCAGTTGACCGCCCGCCGTCGGCTGCGCCTCGTACGCCGAGCGTTCCAGTGTGGCGAGATGGCGCTTTAACGGATCGCTGTCGAGAAACAACGCCACTTCGGCACCAGGCTCCAACGAGATCGCATCGCCCACCGCCAGTTCGATGCGCAGTTCAGCCTGATTGGGGTCGGCAATTTCCATCAGGCGTTCGCCGGTCTGCACCGGTTTGCCGGTCAAGCGTTCGGCGTCGGCGAACACCGCGATGCCGTCGCGCTCGGCGCGCACTTCGCTGCGTTTGAGCAACTCGCGGGCGTAGTCACGTTCGGCGCGTTTCTGTTCAACGCGAGCGGCGAGCAAATCGACTTTTGCGCTCGACTCGGCATCGGCAAACGAGCGCTGGGAATTGGATTTCAGTTCAGCTTCGGCCACACCCAACGCACGCTCAGCGACATCGGCCTGCGCCTTGAGCGTGGTGCTTTCGAAAC
>Ga0207655_1001490_pt1 | contig 21419 bp, 18 predicted proteins | sample KBSM44metaG_FD_184398 | JGI IMG/M metagenome (GOLD analysis project Ga0207655, IMG submission 184398) | Miscanthus rhizosphere microbial communities from Kellogg Biological Station, Michigan, USA - KBS M4-4 metaG (SPAdes) (version 2) | ecosystem: Host-associated > Plants > Roots > Rhizosphere >... | reverse complement strand
GCTCAAGCGGTTGATCAAGAACATCGCCTACGACCATGAAATGGACACCACCTTCATGGCCAAGCCCTACCCGGGCCAGGCAGGCAACGGCCTGCATGTACACATTTCCGTGCTGGACAAAGATGGCAACAACATCTTCACCAGCGAGGATCCCGAGCAGAACGCCGCGCTACGTCATGCTGTCGGCGGTGTGCTCGAGACCCTGCCCGCGTCCATGGCGTTCCTTTGCCCGAACGTCAACTCGTACCGCCGCTTTGGCGCACAGTTCTACGTGCCGAACGCGCCAAGCTGGGGCCTGGACAACCGCACTGTCGCACTGCGCGTGCCAACCGGCTCGGCGGACGCTGTACGTCTCGAGCACCGCGTGGCCGGTGCCGACGCCAACCCGTACCTGATGATGGCTGCCGTGCTGGCAGGCGTGCACCATGGCCTGACCAACAAGATCGAGCCAGGCGCGCCGATCGAAGGCAACTCGTACGAGCAGCTGGAGCAGAGCCTGCCGAACAACCTGCGTGATGCCCTGCGCGAGTTGGACGACAGCGAGATCCTCAACAAGTACATCGATCCTAAGTACATCGACATCTTTGTCGCGTGCAAGGAGAGCGAGCTGGAGGAGTTCGAACACTCGATCTCCGACCTCGAGTACAACTGGTACCTGCATACTGTGTAAACGAAAACGCCGCCCACAAGGGCGGCGTTTTTCATTCCAGGCCGTGTCGCCTGCTTCGCGGGTAAACCCGCTCCCACAGGGATAGCGCCAGCCTCAGGTCCGGTGAAGATCCTGTGGGAGCGGGTTCACCCGCGAAGAGGCCGGCACAGGTTTACAGGGCCTTCTCGAAAATCTTCGAATTACGCTGGTAGTTGTACAGCGAAGCCCGCGCCGCCGGCAGCCGCTCTACCCCACTCGGCGCAAAGCCGCGCTCGCGGAACCAGTGCGCAGTGCGCGTTGTGAGCACAAACAAGGTATTCAAGCCCATCTGCCGCGCCCGGCTCTCGATGCGCTCCAGCAGCTCGTCCCCACGCCCACCATGGCGGTACTCCGGGTTCACTGCCAGGCACGCCAGCTCCCCCGCCTCGGAATCGGCAATCGGGTACAGCGCCGCACAGGCGATGATCATGCCTTCACGCTCGACCACGCTGAACTGTTCGATCTCGCGCTCCAGCACCTCGCGCGAACGGCGCACCAGAATGCCCTGTTCTTCCAGCGGGCTGATCAACTCCAGCAAGCCGCCAACGTCCTCGATGCTCGCCTCGCGCACCACTTCGAACTGCTCCTGCGACACCAGCGTACCGCCACCACCACGGGTGAACAGCTCGGTCAGCAGCGCACCATCCTCGGCATAGCTGACGATATGGCTACGTGCCACGCCGCCTTTGCAGGCCTCGGCTGCGGCATCCAGCAGTTCGCCCTGGTAATCGCTGCCCAGGCGCTGCAGATGCGGGGCAACCTGCTGCGGGCGCAGTTCGCGCACCAGTTTACCGTCGGCGTCCAGCAGGCCAGGCTCGGCGCCGAACAACAGCAACTTGTCGGCGCCCAGCTCGATGGCCGCACGGGTAGCCACGTCTTCGCAGGCCAGGTTGAAAATTTCCCCGGTAGGCGAGTAGCCCAGGGGCGACAACAGGACGATGGAACGCTCGTCGAGCAGACGGCTGATGCCCTTGCGGTCGACCCGGCGCACTTCACCGGTGTGGTGGTAATCAACCCCTTCAAGCACGCCAATCGGCCGTGCGGTCACCAGGTTGCCGGATGCCACGCGCAAGCGCGAGCCCTGCATGGGCGAAGCGGCGATATCCATCGACAGGCGCGCTTCGATGGCCAGGCGCAGGGCGCCGACAGCATCGATCACGCAGTCCAGCGTGGCGGCATCGGTAATGCGCATGCCCCGATGGTAGTGCGGGGTCAGGCCGCGATCGGCCAGGCGGCTTTCGATCTGTGGGCGCGAACCATGTACCAGCACCAGGCGCACGCCCAGGCTGTGCAGCAGTACCAGGTCGTGGACGATATTGCCGAAGTTAGGGTGCTCCACCCCATCGCCAGGGAGCATGACCACGAAGGTGCAGTCGCGATGGGCATTGATGTACGGGGAGGCATGACGCAGCCAGTTGACGTAATCGGGCATGACAGGGCCTGTGGATAAGTGGACGGAGAACGGCGATACAGGGGGCGTTCAGAATCATCGTCGGAACAGGCTTGCGGTCACGCGCGGTCTCCTCTAGGCAGGAACGAATCAGTTCGATTGACGTTTAGTGCAGGCAATAGTGCCGAATCAAGTCACGCAATAGACGCACGGTAGGCTCGATTCGTGACATTTCAAGGTATTCGCCGGGCTGGTGGGCACAGGCGATGTCGCCAGGGCCCAGCACGATGGTCTGGCAACCCAGCTGCTGAAGATAAGGCGCTTCGGTGCCGAACGCCACCGCTTCGGCGCGGTGGCCGGTCAGCCGTTCCGCGACGTGTACCAGCTCGGCATCGGCGGCCTGTTCGAACGGCGGCACCTCCGGGAACAGTGGCGCGTAGTCGATGCGTACATCATGACGCTCCGCCACGGGCACCAGCTTTTCGCGAATGGCCGCGCGCAGTTGCTCCACGTCCATGCCCGGCAGCGGCCGCAGGTCGAATTCCAGGGCACATTGGCCGCAGATACGGTTGGGGTTGTCACCCCCGTGGATGCAACCAAAGTTCAGGGTCGGGGTCGGCACGGTGAACTGCGGGTTGCGGTAGGTTTGCTGCCATTGCTGGCGCAGGCCCATCAGCTCGCCCATCACCGCGTGCATGGCTTCCATGGCGCTGCGGCCCAGGCTTGGGTCCGACGAATGGCCGCTGCGCCCAAGGATGTCGATGCGGTCCATGAGAATGCCCTTGTGCATGCGGATCGGCCGCAGCCCGGTAGGCTCACCGATAACCGCCGCACGACCAAGAGGCTGGCCGGCCTCGGCCAGGGCGCGGGCGCCGGACATGGAGCTTTCTTCGTCACAGGTAGCGAGGATCAACAGCGGCTGCTTGAAGTCGTGCTCCAGCAGCGGGATGACCGCTTCGATGACCAGGGCGAAGAAGCCCTTCATGTCGCAGCTGCCCAAGCCAACCCAACGGCCATCGGCCTCGGTCAGCTTCAGCGGGTCGCTGGCCCACAGCTGTTCGTCATACGGAACGGTATCGCTGTGCCCGGCCAGCACCAGGCCTCCCGGGCCGGTGCCGCGACTGGCCAGCAGGTTGAACTTGCCGGGGCTGACCTGTTGGATGTCACACCTGAAACCCAAGTCGCCCAGCCAGCCCGCCAGCAGGTCGATGACCTGGCGGTTGGACTGGTCCAGCGCGGGCTGGGTGCAACTGACCGAAGGCGCGGCGATCAAGGCGGCGAACTGGTCTTTCAGCGTCGGCAACGGCATGCGCGTACTCCTCGGAAGCGTTGCCCATCATAGGACTATCCGCTGTCTGGAATAAACCGTTGAGGGCGGACTGCTGTAGACTCTCCGCCAACCACGCCCCCTCTTTCGAGTCTGTGATGCACAAAGAAACCGAACTGAAGCTCCGCGCCAGCCGCGAGACCCTTGCCGCCCTGCGCGAGCACCCTCTGCTGAAAAAGCGCAACAAGTCCGGCTGGCAGACCCGTGAACTGCTCAACCAGTACTTCGACACCCCCGAGCGTGAGTTGTCCGCCGCCCGTGTCGCGCTGCGCCTGCGCCGCGATGGCGACGCCATCATCCAGACCCTCAAATGCCGCGGTACCAGCGTGGCCGGCCTGTCCGAGCGCAACGAGTACGAATGGAACCTGGACAAGGTCAAGCTCGACCTAAAAAAGCTGGACGCCACTTGCTGGCCCGAGCAGTTGGCCAACCTGGACAAGAAAACCATCAAGCCGCTGTTCACCACCGACTTCAGCCGTGAATACGCCGAAATCGCCTGGGGCCGTGGCAAGAGCAAGGTGGTGATCGAGGCGGCGCTGGACCAGGGTTTCGTGATCGCCGGCAAGCGCAAGGAAGAGATCTGCGAGCTGGAGCTGGAGCTGCGCGAAGGTGACCCGCAAGCATTGCTGGAACTGGCCGCCGAACTCGCCGCCAGCCTGCCACTGATGCCCTGCGACATCAGCAAGGCCGAGCGCGGCTACCGACTGCTGGAGCCGGACAGCTACGAGCTGGGCCTGCCGCATACCGAGCTGGAAGCCGAAATGGCCTTGGACGACGCCTATGCCGCCCTGGCCTGGCAGCTGCTGGGCAGCAGCCAGCGCCTTGCCGAGCAGTACCGCCACAACGGCCACTGGCGCCTGCTGCAGGACTGGGTCGAGTGCCTGAGTGAACTGCGTGCCCTCACCGCCAGCCTGGGCCAGGCGGCACCGCGCGCGACCACCCGCGACCTGCGCGCCAGCCTTGACGCGCTGCTCGAAGACTGGCGCCCGCTGGTTCAGGCCGGCAACGATGACGAAGATATCCGCCGCGCCGCGCCCGAGCAGTTCGCCGAAGAGCTGGAAGACGTACGCTGGGGCCAGTTCTCACTGGAAACCTCGCGCTGGCTGCTGGCCCGCGCCTGGACCACAGAGCGCAAGGGCCGTGGCGAGCGCCAGGGCAAGGCGCAGCTGGCCAGCTGGCTGGGGCACCTGCTGGGCGAGGAAGGCCGAGCGTTGAAGCTGCCACTGTACACCCAGCGCCCGGAAGACCTGGCCGAGCAGTTGCCACGTATCGAGCAACTGCTGGCCTGGCTGCACCACGCCCGCCAGGTGCTGGAAGCACCGCAAATGGACCGCCTGTATGGCGACCTGAAGAAGCTGCATGAGCTGGCCGAACTGCCGATCAGCGATGAAGTGCTGGAAGCGCGTATCGAACAGGCTCGGGCTGTTGACCAGAGCCGCGGCTGGAAGCACCTGCTCAAGGCTTGATCCCCTCTGGAGGCTAACACAGCCTTTGTAGGAGCGGCCTTGTGTCGCGAAAGGGGTGCGAAGCACCCCCAGGATTTGTGCAATTAAGCTGATATTGCTGGGGCCGCTTTGCGGCCCTATCGCGACACAAGGCCGCTCCTACAAGGGACCGCGCCAGCAGGTTTGAAGCTGCCTCACCGCGACAGTGGCAGGCTGGTGGTGGACTTGATCTCCGACAGCGCCACAATCGAGTTCACTTCCTGAATGCCCGGCACGTTCGACAGCTTTTCGAAGAAGAAGCGCTCGTAAGCTTCGATGTCCGATGTGACGATGCGCAGCAGAAAGTCCACAGACCCCATTAGCACATAACACTCCAGCACCTCCGGAAACCCGCGGATCGCCTCGGTGAATTCGGTAAAGTTGGAGCGCCCGTGAGCATTGAGCTTCACCTCGGCAAAAATCTGCGTGTTCAGGCCGACCTTCTTGCGGTCCAGCAAGGTTACCTGCCCGCGAATTACCCCCTCTTCCTTCAAACGCTGAATACGCCGCCAGCACGGCGATTGCGAAAGCCCCACGCGCTCGGCGATCTGTGCACTGGACAGTGAAGCGTCCTCTTGCAGTAGTTCGAGAATACGGCGATCGTAGGCGTCCAGCTCGCTGTGCATTGATATGCCTCCAAATACGCGACCTATGAATTGATTAATTCGCAAAGCCCGCGAAAAGATCAAATCATAGCGAAAAAATACCCCGACCAACGTGCAAGAATTTCTCCCACATTTGCGGAGACCAGCATGAACGCACAGCCCCGTACCGACGCCTGGGCCGCCAACAACGCCCACAGCACCGTGCACTATCGCCTGCAGGCCGAAGCCGAGCCTGACAGCCTGTGCCGGGTGCTCAACCTGTTCGCCCTGCAATTCCTGACCCCGCACAGCGTACAGGTCAACCAGCAGGAAGACTGGCTGAACATTGAAGTCGGCATCGGCGGTTTGAGCTGGCACCGGGCCGAGGTGATTGCGCAGAAACTGCGTAACCTGGTGTGTGTTGGCGAAGTAAGCCTGACCAACCTGCAACGGGTGGAACTGGCCGCGGTCTGACAGCGCTGCTGTGGCTGTGCAGCAAAACCCCGAAACCTTTCACCTCCGATGCCTCTGCGCCGCCCGGCTAGCCTTGATCAGCACGCTCTCATCAGGCACGGACGCCCACCATGCATACCCCCGACAGCCCGGCACTCGACCTCAACTGCGTGCTCGAAGCTCTGCTCGCCGACCAGCGCTTGCATGCCAACGACACCTTGCAAGTACTCGAACACGCCACCACCCACCCCACAGGCCACCCGCTGGAGCAGATCGCTGCTTGCAGCCTGGAAGACCGCCACCACACCGGCCAACCCCTGGACCTGGACCACCTCTGCCAATGGCTGGCCAACAAGGTTGGCCAGCCCTACTTGCGCATCGACCCCATGCAACTCGACCTGCCCCAGGTCGCCGGCTTGATCTCCCCTGCCTTCGCCCAGCGCCATGGCATTCTCATCGTCGCCGCCGATGCGTCCAGCGTTACCGTCGCCAGCGCCCAGCCCTATCAGGATGACTGGCAGGCAGACCTGGCCCGTAGCCTCGGCAGATCGGTTCGGCGCGTGCTGGCCAGCCCGCTACAGATCCGCCAGTCCGGGCAGTCGTTTCAGCATCTGGCCCAATCGGTAAAAGGCGCGCAGTACCAGCAGTCGACAAGCCTGGGCGAACTCGAGCAATTGCTGGAACTGGGCAAGCGCCAGGCCGAGGCCGGTGCCGACGACGCGCACATCGTGCATATCGTCGATTGGCTGCTGCAGTACGCCATTGAACAGCGCGCCAGCGATGTCCACTTGGAGCCCCGCCGCGAACAGGGCCAGCTGCGTTACCGCATTGACGGCCTGTTGCACACTGTCTATGCCTTCCCAGCCAGCGTCACCCTGGCGCTGGTCAGCCGCCTGAAACACCTGGGCCGCATGGATGTGGCAGAAAAGCGCCGGCCGCAGGACGGTAGGTTGCAAAGCCGCCTGCCAGGCGGCAGTGAAGTGGAGCTGCGGCTATCCACCCTGCCCACCCCGTTTGGCGAAAAACTGGTGCTGCGCCTGTTCGACCCGCAGCAGCTGCAGGAGGGCTTCGACCACCTCGGCCTGCAAGGCCAGCAATTGGCCCAGTGGCAAGGCCTGCTGCACCAGCGCCAGGGCATTATCCTGGTGACTGGCCCCACCGGTTCCGGCAAGACCAGCACCCTGTACGCCAGCCTCAAGCTGCTGGCCACGCCGCAGGTCAACCTGTGCACCATCGAAGACCCCATCGAGCGCCTCGACCCTGCCTTCAACCAGCTGCAGGTGCAGCCCGCGCTGGACCTGGGTTTTGCCAACGGCGTGCGGGCCATGCTGCGCCAGGACCCGGATATCATCATGATCGGCGAAATCCGTGACCGCGAAACCGCCCTGGTGGCGGTGCAAGCTGCACTGACCGGGCACCTGGTGCTGTCGACCCTGCATACCAACGATGCTTGCGCAGCAATCACACGCTTGCTTGAGCTGGGCGTAGCCGACTACCTGATCAAGGCGACGCTGATCGGGGTCATGGCCCAACGCCTGGTGCGCACCGTGTGCACGGACTGCCAGGCACGTTCATCAGCCACTTGCCAAACCTGCCGAGGCACCGGTTTTCATGGGCGCACGGGCTTGTTCGAGCTGTTGCAGCCCAGCGAAAGCCTGCGTGCATTGATCGGTCCCCACGCCGACCTGGCACATTTACGGCGCCAGGCACTGGCCGACGGCCTGGTTGACCTGCGTCGCTGCGGAGAAGCAAAGGTGGCTAGCGGACAGACCCGTGCGGAGGAAGTGCTACGCGTCTGTAACTGACGAAAAGTCCTTTGTATTCAAGGAACTTGCCTCGTCCGAAAAGATCCAACCGCGCATCTTCAACCCTCACCCTTCGAGGTGTTTCAACATGCGTCTCAAAACCGCCATCGCCGCCGCTGCCTTGCTCTCGCTGCCTATCGGCTCGGCCATGGCCGATACCTTCTGGCGTAACGTGATGACTTCCGGTGCCACTACGGCATCGAGCTACCTGACCTCGCGCGACCACAAGCTGGTCGTGGCCGCGCAGGATGACGCCAGCAGCTTCGTCGCCAGCGAAGGCGCGATTCGCGGGCCGTTCCTGGAAGCGGCCATGCGCCAGGCACGGGCAGAGAACCCGGGGATGCAAGCGTCCGACATGGAGCTGGCCAATGCCATCCTGGCGAAGAATGCGGTAGCCGAGTAACCGCGTCGTCTGCTTCGCGGGCATGCGCCCGCGACGCACCCACCACCGAACTCAGCGATACGCCTCCACCGGCACACAAGCACAGAACAAATTCCTGTCCCCATACACGTTGTCCACCCGGTTCACCGCCGGCCAGTACTTATACTGGCGCGCATGAGCACTGGGTGCCACTGCCTGCTCCAGGCTATACGGCCTGTCCCACACCCCCAGTACATCCGCCAGGGTATGCGGCGCATGTTTGAGCGGGTTGTTCTCCGCTGGCCAGTTGCCCTCCTGCACCTCGGCAATTTCCGCCCGAATCGCCAGCATGGCCTCGACAAACCGGTCCAGCTCGGCCTTCGATTCACTTTCGGTCGGTTCCACCATCAGCGTGCCCGGCACCGGGAACGACATGGTCGGCGCATGGAAGCCATAGTCCATCAGGCGCTTGGCGACATCCTCCTCGCTGATGCCGGTCAGGGCCTTCAACGGCCGCAGGTCGAGGATGCACTCATGCGCCACACGCTGGTTTCGCCCGCGATAGAGCACCGGGAAAGCACCTCCCAGCTGGCTGGCCAGGTAGTTGGCCGAGAGAATCGCTACCTCGCTGGCATCGGCCAGCTGCGGGCCCATCATGGCGATATACATCCAGCTGATCGGCAAAATGCTTGCGCTGCCCCAGGGCGCGGCACTGACCGCGCTGTTGTTCGGGTCCAACCCCGGCACCGGCACCACAGGGTGGCTGGCGACGAACGGCGTAAGGTGCGCGCGAATACCAATCGGCCCCATGCCCGGGCCGCCGCCGCCATGGGGGATGCAGAAGGTCTTGTGCAGGTTCATGTGCGAAACATCGGCCCCAATGTCCGCCGGGCGCGCCAAACCCACCTGGGCATTGAGGTTGGCACCGTCCATGTACACCTGGCCGCCGTGCTGGTGCACCACCTCGCAAATTTCGCGTATGCCCTCTTCGTACACGCCATGGGTCGAGGGGTAGGTGATCATAAGGCACGACAGGCGCTCCCCCGCCGCGTGGGCTTTGGCCTTGAGGTCGGCCAGGTCGACGTTGCCATCGTTGTCGCAATCGACGATCACCACTTCCATGCCAGCCATCTGCGCTGACGCCGGGTTGGTACCGTGCGCTGACGACGGGATCAGGCACAACGTGCGCTGCGGCTGGTGACGGCTGCGGTGGTAGCGGGTTATCGCCATCAGGCCGGCGTACTCGCCCTGAGCACCGGAGTTGGGCTGCATGCAGATGGCATCGAAGCCTGTGATCGCGCACAGCCAGCTTTCCAGCTCGTCGATCATCGCCTTGTACCCGCTGGCCTGGGACGCTGGGGCAAACGGATGCAGGTGAGCGAAACCGGGCCAGGTGATGGGTATCATCTCGCTGGTGGCGTTGAGTTTCATGGTGCAGGAGCCCAGCGGGATCATCGACTGGTTAAGCGCCAGGTCCTTGTTCTCCAGCTGCTTGAGGTAGCGCAACATCTCGGTTTCGCTGTGGTGTAGGTTGAATACCGGGTGGGCAAGCAAGGGGGTGCGCCGTACCAGGCTGGCGGGAATGCCTTCAGGCAGGGCCAACTGGTCGAGGGCAGCGATTTCCAGGCCGTGATCCACGCCTAGGAAAATATCGAGCAGGCGCAGCACCGTATGCTCGTTGCACGTTTCATCCAGGCTCACGCCCAAATGCCCGCGCCCTAGAATGCGCAGGTTGATGTGCGCCGCTTCGGCGCTTTCGATGATGGCCGCCTGCGCCCCGCCAACATCCAGGGTAAGGGTGTCGAAGAAGTGCTGGTTGAGCCGCTTGATGCCTTTGGCCTCAAGGCCGGCGGCCAGGATGAAGGTCAGCCGGTGCACGCGCTGGGCGATGCGTTGCAGGCCTTCCGGGCCGTGGTACACCGCGTAGAAGCCGGCAATGTTGGCCAGCAGCACCTGGGCCGTGCAGATGTTGGAGTTGGCCTTCTCGCGGCGGATATGCTGCTCGCGGGTTTGCAGGGCCATACGCAATGCCGTGTTACCACGGGCGTCGCGCGATACGCCGATGATGCGCCCCGGCATGGCCCGTTTGTAGTCGTCGCGGCAGGCGAAATAGGCCGCGTGGGGCCCGCCGTAGCCCATCGGCACACCAAAGCGCTGGGTCGAGCCCAGCACCACATCGGCACCCAGTTCCCCCGGTGGCGCCAGCACCACCAGGCTGAGCAGGTCGGCCGCCACGCAGGCCAGGGCCTGTTGGCTGTGCAACTGGTCGATCAGCGGGCGCAAGTCGCGCACTTCGCCATGGGTGTCGGGGTACTGCAGCAAAGCGCCGAACACCGCGTGATTGGCAAGGTTATCCACAGCATCGACGATCAGCTCGAAGCCGAAGCCCTCGGCGCGGGTCTTGAGTACCGACAGGGTCTGCGGGTGGCAGTGTTCGTCGGCGAAGAACGCGTTGCTCTTGTTGCGCGCCACCCGCTTGGCCAGGGCCATGGCCTCGGCGGCGGCGGTGGCTTCATCGAGCAGCGAGGCATTGGCCAGGGCCAGGCCGGTGAGGTCGATGACCATCTGCTGGAAGTTCAGCAGCGCCTCGAGCCGGCCCTGGGCAATTTCCGGTTGGTAGGGCGTGTAGGCGGTGTACCAGCCGGGGTTTTCCAGCACGTTGCGCAGGATGACCGTGGGGGTGATGGTGCCGTGGTAGCCCATGCCGATCAGGCTGGTCCACACCTGGTTCTGTTCGGCGTAACCGGCGAGCTTGGCCAGGGCGGCCTGTTCGTCCAGCGCCGCCGGCAGGTCGAGGGGGCGATTGAGGCGGATGTCAGGCGGTACGGTCTGCTCGATCAGCTCGTTGCGGCTGGCGACGCCCAGCACCTTGAGCATGGCCTGCTGCTCGGCGGCATCGGGGCCCAGGTGGCGACGCAGGAAAGGGTTGAGCTCTTGCAGTTGATGCAGGGATGGCGACTGGGACATGACGACGCTCTCTTCCTAGACCGGGTCTCATGGAGACTTACAAGTCTAGGAAGGGATTGCCGATTCTGCGGGGAAACTTGCTCACAGGCCTGGCCTCTTCGCGGCTAAAGCCGCGAAGCAGGCGACGCGGTGTTACTCGCCGATAGCTGCTGCGTAACCAGCAGCGTCCAGCAGCTTGTCCAGCTCGGCCTTGTCGCTTGGCTTCAGTTTGAAGATCCACGCGCCGTACGGTTCTTCGTTGAGCTGCTCTGGGCTGTCGGCCAGTTCTTCGTTGACGGCAATCACTTCGCCACCGATCGGGGCGTAGATGTCCGAAGCGGCCTTGACCGACTCGACCACGCCGGCAGCGTCGCCAGCGGCGAATACCTTGCCGACTTCGGCCAACTCGACGAACACCACGTCACCCAAGGCTTGCTGGGCGTGGTCGCTGATACCCACGGTCACGCTGCCGTCGGCTTCCAGGCGAGCCCATTCATGGCTTTCGGCAAAACGCAGGTCGGCGGGGATATTGCTCATGTCTTGAATTCCTCGATTGGCTCAGCGGTACGCCCGCCGGTTGATAATTGTTCAGATCAGGATCTTGCCGTGGCGCACGAAGGTCGGTTTGACCACCCGCACCGGGTACCATTTGCCGCGAATTTCCACTTCGGCCCGGTCACCGGTCGCCATGGGCACGCGCGCCAGGGCAATGGACTTGCTCAGCGTAGGTGAGAAACTACCACTGGTGATCTCCCCTTCGCCAATCCCGGCTACGCGCACCACCTGGTGGGCACGCAGCACGCCGCGCTCTTCCAGCACCAGACCGACCAGTTTCTCCTGCACACCGCGCTCGATTTCCGCCAACAGGCCGGCACGGCCGATGAAGTCGCGCTCGGCGGGCTCCCAGGCGATGCTCCAGCCCAGGTTGGAAGTGAGCGGAGTGTGGTTTTCGTCGATGTCCTGGCCGTACAGGTTCATGCCGGCTTCCAGGCGCAACGTATCGCGGGCGCCAAGGCCGCTCGGGGCAATGCCGGCGCCGACCAGGTCGTTGAAGAAGGCCACTGCTTGATCGCCTGGAAAGATGATCTCCAGGCCGTCTTCACCGGTGTACCCGGTGCGGGCAATGAACCAGTCACCTTCGGCGACGCCTTCGAACGGGCGCAGTTCACGAATCAGGGCCGCGCGTGCAGGGCTGAGCAAAGCGGCGACCTTTTCGCGGGCATGCGGCCCCTGGATGGCGAGGATGGCCAGGTCGGGACGGGGCTGGAAGTTCACGGCGAAACCGGCCCGCTGCTGCTCTAACCAGTCGAGCACTTTGGCTCGGGTGGCGGCATTGGTGACCAGGCGGTAGCCGTTTTCCATGCGGTAGACGAGCAAGTCGTCGATTACCCCACCCTGCTCGTGGAGCAGCGGGCTGTACAGTGCCTTGCCGACGTCGTCGAGGCGGGCCACGTCGTTGGCCAGCAAACGCTGCAGCCAAGCGGTGGCATCGGTGCCGTCGACATCGATCACGGTCATATGGGAAACATCGAAGACGCCGCAGTCGCTGCGCACCTGATGGTGCTCCTCGACCTGCGAGCCATAGTGCAGGGGCATGTCCCAGCCACCGAAATCGACCGTCTTGGCGCCTAGCGCCAGATGCAGGTCATACAAAAGCGTGCGCTGTCCCATGGGTTTCTCCTTCCGGGCGTGGCGAAGCGGCGGCGGTCGATGACGTGGGTCGTCAGCTCTTGTTGTAAGTACCCGCCGCGCGAATGCCGCGCATTGTAGCCGCAAGGTCGCCAGCTGGCACCCTCAGTGACTGTGACCGGGTCGACGTGCCGAGCGGCGGATCAGGCCGATGACCGGCAACAGGCCCACCAGCACCAGCGTCAATGCTGGCAGCGAGGCACGCGCCCACTCGCCCTCGCTGGTCATCTCGAATACCCGCACGGCGAGGGTGTCCCAGCCGAACGGTCGCATCAGCAAGGTGGCCGGCATTTCCTTGAGCACGTCGACGAACACCAACAATGCCGCGCTAAGGGCACCGGGTACCAGCAGCGGCAGATACACCTTGAAAAACAATCTTGCGCCACCGACACCGAGGCTTCGGGAGGCTTCGGGCAGTGACGGGCGAATGCGTTCCAGGCTGCTCTCCAGTGGCCCGTAAGCCACTGCGATGAAGCGCACCAGGTAGGCCAGCAGCAACGCCGAAAGGCTGCCTAGCAGCAGCGGCTTGCCGGCCCCGCCCAGCCAGCTGGACAGCGGGATGACCAGGTGGTTGTCGAGGTAACTGAAGGCCAGCATGATCGACACCGCCAACACCGAACCGGGCAAGGCATACCCCAGGTTGGCCAGGCCAACCCCGGCGCGAATACCGCCGGTCGGCGCCTGGCGCCGGGCAAAGGCCAGCAGCAGTGCCACGCATACCGTGACCAGCGCCGCCATGCCGCCCAGGTACAGGGTGCGCAGCACCAGGCCGACATAACGCTCGTCCAGGTCATGCCGACCGCGCTGCCAGAACCACACCAACAGTTGCAGCAGTGGGATGACAAAAGCGCAGGCGAACACCAGCAGGCACCAACCACTGGCCAGCAACGCCTTGACCCCACGCAGGTGATACAGCGCCTGCGCGCGCGGCCGTTCGTTGCCACTGCGGCTAGCACCGCGCGCGCGGCGCTCGCCGTACAGCACCAGCATGACGGCCAACAGCAGCAGGCTGGCCAGTTGGGCTGCACTGGACAAGCTGAAGAAGCCGTACCAGGTCTTGTAGATGGCAGTGGTGAAGGTGTCGAAGTTGAACACCGCCACCGCACCGAAATCGGCCAGGGTTTCCATCAGTGCCAACGCGATGCCGGCGCCGATCGCCGGTCGCGCCATGGGCAGTGCCACACGCCAGAATGCCTGCAGGGGCGACAGCCCGAGCACCCGCGCCGCCTCCATCAGGCCCTTGCCTTGGGCCAGGAACGCCGTGCGTGCCAGCAAGTAGACATAGGGGTAGAACACCAGCACCAAAACGATGATCACCCCGCCGGTGGAACGCACCCGAGGCAGGCGCATTGGCCCGAACACTTCACGCAGGGCGCTTTGCACCGGCCCGGCGAAGTCCAGCAGGCCGACGAAGACGAACGCCAGTACATAGGCCGGGATGGCGAACGGCAGCATCAGCGCCCAGTCCAGCCAGCGCCGACCGGGGAACTCGCAGAGGCTGGTGAGCCAGGCGAGGCTGACGCCCAGCACGGTGACGCCGATGCCTACACCCACCACCAGCGTCAGGGTATTGCCGAGCAGGCGAGTCATCTGGGTGTCGAGCAGGTGCGACCAGATCTGCAGATCAATCGATTGCCAGGACAGCAGCAGCACGCTCAGGGGCAGCAGCACCAGGGCGGCGATCAAGGAGACCGGTAAGTACCAGCGGCGTTGGGGGGTGTGGGGCAAGTTGACTGTCTCTGTGGCTGATTTGCGACCGCTCGGCGGTCGTTCGCGGGCATGCCCGCTCCCACAGGGGCCGCAGGATGCTTGAATCCTGTGCAGTTCCTGTGGGAGCGGGCGTGCCCGCGAAAGGGCCCTGATAGGCCCCGGAAGGATAAAGCCTGGCGCTTAGTTGTAGCCAGCCCGATCCATCAGGCGAATGGCTTCAGCCTGGCGCTTGCCAGCGATTTCCACTGGAATGCTGTCGGCCTTGAAGCTGCCCCACGCAGCCACTTCATCCGATGGTTTGACCTTCGGGTTGGCCGGGAACTCCTGGTTGATGTCGGCGAACAGCTTCTGCGCTTCTTCACCCGTCATCCATTCCACCAGCTTTTTCGCGGCTTCCGGGTGCGGTGCATGCTTGGTCAGGCCAATACCCGACAGGTTCACGTGCACCCCACGATCACCCTGGTTGGGCCAGAAGATCTTCACCGGCAGGTTCGGGTTCTGCTTGTGCAGGCGGCCGTAGTAGTAGGTGTTGACCACACCCACGTCACACTGGCCGGCCTCGATGGCCTGGATCACCGCGTTGTCGTCGGAGAACACATCGGTGGACAGGTTGTTGACCCAGCCTTTGACGACTTGCTCGGTCTTCGCCTCACCGTGGGTTTCGATCAGGGTGGCGGTCAGCGACTGGTTGTACACTTTCTTCGCGGTGCGCAGGCACAGGCGGCCTTCCCACTGCTTGTCAGCCAGGGCTTCGTAGGTGCTCAACTCCTCGGGTTTGACCCGCTCGGTGGAGTAGATGATGGTGCGAGCGCGCAGGCTCAGGCCGGTCCAGTCATGGGACGAGGCGCGGTACTGCGGCGGAATGTTCTGGTCGATGATGTCGGACTTGATTGGCTGCAGAATGCCCATCTGCTCGGCCTGCCACAGGTTGCCGGCATCGACGGTCAGCAGCAGGTCGGCCACGCCGTTGTCGCCCTCGGCCTTGATGCGCTGCATCAGCGGGGCTTCCTTGTCGGTGATGAACTTGATCTTGACCCCGGTCTTGGCGGTATACGCATCGAACACCGGCTTGATCAGCTCGTCGATGCGCGAGGAGTACACCACCACTTCGTCCGCTGCTTGGGCGGTGCCGCCGAACAGGGTCAGGGCCAGAGCGGCCAGTAGGGGCTTGCGTGGCAACATGTGAAGCACTCCTCGGATCGTTTGAGAGGTGCAAATGGTAGTGAATCCCATTTTCTGGCTCATCTACCTAGCCGTTACCGGATGTTGCAGAGGGGGCTGCTGCGCAGCCCATCGCGACGCAAGGCCGCTCCTACAGGGCCCGAGTGACCTCTGGCCTTGTGATATCCCTGTAGGAGCGGCCTTGTGTCGCGATGGGCCGCAAAGCGGCCCCAGCAATCTCAAGCCTTGGCCAAATCCGGCAGGTCCCCACTCAAACCCAGCGCCTGGCGCACAAACACCGCCTTGGCCTCCGGCATCTTCTCCACCAGTTTCAACCCACTATTTCGCAACCAGCGCAACGGCAGCGGATCAGCCTGGAACAACCGTTCGAACCCTTCCATGGCCGCCATCAACGCCAGGTTGTGCGGCATGCGCCGCCGCTCGTAACGGCTCAACACCTTCACATCCGCCAACCGCTCGCCACGCTCGCAAGCATTGACCAGCACCTCGGCCAGCACCGCGGCATCCAGGAAGCCCAGGTTCACACCCTGCCCCGCCAACGGGTGGATGGTGTGCGCAGCGTCGCCGATCAAGGCCAGGCCCTCATCCACATAGCGCTTGGCGTGACGCTGGCGCAGCGGCACGCACACCCGAGGGTCGGCCTGCAGCACATGGCCCAGGCGCCCCTCGAAGGCACGTTCCAGGGCCTGCAGGAAGGCCGCTTCATCCAGCGCCATCAACTGCTCGGCATGTTCCGGGGTAGTCGACCACACAATCGAGCACCAATCCTGCTGGCCATCGCGGACCAACGGCAGGAAAGCCAACGGCCCCTCATCGGTGAAGCGCTGCCAGGCCGTACCCTGGTGCCCGGCACTGCAGCGCACACTGGTGACGATGGCATGGTGTAGATAATCCCACTCGCGGGTTTCGCAGCCAGCCAGGCGCCGCACCGCCGAATTGGCGCCGTCGGCGGCGATCACCAGCGGAGCACGCAGTTGCCGGCCATCGGCCAGGGTCAGCAGCCACTCATCGCCAGAGCGGCGCAATTGCTCCAGCCGCGCATTGGCCAGCAGGCCGATGTCGCTGTCATGCAGGCGCTCCAGCAGGCCATCCTGCACCACCCGGTTCTCGACGATATGGCCGAGCACCTGGGCATGCACGCTGGCCGCCGAGAAGTGAATCTGCCCGGTTCCACTGCCATCCCACACCTGCATGTCGGTGTACGGCGTGGCACGCCGCTGGGCAATGCCTTCCCAGGCGCCAAGGCGCTCGAGGATGCGCTGGCTGGCCGCCGACAGCGCGCTGACACGCGGCTCGAACGGGGCCTGGGCGTCGAAGGGTTTGACCGTCAGCGGGCCACCATCGACCAACAGGATTTGCAGGCCACTGTGGCGCAACGCCAGGGCCAGGGCGCTGCCGACCATACCGGCACCGACAATCAACAGATCTGCGCGCATTTCCATGCCTTACGCCTGCCTCGCTTGCGGCTTGAGCCGCACGTATAGGGTTTTATCGACCCGCGCCACCAGCTCGCCGGCACCATCGCGGATATCGACCTGCAAACGCGGCAGGCACTTCTTGCCGGTGGCGGTCTGCTGGCGGATGTCGGCCAGCAGCGCATCATCGACGTGGAATTCGGCATACACCGGGCCTTTGCCCGGCGAGATGAAATCGATGCTGGCGGCCTTGTCCCAGACGATGTAGTCGCGCCCCAGCTGCTCGATCAACAACAGCATGTAGAACGGGTCGACCATGGCATACAGGCTGCCACCGAACTGGGTACCGACGTAATTGCGGTTCCAGCGCGTCAGTTTCATCGCCACCTTGACGCTGCGCAGGTCCGGGCTGATGTGCTGCACACGGATACCGGCGCCCAGGTACGGTGGGTAAAGGTTCAGCAGCCAGCGCAGCATGCGCGCCCGTCGTGCCAGTTTACGCGGGTTGCTCATGCCTGGCCCCGCGAATCAGGGCGGGTGCCCAGGCCCATGGCCTGGCGGGCGAACCAGCTTTTTGCCGGTGGCAACAGGTCGAGCCCGAGCAGGCCAAGGTTGCGCCCGGCGGCCAGCAGCGGCTGGTTGCTGCCGAACAGGCGGGTGACCTGGTCGGAGAAGCCAATGGTCATGGCCTGGTCCAGGCGCTGGCGCTGGTGATAAGCCTGCAGCGTGGTCAGGTCGCCAGGCTGCTGCGGGCCGGCCAGCAACGCTTCGGCCAGCGACTGCACGTCACGCAGCGACAGGTTGAAGCCTTGGCCGGCGATGGGGTGCAGGCTGTGCGCTGCATTGCCCAGCACCACCAGGTGCGGCCGTACCTGCTCCTGGGCCTCGATCAACGACAGCGGGTAGAGGTGCCGTGCGCCCACCTGGCGCAGCGCGCCCAGGCGATAGCCGAACACTCCCTGCAGCTCGCGCAGGAAGCTGCGCTCGTCGATGTCAGCCAGACGCCGTGCATCCATGCCCTGACGGGTCCACACCAATGCGCAGCGGTTTTCCGGCAGCGGCAGCAGGGCCATGGGGCCCTCTTCGGTGAAGCGCTCGAAAGCCTGGCCACCGTGGGCTTCACCCGGGGTGATGTTGGCGATCAACGCACTCTGCTGGTAAGGCGTGTGGCGCACATGGATACCCAGCTGCTCGCGCAGGCCGGAGCGGCCACCGTCGGCCAGTACCGCCAGGTCGCATTCCAGTTGGGTGTCATCGTTGAGCCGCAGGCGGTAACCGCCTTCGATGGCCTGCATCGCGGTCACTTCCGCCGGGCAGCGCCAGCTCACCACCTCGCTGTCCAGCCCTTGCCACAGGCACTGCCCGAGCCAGGCGTTCTCCACCACGTAACCCAGCGCCGGGACTCCCTCTTCCAGGGCATCCAGGCGGGTGGCGCCAAAGCGGCCACGGTCGGATACGTGAATCTGCCGGATCGGCTCGGCGCGGCGGCCGATGGCTTGCCACAGGCCAAGTTGTTGATAGATCTGCTGGGTGCCGAATGACAACGCCGACGAGCGCGCATCGTAGCTGGGCTGAAAGCTGTCGCCGGGAGCGAACGGCTCGATCAGCAGGATCTTCCAGCCACGCGCCTTGGCCCCTGCCTGCAGCGCCAAGGCCAGGCTTGCACCCACCAGGCCACCACCGATGATCGCCAGGTTTACCCGGTTCATGCCGCGTCCTTGCGGGCGGCCTGCATCAGCGCCTCGATCTCGGCAACCGTGCGCGGCACGCCCGAAGTCAGGATTTCACAACCTTGCCTGGTCACCACCACGTCGTCCTCGATCCTTACCCCAATGCCGCGCCACTTCTTGGCCACGGCCTGATTGTCGGCGCCAATGTAGATCCCCGGCTCCACGGTCAGCGCCATGCCGGGTTCCAGCACCCGCCATTCGCCGCCCACCTTGTAGTCGCCCACGTCGTGCACATCCATGCCCAACCAGTGCCCGGCGCGGTGCATGTAGAAGGCGCGATAGGCCTCGCTGTCGATCAGCGCCTGCACATCCCCTTCCAGCAAGCCCAGCTCCACCAGGCCAGCGGTGATCACCCGTACGGTCGCCTCATGGGCGTGGTTCCAGTGTTTGCCGGGGGCGATTTCGGTAAACGCCGCCGCCTGGGCCTTGAGCACCAGCTCGTAGATGGCCTTCTGCTCGGGCGAAAAGCGCCCGCTGACCGGGAAGGTGCGGGTGATGTCGCTGGCGTAGCAGTCGATTTCGCAGCCAGCGTCGATCAGCACCAGGTCGCCATCCTTGAGCGGCGCGTCGTTCTGCTGATAGTGCAGGATGCAGCCATTGCGCCCGGCCGCGACGATCGAGCCGTAGGCCGGCATCTTCGCCCCGCCCTTGCGGAATTCGTAGTCCAGCTCGGCTTCCAGGCTGTATTCGTGCAGCCCGGCCCGGCAGGCCTGCATGGCCCGCACATGGGCCCGCGCCGAAATGTCTGCGGCCGCGCGCATCACCTTCACTTCCGCCGCCGATTTATACAGGCGCATGTCGTGCAGCAGATGATCCAGCGCAACGAACTCGTTCGGTGGCTGGGCGCCCAGGCGTGCCTTGGAGCGGATCACGTTGATCCAGTCCATCAGCCGGCGGTCGAATTCGGGGTTGCTGCCCATGGCGCTGTAGACCCGCTCACGGCCTTCGATCAGGCCCGGCAAGATCTCATCGATGTCGGTAATGGGGAAGGCATCGTCGGCGCCGAAATCGCCCACCGCGCCTTCCTGGCCGGCCCGCAGGCCGTCCCACAGTTCGCGCTCGGGGTTGCGTTCACGGCAGAACAGTACATATTCGCCATGCTCGCGCCCCGGTATCAGCGCAATCACCGCCTCAGGCTCCGGGAAGCCGCTGAGGTACTGGAAGTCGCTGTCCTGGCGGTACACGTGCTCGACGTCACGGTTGCGGATGGCAACCGCAGCGGCGGGCAGAATGGCGATGCTGTTGGGGACCATCTGCGCCATCAGCGCCTTGCGCCGACGGGCATACTCGGCCTTGGGTATGTGGCTCATGGGCAGACTTCCCCCGGTTGATCAGTGCAGCGATGGCTTGGGCGCGGGTGCGGCCGGCTTGGCCAGCTCGGAGAACAGCAACAGAGGTGCCACGCGCAGGTACTCCATGACTTCCATGTAGTCGCTCTCGCCGTCTTCGGACTCTTCGAGGGCTTCTTGTACCTGGGAAATGGCCACCAGGTCCTGCAGCACATCCTTGGCCTCGTCGGACAGGTCCTTGCCACCGGCATTCAGGCCGAAACCGGTAATGAAGCCTTGGCACCACTGGCCCAGCGCGGTGGCGCGGTCGCTCAGGGCAGCGTCGTCGGAAGGCAGCAGCAGGACGATGGCCATGTCGTCGCTGGTCAGCTCGCCCTTGACCATTTCCTGCAGGCCGATCAGGGCGTTGCGCACGGTGTCACCCGGCTCGGTTTCCAGCAGTTGGGCGGCATCGGCCAGCCAGGCATCGGCATCGAAGCCGGCGCCGGCACAGCTGCGGCCGATCAGCAGGCCGTGCAGTTCGGCAGGGGTGACAGGGTGGCCATTACTGGAAAGCAGCATGGCGAAGGCGATGTAGGGCGATTGAGTATTGGGCATGGGCAGCTAGGCGCCAGACGGCGCAATGACTAGAATGGAGACCTTGTATCCTAGCACCGGCAGGCGCGCCAAGACCATCGGCACTGGCCGTTGCCGCCCAGGGAGAGGCATCATCGCCAGGTGACTCAACGACGGAGCGAATCGAGTGCAACCCACGCAAGAGAACGACCTGCAGGCACTGATGAGCCGATTCGAGTTGCTGATCGAACGCGTCGAGCAACTAAAACGGCAAAATGCACTCCTATTAGCGCAGGAAAAATCCTGGCGCGAAGAGCGCGCCCACCTCATCGAAAAAAACGAGATCGCCAAGCGCAAAGTCGAGTCGATGATTTTACGCCTCAAGGCTCTGGAGCAAGACTCATGAGTTCAAGCAATAGCGTCACCGTGCAGATCCTCGACAAGGAGTACTCGATCATCTGCCCGCCGGAAGAGCGCAACAACCTGGTCAGCGCCGCGCGCTACCTGGACGGCAAGATGCGCGAGATCCGCAGCAGCGGCAAGGTGATCGGTGCCGACCGCATCGCGGTAATGGCGGCGTTGAACATTACCCACGAAATGCTGCACCGCCAGGAAGATCGCAACGACGCGCCGGTCACCGGCACCAACCGCGAACAGGTGCGCGACCTGCTGGATCGGGTAGACAAGGCTTTGTCCGACGACACGGATACCAAAATCGGCTGAGATTGGTATACTGGCGCCACTCCCTGGGGGATGCGCCAGTCGGTTATGTCCCTGAGCCGATACGCACAACCACGGGGGTTGCACGCTG
>Ga0207655_1001485_pt1 | contig 21513 bp, 16 predicted proteins | sample KBSM44metaG_FD_184398 | JGI IMG/M metagenome (GOLD analysis project Ga0207655, IMG submission 184398) | Miscanthus rhizosphere microbial communities from Kellogg Biological Station, Michigan, USA - KBS M4-4 metaG (SPAdes) (version 2) | ecosystem: Host-associated > Plants > Roots > Rhizosphere >... | reverse complement strand
GCCTGATATAAGAAACTTGCATGTTGTGGATAATTGACACGTTCTTGGGTTAAAAACCGCAAAGCATCATTCATCTTGTCTTGTCTTTCAAAAATCGAGACCAGATTACGGCGTGAAACCGTATATAGGTTCCCATCAACCAAACGATAATAGGCTTTTGCCGTTTCATCATTTTGCTTTCGTTCAGCATTTACTGCCAAATAAAAGTATGCTTCGTTTTGATAACGTGACGAGTAGCGTAACTCCACTAAATATTGTTCAGCTTGATCCAGCTTTTTTAAATCAATCGCAGTTAAACCTGCAATAAATAGGGCTTCTTCAGCATCTGGCCAAGCTTGGATAATCGATTCTAATTTGCTTAACGCCAATTCAGATTGATGAATCTTGATCAGATATTTGACTTCTGCCAGACGGATATCATAGTTGTACTTGTTTTTACGACTGCTTCGATCATACCAATTTAAAGTCGCTTCTTGGTCACCCAAAGCCTCTAATAAATTGGCTTTCATCAGAATAAAGCCAGTCACTTTTGAACGTTTTTTTAACGCTTTATTGACGGTTTTTAAGGCTTGCTCGATTTCATCGTTTTGCGCTTCCAAACCGGCTATTAGAATTAAAACAGAAGGGTTGTTTTTTTCTTTACTTGCTCTCAGCGTATTGAGCAGATTTTGACGATCTACTTCTGATTCTGGTGCAATTCCTTCTAAAATCTTTTCTAAATCAGCATTGGGGTCAATATTGAGAATACTGTCCAGAGTCTCCGCTGCAAGTTCATATTCATGTGATTTGAGCGCGATATGCGCCAAATAAAATTTTGCAGGAACATCCTCAGGTTCTTGTACAACCCAATGGGTGGCAATGTCTAAAGCTGCTTTTAAATCGTTTTGTTCAATTGCAACATTCAAGGCACGTTGCTTAATGGTGGTTGAATTACTACGAATTGCGAGCACAGTATAATTGTGTAAAGCAGTTGCAGTATCATTATAAGCCAATGAAAACTCAGCAATAATACTTTGTTTTAATGCATTAGTATTATATTTAGCATGATAAAATTCTCCAGATGCTCTAATATGAGCACTAGAAGCCATGCTACCAACCAGTAAGAATGTGGTAGAATATTGCTTAATTGTCATGCCGCTTAAGCGGTTGTTTATTTGACGCAATTTTTCCGAATCCAAGTATGCTTTTTATGACACCGTTATTGCACAATAGCACAAATTTAGCGAAATGATGATCTGATATGTCTTTCTTTGCATTGGGTGTCAACCATCAAACTGCTTCTGTTGAGCTACGTGAGCAAATCGCTTTTAATCCAGAACGATTAAAAGATTTATTTGCCGTAGAAAGCCTTCGCCAAAATTTGAATGATATGGTGGTGGTGTCAACATGTAACCGCACTGAAGTCTATGCCATGGCTGAAAATGCCGATATGGTATTAAATTGGCTCGCCCAAACCAATGGTATTGATGTAAAGCAATTGTCAAATCATGTATATCGTTATGAAAATACCGATGCAGTTTCGCACTTAATGCGGGTTGCCAGTGGTTTAGACTCGTTGATGCTGGGTGAACCGCAAATTCTTGGACAGGTTAAAACAGCACTATCAATCGCAAAAGATGCTGAAATCGTCTCGCAAAATCTGAATCAAATATTTGAATATGCTTTTTATGCAGCCAAACGTGTACGTTCTGAAACTGCAGTCGGCAGTCATGCTGTCTCGATGGGATATGCTGTCGCTCAACTCGCATTGCAAGTGTTTAGTAAGCCTGAACAGCTTACCGTCATGGTGGTTGCCGCAGGTGAAATGAACAGCTTGGTGGCAAAACACTTGGCTGAAATGGGCGTTGCAAAAATCCTGATTTGTAATCGAAGCCGTGAACGGGCAGAGAAATTAGCACAAGAAATAGCGCACCGTGTTGAAGTGGAGATTATTCCATTTGATGAACTCACTACTCAGCTTTATCGTGCGGATGTAATTTCCAGTTGCACAGGCAGTTTGCATCAAGTCATTGCTTATGCAGATGTGAAATTCGCTTTAAAAAAACGTCGTTATCAACAAATGCTTATGGTCGATTTAGCTGTACCTCGTGATATAGATCCAAAAGTTGAAAGTTTGGATGGTGTGTATTTATACGGTGTGGATGATCTACAAAGTGTAATTGATGAAAATTTAGCACAACGACGTCAAGCTGCGGTTGAAGCAGAGGTTATGGTCAATCAACTGGTAACTCAGTTGGTGACACAGCAAAAAGTAAAAGATGCTGGTGGGACGATTCAACAGTTTCGTGAACACGGTGAAGAACAACGCCAGATGGAGTTGTCGCATGCCTTAGAGCGTATTCAGGCAGGTGAGGATACGCAACATGTACTTGAGGATTTTGCACATCGTTTGACGCAAAAATTATTGCATCCATCTTCAATTTTGCTACGCCAAGCAGCGCAGGATGAAGATCCTTCACATTTTGAATGGATGAAAGAAAATATTCAGGATATTTTTGAACAAGAAAGAAAACCAAAAGCAAAGTGATTATTTTTTAAAACGAATCTGATTTAATGTTTTTGCTTCACCAGCTATTATTGGTGTATATACTCGTGCAATCAAATTAGAATAATGAAATGAAGGCAATTAAAATGCTTAAAACTTTATATATATTCATATTATTGTGTTTGTCAGTAGAATGCTTTGCAAAGCCTATAAAAGACAGTGATGTATTATTGAACCAAGCCATCAAGGATCTACATAGCCTCTCTACGCAGGGTGGAATTATGGGGGTAATTGATTCCGTTGATCGATGCTATAAGAATCCCAAAAAACCTAAACTATATTGCTTTTATCTAGATTATTCAGGGCGGATATTTGATGCCCTTATGGTCGAGAGTATAAATGCACACTCAGATTCTAATTACCCCACCAACGCGTTTTTTAGTGATGAAAACTTTCAAAAACGTATATTTATAAACCTATATAAGCCTTATGACTCCTCAATGGAAGAGGCCAATAGCCATATGAATTTTTTGTATTACAAAATACTTGATAAGCTCAATGACGCGTTTATAGAAAATTAATGATGTACCAACTTTAAACTGATTTGTTTAGTCAGTTCATTGAGTTGTTTTCGTAAATTACGTGATTCACTCAATGAGGTTGGTGCTTTAAGCTTTAATTTTAAATATTTCTCTTGCAAGGCCAAAGAGTAATCTGAAGCCAATTTATCTGCCATTTCAGGCGCTTCAGCCAAAGCCTGAATATTGGTACGTTGTATGATTTCAGAGAGTTCCAAATGATAAGCACCACATGCACCTAAAATATAATAGGTTGCAAGTTCCTGATCATCTGGTAGATCATCAAAGACACGGTCAAATACCGCTAAGATTTGCGCCAATAACTCATCTGGTTGAATCAATGCACGTAATACTTCAAAGTGAATATATAAAAATGGATGTTGCATCAAAATCGCCACAGCAAAGTCTTCATCTTTGGTGCGAATATTAAAAGACAATGAGGCATCTAAGCTGACTTGAGGCTGCCATTTTCGATTAAAACCTAACTTTTCTTTAAAAAATTGTCTTAATAAATAGCGGTAAGAACCTTGTTTAGGCAATAATTCAGTCAGTTGATTGAGTTCAGCCATCACCTGACTTTTACCTTCAGGTGTAGCAACATCATAATTTTGACTCAATAAAGCAAAGACGAAATCCGATAATAAAGGGGATTGTTGCCATATCCGTTGAAACGTTTCAAAACCTTCCTTACGAATCAACGAATCTGGGTCATGTTCTTTGGGTAGAACAAAGAATTTAAGTTCACGACCATCGTTCAATAACGGTAGCGCAATTTCTAAGGTTCGACGTGCTGCTTTTTGTCCAGCGGCATCACCATCAAATGCAATCGTAATTTGATTGTTCTGCTTAAATAAAATAGTTAAATGATCTGCATTACTGGCCGTACCTAATGTTGCTGTTGCACCAGAAATCCCGTTTTGTTGTAAGGCGATCACATCCATATAGCCTTCAACCATGAGCCAATTTTGCGCACGGTCTTTACGACCTTCATACAAGCCGTAAAGCAGTTGGTTTTTATGGAAGACTTCAGAATCAGGTGAGTTAATATATTTAGGTTTGATTTCGTCATTCAATGCACGACCACCGAAACCTACAACACGACCTTTGTTGTCTCGAATCGGGAAAATCACCCGATCACGCAACAAATCGAAGTCACGACCACTATCACTGGTACGAATCAGACCCAGCAGTTTTAAACCTTCAATATCTTGTGGGAAAGCTTTTTCTAAATGTTGCCAATCTTCTGGTGCATAGCCTAAGCGCCAATATTGGATTGTTTCGGCGCTTAAACCACGATGTTTAAAATAATTCTGTGCCACTTTACTGTTTGGTAATTGGCGTTCATAAAACTGCGCAATATTTTCTAACAGATCATAAAGGTTGCCATCTTGAGGGAGCTGATCAAAACCTACTGAGTCAAACTGGGTTGGGTCGAAATGCTCAGGATCTGGATATTGGCTAAAGGCTTCAAAAGGGTCAATTTCAAGTGGCTGAACAGAATCTGTTTTTTGCTCAGCGGGTTTGGAATCGACTACTTTGTCTTCTACAGCCTTCACTGCTGGTTTAGGCTTGGATACTTCACGCTTATACGACAGTTTTTTATTGTCATGATTGTCTTTGGGAAGTTCAACACCTGCATGGCTGGAGAGTTCTTTCATGACATCGACAAAGTTTCGATTATCAATATCCATTAAGAAGCGAATGGCATTGCCATTTGCCTGACAGCCAAAGCAGTGATAATACTGTTTATCACGGTAGACATGAAAAGAGGGTGACTTTTCCTGATGAAAAGGGCAACAGCCTGAATAGGTGCGACCAGTTTTTTTCAATTTCACACGTTGACCAATCAGATCGACAATATCTGTGCGATCCAAAATTTGATCTATCGTGTGCTGAGGAATAGCCATAAATTTAATGTCATGTATCGTTTAAACCAATTTAAAGTTTAACGTAGTTTTGAGTCTAAAAATATCTATGAATAAAAAAGACGGGTAAAAACCCGTCTTGATTTGTCGCAATCAATATTTATTTACGTTGTCCATCATACAAACTTTCATCTGCACGTGCTGGCTCTTTAGACACTTCACGATTTGGACGATCAAGTAAGCCAAAACTCACTTTATTTAACAAGCTTGATTTTTGTTCTGCTTGATCAGACGTTTCAGAACTCGCTTCTTGTGATACTTCTGCTTTATCACCACGACCTAAAATACCTAATGTTGCACGGTTCCACCAGCTCGCTTCTTTACGTGCTGCGCGGATATTCACTTCGCCATTGGATTTAACGAGGTTCGGGTAGTTTTGCTTAAGCACGCCAATGTACTGTTGTGAGGTTTCTTTATCGCCCAACTTGTCATAACCATACGCCATTGTTGCTAAGGCTTCAGGAACTTGAGGTGTTTGAGGATAGTGTTCAATCACCCATTGTGAACGTTCAATCGCAGCCAAATACGCTTTACGTTTAATATTGAAACGTGCAGTATTCATTTCACTTTCAGCCAATTCTTGGCCAATGTATTTCATTCGTTGTGCTGCATCAACTGAATATTGGCTTGAAGGATAGCGACGAATTAAGTCGACAAAATTTTGATAGGCAATTTTTAAATAACCTACATCACGATGTGCTTGTTTTAATGAGGTATAGCGAAGCAAGCTGTCATAATTTTGCTCCATATTGGCTACACCACGGACATAGTAGGCATAATCTAAATTCGGATGTTGAGGATTTAAACGAATAAAACGATCTGCCAGTGCAATTGTGCCTTCATAATCTTTTTGCTTAAATTTTGTGTAAAGCAATTCAAGCTGAGCTTGTTGTGCATATTGCCCAGTCGGGAAATAAGTATCCATTGCTTCTAACGCTTTTGCAGCATCGCCATATTGCCCACGGTCTAATGATTTTATCGCATTATTGTAATAAGTCTGCTCATTTGATTTCGGGCCTGTATCAACAACATCCTTCTTCGGATTGCTGCTACAGCCGACAAATGCAGTTGCTAAGCCTACAGTTAAAGCAAGCATTGTGACTTTATAACGTGGTAGCGACATAAAAATTCCTCTGTTTATACGGGCAATAGGCTACAATTGCGCTATTAAACCACTTTTGTCCGAATGAGCAAATGACTTCAGCACACTCTTCTAATTCTAATTTCCCAGAAAACGATTTCAATTTACTTGAAGATTCTGAGGATGCAGATAATCATAATTCTGCACCAACTGCAACACGTTTATCGTTGCAATTTCAACTGGATGAAAGCTATTTAGGGCAACGTATTGACCAAGTCGCAGCACTGGTTTGGAACGAGTTTTCTCGTGAAAAACTCAAGCAGTGGATGAAAGAAGGTCATTTGTTGGTAAATGGTAACATTGTCAAGCCTAAGTATAAATGCGAAGGCAATGAACTTCTATGTTTAGATGTTGAATTGGAAGCACAAACGTCGGCACAACCTGAAAATATCCCTTTAAACATTGTTTATGAAGATGACGATATTATGGTCATCAATAAACCTGTTGGTATGGTTGTTCATCCTGGTGCGGGTAATCCAAATGGTACTTTGGTGAACGCCTTGCTTTATCATTACCCAAAATCTGCCGAATTAACTCGTGCAGGTTTAGTGCATCGTATTGATAAAGACACCAGCGGTTTATTGGTTGTTGCTAAAAATTTGGAAGCGCAATTTTCTTTAAGTAAACAATTGGCTAAAAAAACAGTTTACCGTGTATATGACTTGATTTGTTATGGTCATATTATTGCAGGTGGAACGATTGATGAACCGATTAAACGTCATCCTGTAGATCGTGTAAAAATGGCTATTTTACCGGGTGGTCGTGATGCGGTGACGCATTACAATGTTAAAGAACGTTTTCAGCATTTCACTCGTGTACAGGCACAACTTGAAACAGGGCGTACTCATCAAATCCGGATTCATTTCACCTATATTGGTTATCCATTGGTGGGTGATCCAGTCTATGTTAGCCGAGTTAAAGTTCCAGCAGGTGCTTCTGAGAAACTGAGCAGTGCATTACGTAACTTTAAACGCCAAGCTTTACATGCCTCTAAATTGGGCCTAGTTCACCCACGTACACAAGAAGAAATGATGTTTGAAGCACCATGGTCAGATGATTTCGTTGAGTTGGTTGAAGTGTTACGCTCTGAAAACAAAGCCTATTAATTGATTTACATGATAAAACTGCTCAATGAGAGCAGTTTTATACACTGATTTAGTTAGCACAAGCATCTTTTGTACCTGTAGGAAAAGTATTGGTGAATTTTGATTTATCCGTGACTAATTCTAATGACATGGTTTTATTTAGGTATGGAGAGTTGGCTTCAAAACCCTCAAAATTGACTTGTGGGGCTACTGTGAAATCTTTAGGTTTAGACAGTAAAGTTGCGACATAACCTAAGTTGTTTTTATTTACAATCAGTCCAATTTGATTGGTATTTTGATTAAAGTAAACACCAAGATTTTGTTGTGGTATGCCCTCAATAGGTATTCCATAACCATAAAGAGTTTCTGTTTGTTTAGTGTCTGGATGAGTTGAAGCGATTAGTATAAATACTACATTCTTTTTATTATCTTGAGAGCTTAATGCTGTGTTATTGGCATAGGTGATGAATATTGAATGCATATTCTTATCTTTGTCTTGGGCAAATATTCCATAATTTTTAGTTTCTTTTCTATCGTTTGTTAATTCAGTTGGAATAATTTCTGTATTTAATTCAAGTCCAATAACGCCTAATTGAGGTAATGTTAATCCTCCTTCAGTAATCGTATTATTCGTCATTTTCAATGTATTATGATTGGCAGAATACGTGATTGGACTTGTTGTATTTAGAATTTTATATGAAACTTTTTGACCTGATACTGTAGGAAATTTTTGTGCTACAGGATTGTATGGATCAGATAAGAATCCTTCTAAATCATAACGACATAGTGCAAATCCTTGCGTGCTGATAACACTCAAACTCAGTAAAACAGCAAGCTTTAGTTTTTTCATGGTTTTTCTCACTTTATTCTTTTATCAAACTTTGCTTAAGTTCTGAAATTTCATTAAAAATAAAACTTTAAGCTAAATTATTTAGTTCCCACAAATATCTTTTGTTCCTGTTGGGTAGGTATTTTTAAATTTAGATTTATCTGTTACCAATTCAATTGATACCTCCTGATTTAAATCTGATGCTGCAATATTACCGTATACAACAGGGATCATAAAAAACAAGTTGTCTAGTTTTGATGGGAGTGTCCCGATATAACCATAATTTTGATGATTAAAGATTAGCCCCACTTGGTTTGTTGATTGATTAATATAAATACCCATTCTTTGATAACCATCAAGTGTATTTTGCACATCTAATGGTGATGAAAAGTTTTCAGGGGTAATAGAGGATTGATCATGTTGAAAAAATGTTCCAAAAAAATTGGTAGTATTTGTCTCATCTGGATTATTCATATAAAGAATAATAATACTTGTCTGTTTATTGTCTTGTGATTTACCTGAAACCGTAATTGGAAAAGATAGTAATTTGCCCTTTTCTTTTAAAGCTTTTGGAACTTTAAAGTTGAGTTCAAAAGCAACAATACCTGTAGATGGAATAATTTGGTCTCCAACAGCTATAGCTGAATTATTCATAAATCCTTTAAGTGCATTGGTTTGTTTAGAATTAAAAGCCATAAAAGCTTTAATTGGGGCGTCTGTTAATTTAAAGCTAACTTTCGAGCCACTTTGTTGAGGAAACCGAGTGTATGTTTGCGAATTTACGACCTCTGGATTGACGACAATAACTTGTTCAGTAGTTGCATCAAATTTATACTCACAAACTGCTGAATGGGCATTAGTTATGCCTAAAAACGAAGTAACAATAGCCAATGTAATTTTTTTCATATCCACGCTCCGTGTGTTTTAATTTTTTTTAAATATAATATTAGAATAAATTAACAATTGTTGGTTTTTTTGTATAAAATTTACTCAATCAAAAATAGGATTTTCAAAAGCTTTGTTAAATCAGCTTATGATAAGTTTAATAAAAATATTTCAATGAGCGTCACATGCAATTTGTTCAAGGATTACCTCAAGGTGTATATGCAGGCCAGACACATATACATCACCCAAAGGCTTTGCCATCTGTACAGCCTGAGCTTGAAGGTTTTAATTTGGCATTGCATGTAAATGACGATCCTCAACGGGTACAACAACACCGTATGATTTTATTGGATGAGTTTGCAGAATTGGGTGTTAGTAAAATTACATGGATGACGCAAACCCACAGCACAATATGTCATACCATCAATGAAGAAATGACTTTTAGCGCATTGGAGGGTGATGGCTTGGTCACCCAGTCTCAGGGGCATGCCTTGATGATGATGACTGCTGATTGCTTACCTGTTGTTTTAGGCAATGCCGCAGGCACTGAGGTTGCCAATCTACATGCAGGTTGGCGCGGTTTAGCAGGGGGAATAATTGAAAATACCATTGCCAATATGAAGTCTCCACCTACTTGGGCTTGGTTGGGTGCAGCAATCAGCCAGCCTTGTTTTGAAATTGGCGCAGAAGTGAAAGCTGCTTTTTGTTCTAAATATGCTGAACTAGACACTGCATTTATAGAGAGTGAGCAAGCAGGTAAGCACTATGCGGATTTGTATGCGATTGCGCGTTATATTCTTAAACAACATGGGGTGAATGTGGTTATAGGAGGAGATCAGTGTTCTTATCGTCAAGATCAAGATTTCTATTCTTATCGTCGTCATGCAAAAACAGGGCGTATGGCTACTTTTGTATTTATTCGGAATTAAATCTTTATTTTTAATTAGATTTATCATTGTTTTAAGCGCTATGTCATAGGTTTTCTGAACATTACAAGAATTGTTTAAAAATGAATTGATGTTAAACTTGACCAAATTTGTTTGTTTTCAATTGATATGTCTTTATCTGCTAAATCTATCGCGATCGTTTACCACAGTCCATTTGGTCATACTGCAAAAGTTGCGAATTATATTGCACAAGGTGCAGAGAAGATCGGTGTAACCGTTCATAAAATGGATATTGAGCATATTGATTGGGATATTTTAGATCAAGCGAATGCCATAATTTTTGGCTCACCGACCTATATGGGAAGTGTTACAGGTCCATTTAAAATGTTTATGGACTCTACATCTAAACGTTGGAAAAATCGTGATTGGCAGGGCAAACTTGCTGCTGCATTTACCAACTCTGGTGGTTTAAGTGGAGATAAATTATCTGTACTGCAACAGATTAATATCTTTGCAATGCAACATGGCATGTTATGGTCTGGACTCCCTTTAATGCCTACCGGTGTTAAACCCACTGATTTAAACCGTATGGCGGGTTATTTAGGGTTAATGACACAATCAGATAATGCACCAGTTGAAATTACACCGCCTTCTGGTGACTTGCAAACCGCAACATGGTTTGGAGAGTATATTGCGTTACTCATAAATAAAATTACGCCGTAATTGTTCGGTGTAATTACATAAAAAAACAAAAAATATCATAAATAAAAAGCCTTTAGAATCATTGTAAAAGTTGAATTATTGAGTGAAATGTTTTGTTAATTGAAGGCTAAACTGGGTTTTGCCTTTTTTTTATTGTCGTTTTCATATAATTTTTACCAATAAGAAAAAATCTGAGAAGATGATATGGATATTAAAGATAGAAAAACAATTAAAATCATAAGGATGTTTTTAACTTATGGTCTGTTGTTTTCTCCAGTTTATTGTTTTGCAAACTCTTTTCAATCTGAAGGATTAACTGAATTAAATGACGCTGAGCTTTCTAAAGTTAGTGGTCAAGCCCTGATGAGTTTGAGTTATATTGCACCTAATGATTCAGTCAATAAAATGCAAGGGCAAGGTATCGGTTTTTATAAACTTGGACTCGAAGCTGATCTTGAATTAAATGCCAATATTAAAAAATTGCAGCTCGGTTGTGGTGGGGTAAATGGGGCGGGCGGTTGTGACATTGATATTGATAATTTGAGTCTTTCAGGTATAGCAGATACCCGAGAAGGACGTGTAGGTTCAAGTGCAAAATTGACCAATCCATTTATAGAGTTTGCGATAAAAAATCCCAATTCTGCGTCAACACGAGAAGTAGTTGGTCTAAGATTAAGTGCTGAAAAAGCATTAGGTTTGTTAACAGCAGGTACTGAAAACTCAGATTTGCCAAATGGTATTAATAGCCTGAGTGGTGCTTTAAAAATTAAAGCAACAACAGGCAGTGCAAATACGACTGCACGGAATTTACAATATGCTGATACAAATATGTCTATTAAAGGGAACATTAAATTAGGTATTCTTCCGACAGCAAGTTTTCAGACAAATGACTATAATTTAGGATTGCAATCGACTGGCGCTACATTGGCTGTTAATGGGAAAACTTTATACGGCAATCGTATGACGAGTGCTCTTTTGACTGGAACAGCTAAAATTGATGAACTATTTTTTAGAGGTTCAATTAAACCAATTCTTGCAGGTATAGATTTATCATTTTTAACATTGAATGCGAGTGGTAGCATATCGGGTTTAACTGCAAATTTAGATATTAATCAAAGCTTGGGATATATTCATAAGCTACAATTGAATAATCCATTTTCTTTATCATTACAACAACAGTCTGTGTGGTGGCCAAATGCTGAAATTGCTGCTCAAAGAGGGTGGTGGTTAGCGATTGAAGATGAAATTGATATTGGTAAAGTCACACCATCAAATACGATTGATGTAACCAATGATGTTTTAAAACAAGTTGTACCAAGTTTAAATGAATATCTTGCTAAATCTGAGAATACTGTGAAATGTCCAGGTTTAATTGGCTTATCTTGTATTGCGAGTGAGGTGGCAATTGGGCAAATTAATTTATCAGGTTCAAATCCACTATATTTCCCGATTAATGATTTGAAATTGGCGACTCAAGATTTTGCGCCTAACTGTTATGGCAATCTAAAATTCTGTTAAATCTTTGAGACTAAATAAAGCCTCCAGATGGAGGTTTTTTATTGGGTATAGCTTGATATGCATTATATCTCAGGAGTCAATAATCCACTTGTTGAAAACGTATTATGCATTGGTGATTTATGATCAGCTTTGGACGGATTATTGCAATACTATTAAGTATAAATATACAATTGTTAAAATTAGTTACATAAAGTAATATAAGTAAAAAATCCTTTAGAATCATTGTGAGAGTGATATTAAATCATATAAAAATTATAAAATATAAATATTTACGACGAAGTGTTATTTTCTTTATTTAACACTTAGTATATTTTTTATCCATAATAAGATCTGAGAAGATGGTATGGATATCAAAAAAAACCGAGCAATTGATAAGAAAATCATTAAAATTGCAAAGCTGGTTTTCATTTGTACAGGATTGTTTTCTTCAATCCATAGTTTTGCAAGCACTCTACATTCTGAGAGTTTAATGCAATTAAATGATGCTGAACTTTCGGATGTGAGTGGCCAGGCACTGATGAGCTTGAGTTATATTGCGCCTAATGACTCAATCAATAACATGCAAGGACAGGATGTCGGTTTCTATAAACTTGGACTGGAAGCTGAGCTTGACCTAAATGCCAATATTAAAAAATTACAACTGGGTTGTGGTGGGGTAAATGGGGCAGGCGGTTGCGACATTGATATTGATAATCTGAGTCTTTCAGGTATAGCAGATACGCGTGAAGGACGTGTGGGTTCAAGTGCAAAATTAACCAATCCCTTTGTAGAATTTGCGATAAAAAACCCCAATTCTGCGTCAACACGAGAAGTGGTTGGTCTACGTTTAAGTGCTGAAAAAGTTTTAGGCTTATTAACCACAGGAATAGAGAACTCTGATCTTCCCAATGGAATAAATAGTTTAAGTGGCGCAATCAAAATTAAGGCGACCACAGGAACGGCATCCACTGCTCCAAGAGCAATGACATTTAATGATACAGGTATGCCTATTCGAGGTTTTATCAAAATGGGTATTTTTCCAACAGTGGATTTTGCAACAAATAACTATAATTTAGGACTACAATCGACTGGTGCTACATTGCAGATTAATGCAAAAACGCTATACGGTAATCGTATGAATAGTGCACTTTTGACTGGAACAGCTAAAATTGATGAACTATTTTTTAGAGGTACAATTAGACCAATTCTTATGGGGTTCGATTTATCATTGTTACGATTAAATGCGAGTGGCAGTATAACTGGATTAACTGCAGATTTAGATATTAATCAAAGCTTAGGATATATTCATAACTTAGAATTAAATAATCCATTTTCCCTATCATTACAACAACAATCTGTATGGTGGCCAAATGCTGAAATTGCGGCGCAAAGAGGATGGTGGTTAGCCATAGAAGATGAAATTGATATTGGTAAAGTCATACCAAAAAATCAGATCGAAGTGACCAATGATATCTTGAAACAGGTTATACCAAGCTTAAATGCTTATCTGGGTAAACGTGAAAATACTGTAACATGTCCAGGTATTTTGGGTATCTCTTGTCTTCGTGAGGTTCAGATTGGTAAAATTAATTTATCAGGTTCAAATCCATTATATTTCCCAATTAAGGATTTACCATTAGCAACTCAAGGCTTTGCACCTAATTGCTATGGTAATCTAAAATTCTGTTAGACCTTTAAGACTAAAGGAAGCCTCCAGATGGAGGTTTTTTTATTGTTTGATCAGGATTGAGCTTTATCTCTTTACCAACTATGACGACTTACAATAACCCCTTTGATGACTTGAAAACCATACGATGTGCTGAAAAGTAGATTGTATTATTATTAAGTATAAATATACAATAATTAAAATTAGTTACATAAGTAAATATCAATAAAAAGTCTTTAGAATCATTGAGAAAGTAATCTTGGTTTGCATAATTATTATAGTATTGAGATATTTAATTCACTTTTCTATTTGCTTTATTTGTATTTTAGTATATTTTTTATTCATAATAAAATGAGATTAGCTGATATGGATATCAACTATAATAGAATGATTGATAAGAAAATCATTAAAGTCGTAAAGAATGTTGTAATTTATGCTGGATTGTTTTCTTCAATGCATTGTTTTGCAAATTCTCTATACTTGGAGAGTTTAACTCAATTGAATGACTCTGAGCTTTCCGATGTTCATGGTCAGGCACTGATGAGCTTGGGTTATATTGCGCCAAATGACTCAGTCAATAAGATGCAGGGGCAAGGCGTTGGTTTTTATAAACTCGGACTTGAGGCCGAACTTGAGTTGAATGCCAACATTAAAAAGTTACAGCTCGGTTGTGGTGGGGTAAACGGGGCGGGTGGTTGCGACATTGATATTGATAATCTGAGTCTTTCAGGTTTGGCTGATACGCGTGAAGGGCGTGTGGGTTCAAGTGCAAAATTAACCAATCCATTTGTAGAATTTGCGATAAAGGATCCCAATTCTGCTTCAACAAGAGAGGTGGTTGGCCTACGTTTAAGTGCTGAAAAAGTTTTGGGAATGTTGACCGCAGGTACTGAAAACTCAGATACACCGAACGGGATTAACTCTCTCAGTGGCTTTTTAAAGACGAAAGCAACTACGGGAATGGGATATACAAATAGTCGTGGAATGAGTTATGCCGATACCCAAATGCCTGTGACTGGAAATGTGGATATATGTGTTTTTGTATTTTGTGGGCGATTACCGCTTTCTTCAAATGATTACAATTTAAATTTGGAGAGTACAACAGCGCCAATTCAAATTGATGCTACGACTATAAATGGTAAACGACAAACGAGTGTCAATTTAACAGGTAAAGCTAATATTGATCGGCTGAATTTTGGAGGACGTCTAAAGGCTGGGGTGAGGGTTCCTCTACTCGGGACTTTAAACTTAGAAAAACAAGTAAACGGTAATATTACTGGGCTGACGGCCAATTTGTCTATTAGTCAAAATCTAGGTTATATCCATAAAATTCCATTAAATAATCCTTTTTCATTATCTCTACAAAGTCAAAATGTATGGTGGCCAAATGCAGAAGTAACTGCTCAAAGAGGCTGGTGGATGGCATTTGAAGATCCTGTCGACATTGGCAATGTTACACCATTAAAACGTATTGATATTACTAATGATGTATTAAGACAAGTGATCGGTCCATTAAGTACGGCTTTGTCAACGACCGCAGTACCATCTTGTCAAGCTTTGGATTGTCTATTTGGTAGTTCATTAGAAATTGGAAATATTAATTTACCCAATACATCAGTAAACTTTCCATTAAAAGATCTACAACTTAAAAATCAAGACTTTGCTCCAAACTGCTATGGTTCGTTAAAATTCTGTTAAAAAGAAAAAACCTCCATTTTGGAGGTTTTTCGTATATCAAACAGATTATTTATGCATGATTCGTGATTTATCACGTTGCCAGTCGCGATCTTTTTCAGTGGCACGTTTGTCATGTAACTGCTTACCTTTTACCAAAGCAATCTCAAGTTTAGCCAAATGACCTTTCCAGTAACACGCCAAAGGTACGCAGGTATAACCTTTTTGATTGACAGCACCCAGTAGCTTTTCAAGTTCGCGGCGCGAGAGCAACAGCTTACGGGTACGTGTCGCTTCAGGGACTACGTGAGTAGATGCTGAAAGTAAAGGTTGAATTTGAGCACCGAAGAGAAATGCTTCATTATTTTTAAAGGTGATATAGCTTTCAGTAATGGTCATCCGCCCAGCACGTAATGACTTGACTTCCCAACCTTGTAAAGAAAGCCCAGCTTCAAATTTTTCTTCAATAAAATAATCGTGGCGTGCACGTTTATTTTGTGCAATCGTCCCACTATTATTTTTTTTAACGACAATGTTTTTCGACATAATACAAATATTCCAAGAATAGCCTTATTTTGCCTCAAACTTGGCTTCAGGTGAAGTCATTTCACAATTAAAGCCAAAGCTAAATCAAAAGAGGTTATTCGCTAATATTTAAGTTTTTGTTAAACTATAGCCCTACATAACAAACTAGAGTACAAATGGATGTCTAAAACTCGTGTCATCTATCCAGGAACTTTTGATCCAATTACCAATGGCCATGTTGATTTAGTCGCACGTGCTTCACGAATGTTTGATGAAGTTGTGGTCGCAATTGCAATTGGGCATCATAAAAATCCAGTCTTTAGTTTGGAAGAACGTGTAGAGTTAGCAAAGATATCACTCAAACATTTACCCAATGTTGAGTTTGTCGGTTTTGATGGGTTATTGGTCAATTTTGCACGTGAACAACATGCTACAGCAGTGTTACGTGGCTTAAGAGCTGTTTCAGATTTTGAATACGAATTTCAGCTTGCGAATATGAATCGTCAGCTTGACCATGATTTTGAAACAGTATTTTTAACACCATCAGAGCAATTTTCATTTATTTCTTCGACGATGGTTCGAGAAATAGCACGATTGAAAGGCGATGTGGCAAAGTTTGTTCCTCAATGCGTTGTCGAAGCCTTCCATCGTAAACATCAACAAGGTTGGTAGCGTGTCTTTAATTATCACTGATGAATGTATCAATTGTGATGTATGCGAGCCTGTATGTCCAAATGATGCCATTTTTATGGGGGAGGAGATTTATGAAATCCGTCCTAACCTATGTACAGAATGTGTCGGGCATTTTGATCAGCCACAGTGTGCGCTTTTCTGTCCAGTCGACTGTATTCCGCTCGATCCGAACCATGTAGAGAGCCAAGACGACTTGATGGAAAAGTATAAAAAACTGATTGCTCAAAAAAGCGCAAGCAATTAGCCGAGAAATTTGTTAGGATACGCCCCGAAGTGAGCCAGACGATCGCTGCTGTGGAGATCTCCGTGATTGAAGCAGGGGAGGAAAGTCCGGGCTTCATAGGGCAAGGTGCCAGGTAACGCCTGGGCGGTGTGAACCGACGGAAAGTGCAGCAGAGAGTAGACCGCCTTCAATATCGTTTCTTTTCGGAGAAATGGAAGGTAAGGGTGAAAGGGTGCGGTAAGAGCGCACCGCATGGCTGGTAACAGTTCATGGCATGGTAAACCCCACCGGAAGCAAGACCAAATAGGGATCCTATAGGCATGGCCCATGCTGGATCCGGGTAGGTCGCTTGAGCGTATGAGTGATCATGCGCCTAGAGGAATGATCGTTCTAGACAGAACCCGGCTTATCGGCTCACTTCGATGAATTTTATTTTAATTAGTGCTTGACGTAATATTGTTTACAGCAGATAATGCGCGCACAGTTTTAGGCTATGTAGCTCAGTTGGTTAGAGCACCGCACTCATAATGCGGGGGTCACAGGTTCAAGTCCCGTCATAGCCACCATTTTTATAGACCACGTTTCCAAAAACGTGGTCTTTTTTTATCTACAAGATTTAAACTTTAACAACGAGACTAGGTCTTGTTTAAAAACCAAGGTTTAGCCTTGTACTCTCCCCAATATAACTTAAGCTACTTTTAGGCGTCTTTTTATAATCATAAAGCGTTGTTTTTGATAATTTAGCCAAGCCAAATTGATAAGAAAAGTTAAATTGCACCTGATTGATGTGGTATTGCGTTAACACCTCAGCGTGTTGTTGATCAATCTTTTTTAGCAATGTTTCGGCACGCTCAAGGTCATCCAGATAATCTGGCTGATTCACATTTAAAATAAAAACCTGATTTGTGGATTCGGCTTCTCCGATGTATGTATGGCGACTTTCAACTTGAGCATTTTTAATGTCATCGGAGATCAAATTAAAATCATTGGCTGACATTGCTTTGCTTTGGAAATAACCCCATAAATTGACGGAAAAAATCACAATCGTTAACAGTGCAATGATGTAGTAATGAATACGCCATACAGATTGGCGTGGAATATTGGATTGAGCATTTCTAAGGATTTGAGTTTTACTGAGCAGGTCGTGCAGAGATTGTTGGCTATTTCCATTAAAAATAGCCAAGTAGAAACAGGCAAAAACAATACTTTGAAAAAATGCCACAAGTAGGCTGAGTGAAAGATGCTGAGTTGAATATGTTTGTAAATAACCAGCAAAGCAAAATGGAATGATAAAGATACTTGATCTAACCAGAGAACGCATAAATGGAATTGAAGCACCATTTAAATCTTTTACCCTAATTTTGCAAAGGATTTTCCCAATGGTTTTACCATTACCGATATGGCTGTTAAAAGCAGCAAAATAAAATAGACAGAGAAGCGTACCTATATATTGGAAAATAAAAGGAGAATTTTCAAAATATGGGTAGAGTATTTTACCCATCACTAAACAGGCTACGCCGACGGTAATACAGTCGATGATAAATGCGAATATTCGCGGAAATATAGGGGCGGCTTTTTGAGTTTCAGGAGTAATTTTAGACATGGTATTGGTTTAATTAAGTTTATGAAAATATTGATAATTAATATAAATTCATTATATTATAAGTTTTTTAATGAAAAATAACCAGAAAAATATAACTGAGCTATCACGCTTTTTAGCAAGACGTATTGAACTTTGCGTTATTTTTAAATTGGCGATTTATAGATGATTTACAAATTTTAGGCATAAAAAAACCAGCTTATCACTGGGTTCTTTATTGCACCATTTTAATAAGATTTAAAATGGTGCCCGAGGCCAGACTCGAACTGGCACGCTTTGTGGGCGGGGGATTTTAAATCCCCTGTGTCTACCGATTTCACCACTCGGGCATGTGCGCAATAATAAAGGACAGTTTTTCTCTTGGCAAGCGTATTTATGTCGATTTGCTTTCTTTTCAATCAATTCATGCGCTTATGTTTGAAAATAAAGCATTTTAAGCCGTTGAATGGGTATTTTGTCATGATTTTTTCATCAATTTGAGATTAAAGCGAAATATTAAGCCTTTAAATTGATTGGATAAAAAAACTTAGAGGAAACCAACTTCAATGCCAAACTCAATTTCACGCCGTGAACTTATTCAAAAGTCATTAGCCAGTTTTGGGGCATTATCTATACCAGTGTCGTTGACTGCTTGTGGGAGTGATAACAACGATTCAACATCTCCTACAACAAAAGTTGAATTTTTACATGGTGTTGCCAGTGGCGACCCATTAAAAGATCGTGTGATTTTGTGGACGCGTATTACGCCGCAGGATACGTCTTTGCGTTTAGAAGTGGTTTGGGAAATTGCCACAGATGATAAATTTACGCAAGTGATCAATACTGGAAAAGTGCAAACAGCATCAGCTCAGGATTTTACTATTAAGGTCGATGCAGACAAGCTTAAGTCTGGGCAAACTTATTATTATCGTTTTAAATTTGGTTCGGTGATTTCACCAGTAGGGCGTACCAAAACATTACCTGAAACCACCAGCTCGGTGCAGTTTGCGGTGTGTTCATGTTCAAACTATCCTGCTGGCTATTTCTATGTATATAAGGAAATGGCAAAACAAGAGGTCGATGCGATCATCCATTTAGGGGATTACATCTATGAATATGGTAAAGATGGATATGCCACAGAAGAGGCGGTAAAGCTGGGTCGTACCCTCGCTGCTGACAATGATAAAGAAATTATCAAGTTGGATGATTACCGTAAGCGTTATGCGCTTTACCATACTGACGCCGATCTACAGGCCGCACATGCACGTCATCCTTTTATCGTGATTTGGGACGACCATGAACTGGCAAATGACGCATGGAAAGACGGTGCAGAAAACCATCAAGCCAATGAGGGTAATTTCTTAGAGCGTAAATTGGCGGCTTTACAAGCTTATTTTGAATGGATGCCGATTCGTCCTGTATCTGCAACAGATCATTTGAATATTTATCGCCAATTTGACTTTGGTTCATTGGTACAATTGACCATGTTAGATACCCGTATTTTGGCACGTGACAAGCAACTTGATTATGCCAATTATATGACAGCTTCTGGTTTAGATATCGCTAAGTTCCAGACAGATTTAATCAGTACTACGCGTACACTGATGGGTTATACCCAGCGTGAGTGGCTACAAAAGAAACTGGCACAATCTACAGCGACTTGGAATGTGTTGGGACAGCAAGTTTTGATGGCAAAAATGTTAATCCCTGCTGAATTGCTATTGTCTTTATCTGCAATTACCAGTGGAAATGTCACAGCCGAAACTTTGGCAAAAATGAATCAGCAGATCATTGAGTTAGTTACTTTAAAAGTTCGTTTGAAAAGTGGTGATCCAACATTAACCGCCACAGAAAAAGCTCGTGTAACCACAGTTGCACCCTATAATTTAGATGCTTGGGATGGCTACTATGCAGAACGTGAAATTTTATATAGCACACTTAAAACATTAAATAAGAAAGTTGTGGTGTTGGCGGGGGATACCCATAATGCATGGTCTGCTGACTTGCATACTCAAGCGGGTGATTTTGTTGGGGTGGAACTGGCAACCAGTTCGGTCTCTTCACCTGGGATGGAAAAGTATTTAAGTATTCCTTTGGCACAGTTACAACAATTTGAAATGGCCTTCACCACACTCATTGATGAATTAAATTACACCAATTTAAATCAGCGAGGCTACTTAAAAGTCAGCTTTACAGCACAACAGGTACAAGCGGATTGGATTTTCTTAAATAGCATTAAGGAAAAAACCTATTCAGTGGATACGGCTCGTGCCCATCAAGTGGTTTTAAATAACAATTTGGTTGATGTAAAGACTGTTCAGAAAAGTGCATAAATTTTCAAGCCTAAAAAGCCGAGTTTAGATCACTCGGCTTTTTAACGTGATAGATGGATTACATCATACTGTCCATATAGGCATCTAAATCTTCATATTTATAGGTTTTACACATTTCATTTTCATATTTTAATAATTCTAAATGTAATTCTAAGAAGGTTACCAAGCGCTTTTGATAAAATTGATATTTCTCAGAATCTTTGGCTAAGAATCGCATTTTGAATTTGGCTTTCTTAGCCTGTTTATAAGCCCATAAACAGCTTTTTCGAATTTGTTGTAATTGATAGTATTCAGTGTCTTTTGTGCTATCTCTAAATAAATTTTCTTTATAAAATTTGACAAAACCAAAGCTCATTGCAAAGAAAAATAACAGACCTTGCAGCAGGGTGCTTTCTATAAAATAAAGATTGAGTGCTTGTAGGACGATCAGTACCGCAAGCTTAAGCGGAATATTATTGAGTTGTTGGTATAAATGTGTCGAACTGTGTTTTATTTGTTTGATAATGATCGGAACAATAATCATAAAAAATAACATAATCGCTAAAGCGGCAATGCCATTGGCTTGAAAGCTATCGAATTGAGGATAATGATTTGCAATATACTGACCTAAACTAAAATAGATGCTGCAAAAAATCATAATCGACAAAATCCAAGGAATAAATTCCTTTGCTTCATCTAGAAGCCCTTTGGTTTTAATTTGACTATAAAATAGAAAGTTGCGCTTAAATGCTTGTGGGTATTGTTGTTGTAATTGATTTAAATAGAGGGAAACTTGCTTGTTTTGAATCATATAGGCTTCGCTTATC
>Ga0207655_1001482_pt1 | contig 21553 bp, 18 predicted proteins | sample KBSM44metaG_FD_184398 | JGI IMG/M metagenome (GOLD analysis project Ga0207655, IMG submission 184398) | Miscanthus rhizosphere microbial communities from Kellogg Biological Station, Michigan, USA - KBS M4-4 metaG (SPAdes) (version 2) | ecosystem: Host-associated > Plants > Roots > Rhizosphere >... | reverse complement strand
CGATCCGCTTGTTTCTGTAAAAAGCCCAAGATGACATCTTCATCTGAGGTCTTAAATAGCTCTATGGTCCAAGCTTTCTTATTTTCTTGAAAAAATTTTGTACCACGAAATTCTGCATCATGGCTACCCGCAGTCACAATACGTGTGGTCATTTCAAGTGGACGTACTTCATCCATCAAAGCGCCTAAATGCGATGTTGCTGCAACTTTTTCAGGTTGAATTTGAACTTGGGACTCTTCAATCGGATTGACTACAGTGACCAGATCTTTGGTGTCGGTCACTGCCCAAAAAATCAGTGCCACCAAAAGACAGATTAATCCACCAACCAACCAAATATATTGTCGAATATTTTGCCAATTTGTACGAATTGCTGCCATTTGGAACTAACCTTTTCTATATCTGATTCGCGAGAATCGCTTGTTTCATCAACTCAACATCAAAATCTTTAGTGATGATGGCTTGGCCGAGTTGTTTTATCAATATTAAACGAAGTTGACCATTTAATACTTTTTTATCATGTGACATATATGCCAAAAATTCATCGAGCGGAATTTTAGGACATGCTACAGGTAATTGGGCACGTTGTATGATTTTTTTTGTACGTTCCAGATCATCGGATGAAATCCATCCCATACGCTGAGACAAATCAGCAGCCATCACCATACCCGTTGCAATTGCTTCCCCATGCAACCACACCCCATAACCGAGATACGATTCAATGGCATGACCAAAAGTATGGCCTAAATTCAATAAAGCACGTTCACCTTGCTCTTTCTCATCATTGGCCACAATTCTTGCTTTATGCGCACAAGAACGATAAACAGCTTCAGCCAATAATTCTGGATTTTGGGCAATCAGCCCATCCATATGCTCTTCTAACCATGCTAAAAAGTCTACATCACCCAGTAACGCATATTTAATCACCTCAGCCAAACCTGCTGAAAGCTCACGTTCAGGCAAGGTTTGGAGCTGTGCCATATCAGCCAAAACCACTTGAGGTTGCTGAAATGCACCAATCATATTCTTGCCTAAAGGGTGATTAATTCCGGTTTTCCCACCAACACTCGAATCCACTTGAGACAATAATGTGGTCGGAACTTGGATGAAATACACGCCTCGCTGGAAACAGGCGGAAGCAAAACCTGCCATGTCACCAATCACTCCACCACCTAAAGCCAAAACAGTACAATCACGATTAAAACCAGCTTGAAGCAAAGCATCAAAAATCAAATTGAGGTGCTGAATATCTTTATATTTTTCACCATCAGGTAAAATACATGTTTTAACCTGCTTACCCAATTGTTGAATCGCCTCAACATAGTGCGACAAATACAAAGGTTGAACTGTGGTATTTGTAACAATCATCACTTGATGCCCTTGAATATAAGGTTCAAGCAATTCTTGAGGGTTCAAATGACTACCAATAAAGATTGGATAACGACGTTCACCCAGTTCAACATGTAAAGTTTGCATGATTCTGCCAAATAACAATGAATGATAATTTACTGACTAAATAATTTCTTTTGAAACGATCAGTTGCAATATTCTCAGCGCTAAATCTCGCGCAGCACCCTGATTGGTTTCAATAATATAATGTGCAACATCTCTATAAAGTGGATCTCGTGCTTTAAGTAGATCCTTTAACTTTTGCTCAGGATTCTCGACTTGTAATAAAGGACGATTTTTATCTCGATGTGTACGTAATAATTGGATTTCTACAGGGGTATATAAATAAATCACAATACCTCTATGTTTGAGATATTCTCGATTCATGGCTTGAGTGACAGCACCACCACCTGTTGCAACCACTAAATTTTTTTTTGATGTGAGTTCATCAATCACGATTGTTTCTCTTGTACGGAAACCTTGTTCGCCTTCCTTTTCAAAAATCCAAGGAATAGATGCCCCAGTTTTTCTTTCTATTTCATGATCGCTGTCTAAAAACTCACGACTTAACAGTTCCGCTAGATGCCGACCAACTGTTGTTTTTCCTGCTCCCATGGGCCCTACCAAATAAATATTTGGTAGGGTTTCCAACTCTTTGCTTGGCAAGGAGTCACCTATCGAATTGCTTTCATTGAAAGTATATTAATGATTTCTGGTACGACTGTCATTAACAATTCTTGGTGTCACAAAGATTAGTAACTCTCGTTTATTATCAGACTTTACATCCTTTCTAAATAATCGTCCTAAATAAGGAATATCACCTAAAAATGGCACTTTGGTCTGACTGTTTTTAGTTTCTTGTTCAAAAATGCCACCTAATACCACGGTTTCTCCATCATCGACTAAGACATTGGTATTGATTTCATTCTTGTTAATCGCCACATTTCCATTCACTATTTGACCAGCTGAGTCACTTGTGACATTTAGCTGCATTTGTACTTTCCCTTCTGGAGTAATGCTTGGTGTAACATCCAAACTGAGCAAAGCATCTTTAAATTCAGTTGTTGCAACGGCACTGCCTCCTGCAGTTTGCGTTGACTGATATGGAATTTGTTGACCCGAAGCAACTTTGGCTTTTTGTTTATCGGCAGTCATTACTTTTGGTGTTGAAATCACTTCCCCATAACCATCAGCTTGTAATGCAGATAATTCTAGGTCTAACATAAAATCAGACATACTAATTAAACCAAATGCAATCTTACTTGCACCCGCAGTCGTCACACCAAGATCGACATTTAAATTATCAGGGCGAGTAATGGTATATTTGCCATTACTATCTGGGGTTTTTAAATCCCAAAGTGTTTGATCACTTCCACCAACCAGCAAATCATTATTCTTGGTAATCCCTTGAGATAAAATGCCCCACTTTACCCCCATTTCTTTGGTAAAATCTGTCGTAGCACGAACAATACGTGCTTCAACCATGACTTGTTTTACCGAAATATCCAATAGATCAATCATTTTACGGATTTTATCAATATTATTTGCAGTATCATTAATAATTAATGTATTTGTTCTTGTATCTGCAACCGCACTTCCTCTTAAGCTCAGTAGACTTTCTAAAGCTAAAGAATCTGTATTATTGGTATTATTTGTCTGCGCACCTTTAGGGTTTCTAGAGTCCTGTAACAATTTAAGAACTTCTGCAACTTTTGCATAATTAAGCTGAATATATTCAGTTTGAATTGGTGCTAATTTTACACTTTGTGCAATTGCTTTGGCTTCATCTTCTTCTGCTTTAATCAGCTCGGTGACAGGCGCAATCCAAATCACACTCCCATTACGGCGCTTATCTAAATTTTTGGTTTTTAAAATAATATCTAAGGCCTGATCCCAAGGTACATCTTTTAAACGTAAAGTGATATTACCTTGAACTGAATCCGCAGCCACCATATTAATACTGGTAAAATCAGCAAGCAGCTGTAGCACACGGCGTACTTCAATATCTTGAAAATCCAGTGAGATTTTCTTACCCGTATAAGATTGACTCACATTGGGACGATTTACTTTATTTTCTACAGGGCGCTTTAAACTCACGGTCAATTTATTTTCCGCTTGGAAAGCCATATATTCATAGCTCCCCGAAGATTGAATGGTGATTACACCATTGGAACCATCATTATAAGCATCCACAGAAGAAACTGGGGTCGCAAAATCATTGACATTTAAACGACGAATTAAATGTGCTGGAATTTTATTCCCTAAGGTTCGAATAACAACTTTACTGCCCTGTTGTTGCACATCTACAGGTGTATTTGCACCAGACAGATTTACAATAACCTGCCCCTCACCCGCATTGCCACGCTGAAAACCGATATCTGCGATGCCTTGATTTTGCTTATTCAGTATAGATGCAGATGCTGCATAAGTCGGTAAAGCAGCAGCTTGATTGGCATTGTTAATCTTTAAAATAAAGGTATTCCCTTCAACACGCGTTGTAAAAGAACCACTATTTTTTAAATTTACTGTTAAGCGTGAACGTTGATCATCGGCCGCAATATCCACAGTCGACGCTTCTTCACTCGCCACAGCAATAGACGACTGATTGATCGTTTGCTTCGCCTGATCAAAATCCAAAATCAGTCGCGATGGATTATCCAATTGATAGGCTTGAGGCTGTGGCGGTAAGCCATTAAACATCACACGAATTTCTGTACCTTGCCCCGGTATTTTCATCGGTACAATATTGGTCATGGTTGTTTGCGCTGCTGCAACCTGCATAATCGCAATTGACACTGCCGCCATAGTAAATTGACGAAGTTGACTATTCATAAACTTACCATCCCCGTTAAAGATATTTTTCAAACTCTTTTTCATTTTTATTCCTTTATTCCGTTTTAATCTATTGGACCGATTAGAACTAGACTCCGTGGTCTTTCTATATAACCGTCTCGACCATCTGGAACAATTTCCAATAAATCAATACGGGTCGGCGTAATTTCAATAATTCGCCCTTGATTCATACCCATGTAGTTGCCAAGTTGTACCCGCTCAATCTCACCATCAGGTGTTTGAATCAACCCCACTGTTTGCCCAACAGCTCCTTTCATACTTCCTTTCAGTGTTAACGACTCTAAAGGATAGCTTTCAAGCGGCTGTGGTTGTCTTGAAAAATTCGGGTAGACACGCTTGCCTGACATGATTTTCAATTCATTTGCCAATGAGCTTGGCAAAAATGGGCTGCGTAATTGTTGAGCTGAATAATTAAAGCTTGGTACAGGATTAAATACTGGTGCAGGTTCAATCGGCAATGGTTGCTGATTTCTAATATTTGCCATTTCTTGGTTAACGGCATCAATACGAGAATCGCACCCCACCAACAGCATTGCAAATGAGATTCCACAAACTATTTTACTGAGCTGGTTCATTGTGGCTTCCCTCCTTGCTGAGGTGTCGTTGTTTTCTGTGCTACAGCATTTGCAGATTTATTTATCTTCTGCTCATCAGCACCGATATAACGATAGGTTTTTGCTTTAATTGTATAGTCAATCACTGGCACATCAGATTTATTGTCTTGACTCGGTGTTCCTGTAATTGTGAAATCATGCAAAGTGACAATACGTGGTAAAGCAGCCAAACTACTTACAAAACTGCCAAATGAATGATAATCCCCTGTTGCATCAATCGAGATCGGCTGCTCAATAAAGAACTCCTGCTTCACTTCTGGTTCTAATTTGATATTTTTAAATTTCAAACCAGAACTTACCCCTGTCACGTTAATATCTTCAACCAGACTCGGAATTTCAGTTTCTTTAGGAAGTTGCTCTAATTGCTGATTAAAATTTGCTTCCATTTGTTGCAGTTGTGCTTGATATTGCTGCAAGTTTCTTAATTTAGAGTCTTTTTCTTTAAACTCATTTAATAAGTTTTGTTCAACTGTACGTGCTTGATCAATTGCATCTAATTTAGGTCTAATTGCTAAAAAATAGCCAATTGCACACACCAAAAAAAACAAGAATACCCAACAGGTGACTTTAACGGATAAAGGCCAACTGCCATAGTTATTCATATCCAAGGTATTGAACTGTTGAAAAAACTTCTCAACAGTCATCTTGTTCTTTTTTGGAGCATCATTTACAGATGATTCTAATTGCTCAAAATCTTCACGACTCATTTTGCACCCCCAGCAGCTGGAACTTGTCCAGCTTTCGTTGTATCCCCATCTGTAGTCGCTGCTATTTCACCGATATCTACAGTCACAACAAAACTTCCATATGATTCTTCTACACGAGGGATCACCGAAGTCTGCACTTTATTTTTATTTTCATCTGCAGCTAAGAATGAATTCATAAATGCATTTCGATACCATTCAGACGCCTCTAATCCACGCAACAATTCAGCAACCGTGTTTGGACTTTCAGCTTTGCCCTCAATGGTAAATTTATCACCCACACGACTAAATTTTGTGATGTACATTTGTGCAGGGACAATTCGAACCAATTCATCAACGAGGCGAACAATCACAGGACGCTGACCTTGTAAGCCTTGGATCAGTTTCATACGTTCAATAATGGCATTACGACGTTCTTGTAAACCATCTAAAGTTTTTAATTGGGTATCTAAATTTTGGTTGGTACTGGTCACCAATTGATTGGCTTGCTCCTGATCTTGCAACTTATGGTCGAAATAGAACCACGCCAATAACACTGTCACTAAGCCAATCAGTGCAACCCCAACACATATCGCAACGAATTGCTTCTTCTTCTGTTCTCTTAGCTCATCACGCCAAGGGAGTAAGTTAATCTTTGCCATTAATCAAAACTCCTCAAAGCCAAACCACATGCAACCATTAAAGAAGGTGCATCATTTTCTATTTTTTTTAAGTCAATTTGTGGTGAAAACCCCATCTGTAAGAAAGGATTTGCAATCGTGACGCGATAACCAAGTTTTTGTTGTAATAATTTTGCCAAACCAGGAATATTGGCATTACCACCCGCCAATAAAATATGGTCGATCTCGTTAAACTGAGAAGATGAAAAGAAGAACTGTAATGAACGAGCAGCTTGTTGTACAACTGCTTCTAAAAACGGCATCAAGACTTCTGTTTCAAAATCGTCAGGTAAAGTCCGATCTTTTTTTGCACGACCAGCTTCGTCATAAGACAAACCATAACGGTTCTGTACATCTTGAGTCAGCTGCTTGCCACCAAAAACTTGCTCTCGGGTATAAATGATCTTGCCATTTTGCATCACAGACAAAGTGGTCATGGTATGACCAATATCTAGGATACCCACAAGATTTACACCGATTGGCAGGGTATCAGAAAAGACATCAAAAGCACGCTCAATTGCATAACTTTCTACATCTGCGATTTTAGGTGATAAGCCTGCGATTTCCAAAACTTCAACACGAGAATCGATATTCTCTGCGCGTGTTGCAACAAGTAACACATTGACTCGATTTGGATTTGCCAGCTTATCTTTTAACACTTCAAAATCTAGACTGACTTCATCCAGTGGGAAAGGGATATATTGTTCAGCATCCATTCGAATCTGAACTTCTCTTTCCTCATCCGACATATCTGCATCCATTTCGATGATTTTGTGAATCACCATAGATGTAGGTACAGCAACCGCGACATTTTGCGATTGAGGATTGCCAATATTGACTGCCCTTTCCAACGCATCAGCAACTGCTTCAGGATTAAGAATGTTTTTCTCAACAACACTCCCATCCAGCAGTGGACTTAATCCATAACTTTCAACCCAGTAACGACCGTTCTTAACAGAGAGCTCTAAAATCTTTACAGTAGTAGAACTAATATCTACTCCTATTAACCCCTTATTTGGCTTACGATATAGTCTAAGCACGATTGATTTCCTATTATTTTTTTATCCCCAATAAATAACACAAACCGACTGCATTTGGTCTTAATTTTTTACAGATACAATATCCCATCTAACAATCCATCACATGAGAAGCTATACTGAACGCAATTAGTTTGCCATTAGCTATTATTAAAACTTACTTGTTATGAAAAAGCTATCTTGTTCAGGTTATATTCATCCCTTTTTTTTGCTGATTATCATTATTTTAGTCGCAATTCCGATGGGCTTTTATGGAATGTATCTATATATTGCCCCATCACTACCAGAAATGAGCTCTTTAAAAAAGGCGCCATTGCTTAAACCTTTGCAAGTTTATTCAGCAGATAATCAGCTGATCGCTGAATATGGTGGCAAGCTTTCGGTGCCTGTTGAGTACAATCAGATCCCGCCGCATTTCATTCATGCCTTCCTTGCTGCTGAAGATTCATCATTCTTCGAACATAGCGGGATTAGCTTTAAAGGCTTAGGGCGTGCCGTGAGTGAAAGTGTTACTGGGTCAAATGTACAAACAGGCGGCTCAACAATTACCATGCAGGTGGCTAAAAATTATTATCTATCCCCTGAACGAACACTTAAGCGCAAACTTACTGAAGTTTTTTTGGCACGTAAAATAGAACAAAATCTTTCCAAAGAAGAAATTTTATCTTTATATGTCAATAAGATCTTTTTGGGTAAAAATGCCTATGGTATTGCTGCTGCTGCAAAAATTTATTATGACAAAAGCTTAGATCAACTCAGTGTCGCACAAATGGCGATGATTGCAGGCTTACCTAAAGCACCGTCAAAATACAATCCTGTAGTGAATCCTGAACGCGCCTTAGAACGCCGCAACTGGATTCTAGGTCGTATGTTACAACTCGGCTATCTTAAACAAGCAGAATACGAAAAAGCTGTCGCTGAACCAATTAACCTGAGTATGCCAGATCGCGGCTTAAGTAATCGATTTCCCTATGTAGGCGAAATGGTTCGTTCAGAATTGGTTGAAAAGTTTGGTGAACAAGCAATTGATTCAGGTTATAAAGTTTATACAACCGTAAACAGCCAACGCCAGCAATATGCAGAAGATGCAGTACAAAAAGGCTTGGAAGATTATGATCGTCGTCATGGATGGCGTGGTGCTGAAGCACATGATAAACCTTTAAAACAATTCATCCCTTATGCCAATACCTACCCTGCAGAAGTCATCAAAGTAGGCAGCAATAGTTTTGATGCCAAAATGCAAGATGGTTCAACAGTGACTGTACCTTGGTCCGGTATGTCTTGGGCAAGAAAATATATCAATGCCAATGCCGTTGGAGTAGCACCAAGCCGTGCTTCGCAGATTGTAACTGTTAAAGATATTATCCGTTTACGTCCCAATGAAAATAAAACTGCGTGGTCATTGGTTCAAACCCCGAAAGCACAAGGCCAACTGATTGCAATCAACCCCAATGATGGTTCAATTGAAGCAGTGGTGGGTGGATACAACTTTTACCAATCTAAATTTAACCGCGCAATACAAGGCTGGCGCCAACCGGGTTCAACCATTAAGCCATTTATCTATGCACTGGCGCTTGAACGCGGTATGACCCCTTACACCATGGTTAATGACAGTCCAATCACCATTGGTCGCTGGACACCTAAAAACTCTGATGGCCGTTATTTAGGCATGATTCCTTTGCGTCGTGCGTTGTACTTATCTCGTAATACCGTTTCTGTGCGTTTATTACAAAGCGTAGGTGTAGAACGTGCGCGCCAATTATTGATGGATTTTGGCCTACAAGAAGATCAAATTCCGCGTAATTTCACGATTGCGCTGGGTACTCCACAAGTACTTCCTGTTCAAATGGCGACAGGCTATGCCGCAATTGCCAATGGTGGATATCGCATTCAACCACATTTCATCAGTCGTATTGAGGATGCTTATGGCAAAACCATTTATGAAGCAGCGCCTGAATATGCGTGTATTCCATGTATCAATCAAAAAGAAACTGTAGCCAATACTGCAACCACCCCTGATGACGAAGCCATTGAAAGTACAAACCTTACAGTGGATGAGGTTCAAACCCCATTAAGCAGAGAAGAACAAAGTAAATATCGTCAAGCACAACGGATTTTAAAATCACAATCTGCTTTTGATATGGCAAATATTCTTCGTGATGTGATTGTACATGGTACTGGTCGTGCAGCACTTAAAATTGGTCGCGATGACATTGGCGGTAAAACAGGAACAACCAACGATGCTAAAGATGCGTGGTTTGCTGGCTTCAACGGCAAATTAGTTGCGATTGCTTGGGTCGGTTTTGACCAGCCTTCCACTCTCGGCCGTCGTGAATATGGTGGGATCGCAGCACTGCCAGTTTGGACTGGTTTTATGGGTAAAGCCTTAAAAGATACACCATCTGCTTGGGTACATTTTGACAAAAATGCCAAAGCACCAATTTCTCGTGAAGAACGTAATCAAACACAAGTTGAAGGTGCGACTCAAAACGAAGGCTATGGTTCATCACCACCTTTAGCACGTCCAATCTTTAAACCTGCGCCTGTTACACCATCACGTAATTCATCAAATGACTTTGAAGACTTACCTGATGAAGGTACAGATCAACCGCTCAAACCGAACAAAGTAACACCGCCTGCAATGAATCAAGGCAGTGCGAAACGAGAAAGTGATTCTCTTGAGAATTTGATTAATGAAGTTCAATAATTAGTTTCTCAAATAAAAAATGCCATCGATTGATGGCATTTTTTATGGCTTAGATTTTTATTATTTTTTCTGAAAAATATAAATTTGAAAGGCTGCCTTTAACGTCGTTTTAACTTGTGCTTCCAAAACTAAACGCTTTTCAGGTTTTGCTTTATAAGCATAAGGGGTCATCGCAATCAGATTTTTGAGTTGCGCTTGGTCCAACTCAAACGTTGTTTCGATAATCGGCTGCTCTATTAACTCAAAAGATGCTTGTAATTGCGTGACAAACTTTTCTGGTTCATGGGCTTTGACTTCGTCAAACAAGCCCTCACGCATGGCATATAAATGCTCAGGGGCTGGTGTTACCACCATCAAATAAGCCTTTGGCTTAAGTACTCGGAGTATTTCTTCTTCTGGGATCGGGCTAAATAAGCTGGTACACAAATCAATCGAATGATCCAACACTGGTAGAGTCGCACCTGTCCCCACAATCCATGTCACATCTTTATTGAGTTTTGCAGCAACCTGAACCGCATTTTTTGCAATATCAACCCCTATACATTGCATCACTTCATGCTGCATTGCATCGGTATAATAGCCTTCACCACAGCCAATATCTAATAGGTTTTCAACACCTAACCCACGAATTTTCTCAACAACGGCTTGCTGTAAAGGTGCATAAAATCCACCACTTAAAAATCCACGGCGTGCTTGTACAGATTCAGGCGTATCTCCTGGATTTTTACTATGCTTATGTTGTACTACATGTAAATTTACATAGCCTTGTTTTGCCACATCATAACTATGATTATTTACACAGCGCCAAGTCCGATCCGATAGGCTCAATGCCTCACGACATACAGGGCACATCAACAAATTCATTGTATTCTCCAAAAGATATTTTTAGGCCATAAAAAAAGCCGGCAAATGCCGACTTTTCAAATCACTTTGGCTTAGCGTAATTTTAATGTCATTAGACCTAAAACTACCAGCATAATTGTGATAATCCAAAAACGGATCACCACTTGAGTCTCACGCCAGCCTTTTTTCTCATAATGATGATGCAACGGTGCCATAAGAAATACACGTTTATTGCGCATACGTAATGATCCGATTTGTAAGAATACCGAGATTGCTTCTACCACAAAGACCCCGCCCATAATTGCAAAGACGATCTCTTGACGAACCATTACCGCGATAGTACCCAGCATTGCACCCAATGATAATGCACCGACATCTCCCATAAAGACTTGGGCAGGATGCGCGTTATACCAAAGAAATGCTAAGCCTGCTCCAATCATTGCAGCACAAATAATCACCAGCTCAGAGGTATATTTTACATAGGGAATATGTAAATAATTGGCAAAGCGTATATCACCTGCCAAATAAGCAAAAACACCTAAACCTGCAGCAACCAAAACAATCGGCATGATCGCCAGACCATCTAAACCATCTGTCAAATTCACTGCATTTGACCCACCATTGATTACCAAATAGGTAAAAATAATGAAGCCAATACCCAATGGAATTGAGGACAAAGGAATACTCAGATTTTTAAAAAATGGAATCAATAAATCCAGCATATTCGCTGTATGTACAGGGCTGTCTTGCTGAGTTGCAATGATATACAACGCAATACCCGCTCCCAAAGAGCCAACCGAAGTCCAAAAGAATTTCTTCTTGGCAGGTAAACCCGCATTGTCTTTATAACGGACTTTAATCCAATCATCCGCCCAACCTACAGCACCAAAGATCACCATAACAGCCAAGACGATCCATACATAAGGATTGGATAAATCTGCCCAAAGCAAGGTACTGATCCCGATTGAAAGCAGAATTAAAATCCCGCCCATTGTTGGCGTACCCATTTTTTTGGCGTGATTTTCGGGTGCATATGAACTGACAGCCTGACCATATTTAAGCGCTTGTAATTTACGGATCATGACTGGTCCCAAGGCCCAACCAATCGCAAGTGCAGTCAGTACACTGAGCAATGCTCGTAACGATAAGTATCGAACAACTTGGAACGCGTTCTCATAACCCGCCAAGTGTTGAAATAACCAATACAGCATTAAACTTTCTCCATCAAATCAGCCATCAACGTTTCCATATGGGTATAGCGAGAACCTTTAAACAGGAAACTCATGGACTGTGGTTGATGTGTTGCAATTAAACTTAACAATAAAGGTAAAGCTTGTTCTTGGCTAAGAAAAGCTTGTAATTTTTTACCATATTGAGTGCTTCGCGCACCTTCTTGTGTAGCAGGAGCAAACTCCCCTACCGCGACAACAAATTGGATCCCATCCACTGAAACCAGATCACGACCCAACATATAGTGTTGCTGCGCAGCAGTATCACCCAGTTCGCCAATATCGCCAATCACCATCACTTTGATGCCTTGCTGTTGCGCAAGTACTTCTGCTGCTGCACGCATTGAAGTCGGGTTGGCATTATAGGTATCATCAATAAATAAATGCTTGTGCTTATGAATAAAATTCAAACGCCCTTTTGCACCTTGTGCCGACTCCAAACCAATCACAATATCGTCTAAATCAACACCAATCGCCAAGGCAAATGCAGTCGCTGCTTCTGCATTATGGACATTATGTTCGCCTGCAAAAGGAAGATTGACTGTTCTTGCGCCTTGAGGTGTATTAAGGGTAAAGATTGCAGACTGTGCGTGTAACTGAACATCTGTCGCAAAGACTTCGCCACCCTGACCAAAACTTAACACTTGCTCAGTGTCTACCACTTGACGAATCGTATCGGTAAAATCATCCTGAGCAGGAACAATTGCTGTTCCAGCTTGATCAATATGACGGTAAATTTCAGATTTGGCACGGCAAATTCCATCACGTCCACCAAATTCGCCTAAATGTGCAGTTCCAATATTTAAAATACCAGCAACATGTGGCTGCACAAGATTTGAGGTGTAATCAATTTCACCTTGATGGCTTGCACCAAGTTCCATCACCGCATATTGATGCTCTGAACGCAGCTCCAATAACATCATTGGCACACCAAGATCATTATTTAAATTGCCACGTGTAATCAAGGTCGGCGCTAAACGTGAAAGAATACTCCCCAACATCTCTTTGGTGGTGGTCTTGCCACTACTGCCTGTAAGTGCAATCACTTTTAATTGTGGATGTTGAGCACGACGATACGCGCCTAAATGCCCCAATGCCAAACGTGTATCTGCCACGACAAGTTGACAGATATTTACATCAACAGGATGGCTCACGATGGCAATTTGACAGCCATTCTCAGCCACTTGGGCAACAAAATCATGTGCATCAAAACGCTCACCTTTGAGCGCCAAAAAAGCATCACCTAATTCAGCATGACGTGAATCAGTCAAAATACGTTTAATTTCACCTTGTGGTGCTTGATCTAAATACCAATAACCTTGAGTTGCTTCAGCAAGTTGTGCTGCTGACCATGGCTCCAAAGGCACAGTACTGGTGGTAGAGGTGTGCATCTCTTAGTCCTAATGAGCTGGATAAGCTGAATTGGGTTTATTGTGTTGTGTATCTATTGCCGATTGCACTTCAACGATATCGTCAAACCAATGACGGACACCATCAATTTCTTGATAATTTTCATGCCCTTTTCCGGCAATCACAACAATATCACCTGATTGTGCATGCTTTACTGCATATTTGATTGCTTCACGGCGATCACGGATTTCGTGAACCTCATGCTGGCTAAAATCAATTTCATGCTTCATATCGGCAAAAATTTGCTCAGGATTTTCTGTACGCGGATTATCTGATGTGATCATCACGGGATTGGCTTGTTCCAAAGCTGCTTTGGTCATCAAGGGACGTTTACCGCGATCTCGATCACCGCCACAACCGAAGACAGCCCAAAGCTGATTTTCAACATGGCGTTTCAAGGTTTTTAAAACCTGAGTTAAAGCGTCTGGTGTATGTGCATAATCCACCACAAACAGACGATCCTGATCACGAATCACCTGCATACGTCCAGGTGCACCTTTTAGGTTGGGTACAGTTGCGATAAGTTGTTTTAAATCAAAACCTGCTTGTTCAGCAACAATTAAACTGGCCACCAAATTTTCAATATTAAAATGCCCAAGCAATGGGCTATTCACGGTAAATTCAGCTTTGGCTGTTTTGAGATGGAATGTTGCCCCATCTAGGCTATATTTAATTCCAAATACTTGGTAATCAGCCGCTTTAGAGGTTGAATAAGTCAATACTTTCGGATGAGACAGATTACTACTTGCCGCATTCATCATTAGATCTGCATGCGCATCGTCTATGTTAATCACTGCAACTTTTAACGCAGCAAATTTAAACAGCAACGCTTTCGCTTCAGCATAGGCTTCAAGCGTCCCGTGATAATCCAAATGATCTCGACTTAGATTACTATATGCAGCAATCTCAATATCACAACCATTTAAACGACCTTGTTCCAAACCATGCGAGCTTGCCTCAATTGAAGCGAATTCAGCACCTTGCATAGCAAAATCATGCAAAAGATTTTGTAAATGCAACGCATCTAAAGTGGTATGCGAAGATGCTTCTAGGTTTGGCAGAATCCCGTTGCCCGTCGTTCCCATCACTGCACATTTTTTATTTTGTAATACCAGTAATTCAGCAATGAGGCGTGAAATCGTGGTTTTACCATTGGTTCCCGTGACTGCAAGAATTCGTGCAGCTTTTACAGGGGATGTCGCTTGTAAATATTGTTTTTGCCATTGTCCCATCAACTGACGCACATCTGGGCAGATCAATGCAGATTCAAAGCCTAAATCTGTTTCACTAATAATGCCCAATGCGCCTTTGTCTAAAGCGATTTGAGCAAATTGTGCGGTTTTTTCTGGTTGCGAATAACTGGTCAAAGCAATAAAAATTTGCCCTTGTTGCACATAACGACTATCTAGAGAAAAGCCATTAAATGACTCAGACATCCAAGCCTTTGTATTATCAACTTTATAAATATCTTGAAAATTAATCATTATAGTTTACCTATGGCTTAGCCTTAGCCGTTTCAAGAGGTTTATCTAAAGGCACATTCATTAAACGTAAAGATTCTTGCATAATTCGGGCAAACACTGGAGCTGCAACCAAACCACCATAGTATTGTCCACGCGGATTTTCGACAACAACAATAACCGCCAATCGAGGATCACTAATCGGTGCCACACCGGCAAATAAAGCACGGTATTCAGTATTGGAATAACCTCTATGGTCAGGACGCAACTTATGTGCTGTACCTGTTTTACCACCCACGCGATAACCAGGAATATTGGCTTGTTTTGCAGTACCACCAGGCATCGTAACTTGCTCTAACATCAACAAAACTTCATCAGCAATTTTAGGCGCTAAAACCTGTTTACCTTTGGGCTGATCATTTAATTTATAGAGACTTAAAGGATATTCCACACCATGATTGGCCAACATGGCATAGCCTTGCGCCAACTGTAAAATCGTAGCATTTAGACCATAGCCATAAGCCATTGTACCAATTTGCGAAGAATTTAACTTTTCAGGTGGGAGCACTAAACCTCCACTCTCACCCGGGAATTTAACCGCCGAACGCTGACCAAAACCGACCTTTCTAAAGAAACTTGGCAAGGTTTCTTTTGGTAAAGACAAGGCAATTTTTGCCGAACCGACGTTCGAGGATTTAATAATCACACCAGTAACGGTCAACGAACCATAGTTATGCGTATCACGAATGGTATGTGAACCTAAACGCATCGAACCTGGGCTGGTACTAATCACCGAGTTTGGGGTATATTTGCCACTTTCCAAACCCGCTGCAATGGTAAAAGGTTTCATGGTTGAACCAGGTTCAAACATGTCAATTGCACCACGGTTACGCATGGCATCTTTATTACTTAAGCCATTTTTATCGTTAGGATTATAAGAAGGCCAACTCGCCATAGCCAGAATTTCGCCCGTTTTTACATCCACAGCAATTGCGGAAGCAGAACGTGCATTATTGGCAACACCGACCGCAGTCAACTCACGATACATAATATATTGCAAACGTGAGTCGATACTTAAGGTGATGTTCTCCCCTGCTTTCACTTCTTTTACAACTTCAGGGGTGGTAATACGGTTACCATGTTTATCACGAGAAATCTTTTGCTCACCATCTTCACCAGCCAGACGGGAATTTAACTGCATCTCTAAACCTTCAATCCCCGTCCCTTCACTATTGGTGAGACCAATAATCTGCGCATTGGGCTGTGGCTGAGGATAATAACGTTTATAGGTTTTCTCGGCATAAACACCAGCAAATTTATGTTGGGTAATAAAATCTGCTTGTGGTGGTGGAACTTCTTTTTTAAGTACTAAATAACGAGAACGTGGACGTTCATTTAAACGTTTTTTTAAGTCTGCACGATCAAGACCGACCGCATCTGCCAATTCATCTAAATTTAAATTCTCATCAGGCAATTGGCGTTTGAGTTTACGACTGTTAGGTGTCTTCTGTAATTCAGCCGTGATGGTATCAAACTGTTTTTTAGTCTCAAAATATTCACGTGGATCAATCACCACTTTCATGATTGGAGAACTGATTGCCAAAGGCACGCCATGACGATCACTAATCACACCACGCATGGCTTTTAATGTTTCAGAACGTAGAATGTTGGCATTGGCTTTATTTTGTAAAAAGTCTTTATTAATCACTTGCACATAAAATGCACGTCCGACCAAGCCGACAAAACATAAAAGCACCACGCCCCACATTAAATAGAAGCGCCACATATCTATCGATACAGTACTTTTCTGGGTAATGGAAGGCTGCTTTTTACGTGGCTGCCGAGTCGGTTTAGTTTGCTTATCTGCCATACAGATGCCTTACTTCTTCTGCTCTGATTCAGTTGGTAATGAAATGACAACTGTTTGCGCAGCTGGCGGTGAATACATTCTCAATTGTGTTACTGCGCGTGTTCCTATTTGCGCAGTTGCACCAAATGTTTGTTGTTCAATGAGCAAACGTCCCCATTCCGCATTGATATCTTCACGTTCACGCATATAACTATTTAAATCACGAAAATCATGACGATAAGCAAAGACTTGCAACACCACCATAAAGGCACTGATCAACACTGCGACAACCAATACGCCATAAACAATCGCTTTTTTTATTGCCAGCTTATGACTTGATTCTTCTATAATTTCTTGTTTCATTCTGCGCCTTTTTGTTCTAAGCGTTCTGCAACTCGAAGCCAAGCACTACGTGAGCGAGGATTGGCTTTGACTTCTTCCTCACTGGCACGAATTCTGTCTACTTTTTTCAGTCGACGAGTATCTTGTACTTTTTGAGGCAATCCCCAACCATTATCTTCTGGCAACGTTGATTCTTTTTGAATAAATTGTTTAATAATTCGGTCTTCAAGTGAATGGAAACTAATGACTGCCAAACGTGCGTTTGATTTTAACAAATCTACGGCTTGAGGTAAAAAGGTATGTACGTCATCGAGTTCTTTATTAATTTCAATACGAATAGCTTGGAACGTCCGTGTCGCAGCATGTTTATTCTTTTCCCACTTTGGATGCGCAACTTTAACAATTTCCGCTAATTTTCCAGTGGTTTCGATATAACCTGCTTGCTTAATCGCACGTGCAATACGACGACTATAACGTTCCTCACCATATTGAAAAATCACATTGGCCAAATGTTCTTCATCGACATCCAGTAGCCAATCTGCGGCTGTTTGTCCTTGAGAATTATCCATACGCATATCAAGTGGTCCATCTTTCATAAAACTAAAACCACGATCTGCTTGATCTAGCTGTGGTGATGACACCCCTAAATCTGCCATAATCCCATCGACTTGATAAATATCCAATTGATTTAATTCTTGTTGTAAATCTGCAAAACTGGCATGAATAATTTTAAAACGAGGATCTTCTTTTTCTAACTGATATGCCACTTCTAATGCTTGTGGGTCTTTATCAAAAGCATAAACTTTTGAATGTTCATCTAACTTAGACAACAATAAACGAGTGTGTCCACCACGCCCAAATGTCCCATCAACGTAAATTCCTGTATTGCGATCTGCAAGTAAAGCATCGACAGTTTCATGTAGTAATACAGAAATATGAGACATAATTATGATTTCAGTTTAAGCAAAAAAAGTAACTGCACATTATTACCTTGTTTTGCCAAAGCTCCAAACGACTTTTTGTAGGGAAATATTACTTTTTATAGAGAAAACCGTTTTAAAGTGCTTTTTATAAAAGTTCAGTACAAAAAATAGCTCATCCATCCTGCTACAAAACGTTATCGTGTCTTGAGCATTTTCACATCACCATTATCAAAATACGCTGAAACACGCCAACCCTGTCGGAGATAAAATTCAAAAGCACGACTTTTTTGATCGGTTTCCAAGCAAATTTCTTGAAAATATTCAAATAATAAATCTTCTGCTTTTTTCAAAAGCGCAGTTCCGACACCATTGGCTTCAAAATCAGGGTGAACAAACATGGCAAATACGCTACCGTCGGTTAAATCTGCGATCGAAAAACCACACACTCGATGCTGCAGCTCTGCAAGCCAGACAGTCGAAGTATTTTGAATTAAATCCAATATGACCGACTCAGTGATACCCAGTTCAGTCAGTTGTTGTTTTGACAAATGGTTTTCTTTGACTGATGTTCGTATATCAAAAATAACCTCAATATCATCTTCAGTCGCAAGTCTTAGCGTAATATCCATCGTCTCAATTTTTTGTTTACTTTGATATTAGGGTCTGTTGGCATTTCATAAATGGCTTGCGTTGTAGGCTAAAATTGAGCAGGCAAGGCATGAAACGAAGAGAATAGCGAGACTATTTTTGAGTTTCATAACGCAGACTGAGATAATTTTAGCCACAACCCTTCGGGACTAGAGTGTTTTTTGCTGCTACATCGTTACGAACTATTTATTTAGAATGACTAAATTTCATATTTCGTGCCTTGTATCATCTAAAAAACACCCGTAGTCGCAAACGTAGACGAATTGTCAACAGACCCTAGTCTAACTGATTCATAACAGAATGAAAAAACCTCCTAAAAGGAGGTTTTTTCAATCAAAATAGTGGATGCTCAGCGCTTGCTATTATAAATCTGATCGAAAACACCGCCATTGGCAAAGTGCGTCTGCTGTGCTTTTGCCCAACCACCAAAGACTTCATCAATGGTAAATGTTTTCAGTTCAGGGAATTGATTGGAATATTTAGCTAAGATTTTTGCATTGCGCGGGCGATAGAAATGACGTGCTGCCATATCTTGACCTATTGGAGAATACAAATAGTTAATATAACCCGTTGCTAACCATTTATTGCCATTCTTCTCTACTGTTTTATCAACAATTGCCACTGACGGTTCAGTCAAAATTGACATCGATGGATAGACAATATCAAATTTATTGCCAGATGCTTTCTTACTCACCATGGCTTCATTTTCCCAAGTCAGTAAAACATCACCAATCCCACGTTCAGCAAATGTGGTCATCGATGCACGTGCAGCTGGATCCATAACTTTTACGTTATGGTACATCTTAGAAACAAACTCACGTGCTTTAGCATCATTACCACCCGGTTGTTTAAGTGCATAGCCCCAAGCTGAGAGATAGATCCAGCGTGGTAAACCGCCTGTTTTAGGATTAGGGGTAATGATTTGTACACCAGGTTTGGTCAAATCTGTCCAATCTTTGATGCCTTTAGGATTGCCTTTGCGTACCAAAAATACAACGGTAGACGTATACGGTGCTGAGTTATTTGGAAATTCTTTTTCCCAACCCGGATTAATTTGACCTGATTTCACAATTTCATTGATATCATTGGCCAAAGCTAAGGTCACCACATCACCTTTTAAGCCATCAACCACGGCACGTGCTTGTTTTCCTGAACCACCATGCGATTGTTTAAAATCAACAGTCTTACCTGTACGAGCTTTCCAGTAAGCACCAAATGATTTATTAAACTCATCATAAAACTCACGCGTTGCATCATAAGACACATTTAAAAATTCACGGTCAGCAGCATAACTTGCTGTCGTTGCAACAGTTAATCCCGTCGCAATAACCACAGCACTCATCAGTGCTTTAAAATTAGTTTTCATATTATGAGTGCTAACATCGCTAAAATTATTCTAAATATATGAAATAAGCGGATAAACTTCAATCAAAAAGCGAAATACCCGCAAACTCAGCACAGACCAAAAATCAATCTATGGTTTTAATTGATGAAAGCGCTCAACATCGCTGTGGCGTATATTTTGTCTGTTTTATTTGTTTTTATCGCAAATGTATCAAGCTAAAAAAAGCCCCCTTTGATCAAAGAGGACTTGTTTGTATTTGATTCAAATTACTTTTCAGCCGTAAATTGATCGTAAATTCCCCCATTGGCAAAATGGGTTTTTTGCGCTTTTGCCCAGCCGCCAAAAACTTGATCTATGGTAAAGAGTTTAATTTTTGGAAATTTTGCCGCATATTTGGCTGCAGCTTTGGCATTACGCGGACGGAAATTATATTTTGCTGCCAAGTCCTGCCCTACAGGTGAATAAAGATAATTTAAATAACCTTTTGCTAAATTACGATTACCATCTTTATCAACCACTTTATCGACAATTGCGACTGAAGGCTCAGCTAGGATTGAAATGGATGGATAAATAATTTGATATTTGTCTTTATCTGGACCAGACGTCGCCAAAATTGCTTCATTTTCCCAAGACAACAAAACATCGCCAATACCACGATCCGCAAATGTTGTGAGCGAGCCACGTGCGCCTGAATCTAACACTTTGACATTTTTATATATTTGTTTGACTAATTCACGCGCTTTTGCATCATTGCCACCCGGTTGTTTTAATGCATATCCCCACGCTGATAAATAAATCCAGCGCGGCGCACCGCCTGTTTTAGGGTTTGGTGTAATAATTTCAACCCCAGGTTTTACCAGATCATTCCAATCTTTAATTGCTTTGGGATTACCCTTACGCACTAAAAAAACAACGGTAGATGTGTAGGGTGCAGAATTATTTGGAAATTCTTTTTGCCAGCCTTTTTCAATCAAACCCGCATTGACAATTTCATCAATATCATTGGCCAAAGCCAGTGTCACCACATCTGCTTGTAAACCATCTACCACTGAACGTGCTTGCTTACCAGAACCACCATGAGACTGCTTAAATTCAATATCTTGGCCTGTTTTTGATTTCCAAAATTGACCAAAACTCTTGTTATATTCTTGATAAAATTCACGGGTAGGATCATAAGATACATTTAAAAATTCTTTCGCTGCATAAGCATTCCCCGTGACGATTAAACTGATCGCACTTAAAAGCAGTAGTTTTTTCATTTCTTTCTCGGTTTTTAATGATTTAGAAGCACTATATTTTTATTATTTTAATTTAACAATCAATTACTTATAAATATTTAAACTATCTTATTCATAATTTAAGATATCTAAAAATGTGTATTACTCATGTAAATTATTTGGTATATTTTTTACACAATTTAACCTAAACTTGAATTCTTCACGATTCATCCACATTTATATGTTATCAATTAAAATATTACATTTCGTTTCAATGATTGTTTTTTAAACATTTTTTGTGTAGTATTATTAAAAAATGTGACGTAG
>Ga0207655_1001479_pt1 | contig 21580 bp, 29 predicted proteins | sample KBSM44metaG_FD_184398 | JGI IMG/M metagenome (GOLD analysis project Ga0207655, IMG submission 184398) | Miscanthus rhizosphere microbial communities from Kellogg Biological Station, Michigan, USA - KBS M4-4 metaG (SPAdes) (version 2) | ecosystem: Host-associated > Plants > Roots > Rhizosphere >... | reverse complement strand
CCTCTCTGCCACGTCACCGGTCAGGACTGCTACCACCTAGTCACCGTGTACGGCGAAGAGATCGGATCCCGCATGAGCACCCCGGACCTGTGATGTTCACCTGTGACTGCGGGTCCGAGTACACGTCAGCGATCGCCGCGATGTACTGCTGCGACATCGCCGCACCCGGCCCCGCAGACGACGACCACACGACACGCCCCCACTACATCCTCGGGTACGACTAGATGTCGAAAACCCCACGGAACGCGAACGGACACCGCCGCCGCGAACTACGCACCAGGGTCATCGCAGAAGAAACCCACTGCGCACTATGCGGGGGGTGGGTAGACAAAACGCTCGGGATGACACCGGGGCACCACGGACCCCGGTGCCCCGGAGGCACGTGCACAGGATGCATCCCAAACGACATGCGAGCCGAAGTCGACGAAGACATACCCGTCAGCCGCGGCGGATCACCATACGAACGCAGCAACTGCCGCCTCATGCACAGACACTGCAACCGGTGGAAATCCAACCGCACACTCACCGAAGCCAAAGCCGCACTCACCACCCGGGGCACCACACGAGGAGCACACACCACCAACCTCGTCACATGGTGAAAAGACACCACGCACACCCCCGAAACAGCACCAGGCGCCACCCCCTCCCCCCGGACACCCCAGGCCCACCCGCGGCATTGGGCCGTTCTATCTACGACGTTTTTTCTTGCGAGGAGGCGGACATGACTCGCACGAACCCGTTGCGGGCGGTGGGCGATGATGAGGCGCCGCCGAAACCCAAGACTCTCGCCGAGGCGATCGAGGGGGGCAACTACCTTGAGATCCTGCTAGCGCAGCGGGCGGAGATTGTCGAGGATCTGCCTGCAGAGAAGGGCCCGGCGAAAGCTGCTCTTCACCGTCAGGTGTCTCTCTTGTCGAAGGAGATCGAGACGCTTCGGGCTAAGGGCGCCGAGGACACCGAGGGTGGTGCCGATGTCGATGACGCGGAGTTTGACGCCGCGGCTATCTGAGGCCGCTAGACACGTCATCATCCCTTCGGGGATCAAGACCACTTCGTGGCCGAGTGTGAAGGCGGAAGCTAAGCGTCTCGGCATTGATTTCGATCCTTGGCAGGACGGTGCGGGCTCTATCGTCTTCGGGCGCCGCGAGGACGGGTCGTTTGCGTCGTCCGTCGGCGGGAATGTGATGTCAATCCCGCGACAGGTTGGGAAGACCTTCTTCCTTGGCGCTATTGCATTTGCGCTGTGCATGTTGCGACCTGGAATGCTTGCGATTTGGACTGCCCATCAGTTGCCCACGGCAGGGGAAACCTTTCGGTCGATGCAAGCCATGGCGAAGCGGCCGAAGGTTGCGCCATATATCAAGCAGCTGCGCGTCGGCTCCGGGGACTGGTCGGTTGAGTTCGAGAATGGGTCTCGCATACTCTTCGGCGCCCGGGAGCGTGGTTTCGGGCTGGGCTTCACCAAAGTCGGTCTGCTGATTCTCGACGAGGGACAGCGGGTCACCGAGAAGACACTTGACGATCTCGTGCCGACGATGAACCAGGCCGTGGACCCGCTTCTTTTCATGGTGGGGACGCCGCCGCGCCCGACTGACATGGGTGAGGAGTTCAAGAGGCGTCGTCGTGAGGCACTGTCTGGCGAGAGCGATGACATGGTCTACATCGAGTGTTCAGCAGATCCTTCGACGCGTGTCTCGTCGTGGAGGCCTGGATTCATTGACTGGGAAGCGGTTGAGTCGGCGAATCCGTCCTTTCCGTCGAGGACCCCCCGCACGGCGGTACAGCGCATGCGCAAGAATTTGGGCGACGCATCGTTTCAGCGTGAGGGACTCGGAATCTGGGATGACGACGCTGAGGGTACACGGCGGTGGTCTCACGAGTTTTGGAAGACCGCGGAGACGGATATCGCGCCGTCGGAGGGTGTTCGTTCGTTCGGGGTGGCGTTTTCGCTTGACGGGTCGCGGGTTTCGACCTGTGGTGCGGTGAAGCATGCAGACGGGGTGCACGTTGAGTTGATCGCCGCCTACTCGGGTCCGACTGATGCGGGTGTTGACGCGCTTGCGGACTGGCTTACGGAACGGTGGCGGAAGACGGCGTGGATCGCGATCGCGGGTGCCGCCGGGGCCGCGTTGAGGACCGCGTTGCGCGACCGTGGCGTCCCTGAGCCCGTTATCAAGGTCATGTCTACGACGGACTACTTCGCGGCGAACACGCTCGCAGAGGATGCGATCCGGTCGAGGACGGTCACACACTCTGTCGGTGTGGCTGGCGACTCGCTGGATGCGTCGGTGGCTGTGTCTGACGCGAAGAAGCGCGGAACATCGGGTCAGTGGGGTTGGTTCGCGACTGTTCCTGATGGTGATGAGACGCCCGTGGAGGCGTGGTGCGTGGCTTATTGGGCCGCTCGCACGTCGAAGAGAGTTCCCGGACGAAAGCAGGTGCTTCTGTGAGTGCTTTCGTCGGTGTGTGGTCTGCTCCCCAGTTTGTTTCGGGTGTTGATGACGTTGAGCTCGACGCCATCAAGGGGCTGTTCAACGTGTGGATGGCGACGAACCAGCGCAATGTGCTCCGGTCGAAGTATCGGGACATGAAGGTGCGAATCAAGCCGTCTGGCAACATTCCGCAGGAGGCTATCGCCCGGGTCGAGGCGGTGTCGGAGTGGCCGGACAAGGCTGTGACGGCTTTGGCTGAGCGGTCCGTGTTCGAGGGGTTCGTGACGCCCGGTGGTGAGCAGGATCCTTTCGCTTTGCGTGGGTTGTTGAAGCAGAACCGATTCGACCTTGAGTTGCCGCAGGCCGTCGAGTCGGCATACACCCATTCGTGTTCGTTCATCACGACCGCTCTTGGTGATGTTCAGGCGGGGGAGCCTGAAGTCCTGGTCATGGCGCGGGACGCGACGTGGTCGGCGGCGCGGTGGGATTCTCGTCGCCGTGTGGTGCGGGACATGCTGGCAGTCACCGAGACCGATGATCAGGGCCAGCCGACCGCGATGGACGTGTTGCTCCCCGACGTTGTGCTGTCGTTGACGCGTCGGCCGTCCGGGTCATGGGTGGCGGCACGCCGGGCAAATCGGCTGGGGGAGGTGTTGGCGGAACCGATCGTGTACGCGCCGTCGCTGACGCGCCCGTTCGGGCGGTCGCGGATCAACCGGGCTGTGATGAACATCACCGATCGTGCCCTGCTGACAATCGTGCGCTCCGAGATCGCATCGGACTTCTATGCCGTGCCCCGCACAGCGCTCCTTGGCGTTGCTGAGGATGCGTTCCGTAAGGGTAAGTGGCAGGCCGCTATCGATGTGTTCCTTGCGTTCACGCGTGACGAGAACGGTGACGCGCCCGATGTGAAGCAGCTGCCGCAGATGACGATGCAGCCGCTGACGGACATGTACCGGATGATCGCGACGCAGTTCTCGGGTGCCACGGGGGTTCCCGTGTCGAACTTGGGAATCGTGACCGACAACCCTCCGTCTGCGGAGGCTCTCTACGCTGATGACCGTCGCCTCGTAAACACGGCGCGCGCGCAGAACAGAATCATGGGTTCCGCGCTGTCGCGTGTCGCGAAACGGATCGTTCGTCTGCGCGACGGTGACACACCGGGGCTTGATGACATCGACGTGTCATGGGCGAATCCGTCTTTCACTTCCCCGTCGACGTCGGCGGACGCGTTGGTGAAGCTGTCGTCTGTTTTCCCGTGGCTGTCTGACTCTGAGGTTGCGTTGGAGTTCGCAGGATTCAGCCAGGCGGAGATCACGCGGCTGCTCGCTGACAAACGGCGTTCGGAGGCGAGTTCTCGTATCACTCAGCTTGTGGATGCGGCGAGGGGGCTGAGGAATGTCGGCGCAGCAGGTGGGGGAATTCCGGGAGGCGTCGGGGGCTCTGGTGTCTCTGATGCAACAGCAGCTTCGGGACCTTCTGGCAACGTTCAACCAGGATAGTGATCCGGTCAGGGTCCGGGATGTGCTGCTTCAGTACTTCCCGGATTTCATGACTGCTTACGGTGACACGGCGGCCATCCTCGGCGCTGATTTCTACGATCAGCTTCGGGAACTTCCGCCGTCTGCTGGTTCCGTTGCGTCGGTCTTCGCCCAGCCTGCGAAGACGGCTCAGTCCGAGGGGTCCGTCCGGTGGGCAACTGGTTTCTTGTTCGGCGATGACCCGTCCTTCGACGCGTTCACATCAGCTCTCTTGGGCGCTTCGCAGCGTCTGGTGATGCAGCCCGCGAGGGAAACTATCGACCTTCTGGCCCGCAATGACGCACGGTCGGGGAAGGTGGCTGCGGTCAGGTGGTCGCGTCAGTTGTCCGGTGCGGACAACTGCGACTTCTGCCGCATGCTTGCGGGCCGTGGCGTGGTCTACCGGTCAGCACAAGCAGCTGGTGCAGTGATCGGTCGGGGCTCTGACCGGTCTGGGTTTGACGAGGACGGTAATCGCCTCGTCGGCGGCATCGGCGGCGGGGTGAAAGCGCGCGGAACTAAACGGCTTGCTGCCTCCTATCACGACAACTGTGACTGCGTAGCCGTCCCCACGTTCTACGAGCGTCAAACCCGCGTCTTCAATGTGCGCGGGTATGACCGAACCGAAACAGTACTCGCGCCCATCGGTTCCTGATCTTCCACGGTGCACACCGTGGCGTGCCCGCCTTCCGGTGGGCGTTACCAATGTGCCCGCACGGGCATACGACACCATCGGAGGGCCGCATGGCTGACAACGAGACCCCGCAGGGGGAGACGGCTGAAACACCGGCACAGCAGGAGCCGAAGGAAACCGACTGGAAGGCGGAGGCCCGTAAATGGGAGGACCGCGCGAAGGCGAACCTGGCGACTGCGAAAGCAAACGAGGATGCCGCACGGCGTCTCGCTGAGATCGAGGAGTCATCCAAGACGGAGGCGCAGAAGGCTCTGGACCGCGCCGAAGCTGCGGAGAAACGTGCCGCTGAGATGGAACTGCGTTCGGTTCGTGCCGAGGTCGCTGCCGCGAAGGGTGTCCCGGTGGAACTGCTCGCCGGCAGCACACATGCGGAGATCGAAGCATCCGCTGACGCGCTCCTCACCTTCCGTGGCGAGGCCCCGAAGGGTCCCGTCATCCCGAATCAGGGGAAAACTCCGGGCCCTGCCAGTGCGGGCACGCCCGCCCAGGTCTTCGGTGAATTCCTCACCAACCAACTCAACCGCTCCTAGGAGGAGATCACATGGTCACTCAGCTCTCGAGTGTCGCCCCCACGCTGCTGCCCCCGGAGGTCACGCAGCCCATCTTCGAGAAGACGCAGGAGGTGTCCGCCGTTCAGCAGCTCGCCCGTCGAGTCCCGCTGTCGATCGCGGCGAACACCGCGATCCCCGTGTCGATGGACATCCCCGCCGCCGGGTGGGTGTCGGAAGGCCAGGCGAAGCCGGTCGGTTCCGGCGCGTTCGGCGTGAAGATGATGACCGGTAAGAAGCTGGCCCTCATCGTCCCCGTGTCGGAAGAGGTCGCACGCACGAACCCCGCTGGCCTGTACGACCAGCTCAAGCAGGACCTCCCGGTGGCACTGTCGCGGTCGTTCGACCACGCCTGCATCCACGGCAAGGATCTGCGCACCGGCGGTGCCGGCCCGTTCGCGGACTATCTCACGAAGGGCGCTTCCACCGTCGAACTCGGTACCGCAGCATCCTCGGCGGGAAGTACGTACAACGACCTGGTCCAGGGTGAGAAGCTCGTCGTCGACGCCGGCTACGACTTCAGTGGATTCGCGGCAGACCCGCGTCTCCGCCCGACGCTGAAGCTCTCCACCGATGCGCAGGGCCGGCCTCTCTGGGTCGACAACCCGGCGCTCGGCTTCCAGGGCGGAAACCTGATCGGCTACCCGGCGTACTACAACCGGGGTGTTTCGGGATCGTACCGTCGGTCCGGAAACCGCATCCAGGTCGTGACCATCACGGGTTCCCCGACGGGTGGTACGTTCCGGCTCGGCATCGGTGGTGTCTTCACCACCGATCTCGCGTACAACGCGGCATCGTCGGCAGTGCAGACCGCTGTCCGAGCCATCGGTGCACCGTGGGCTGGCGCGACCGTATCCGGTTCCGCTGGTGGCCCGTACACGATCACGCTGTCGCCCCTCGGCGGAGCGGTCGCCCCCATCGTCGCGGCGTCGGCACTGACCGGCGGCACCAACGCGACCGTCACCGTGGGAGCTTCGCCGTCGATCGACACGAAGCTCCGCGCGATCGGTGGCGACTGGTCGCAGGCGGCGTGGGGCCAGGGCATGGACATCACGATCCGCATCTCGAATGAGGCCTCGGTCGTCGACGAGAACGGCAACACGATCTCCGCGTTCCAGAACAACCTCGTTCTGCTGCTCGTGGAGGCCTACTACGGCTTCGTGAAGTCCGACGCGCTCGGCGCCTTCGTCACCTACACCGACGCGGCCTGATCGAAAGGGGGTGCGCCATGTATGCAACGATCTACGACCTCGAAGCTAGGTGGCGCACCCTCACAGACCAGGAAATACCACTGGCCGCGACTCTGCTCGGAGATGCGGCCGTTCGCCTGGATGCCGCCTGTCCGCCCTCGGTTCCCGCCACGATGCAGGAACTGGATGCGCGGCTGATTGTTTCGTGCGAGATGGTGAAGCGCGCGATGGCTTTGCCCGGCGGCATCGGCGTCACGTCGGTGCAGTCGGGTGCGGGCCCGTACCAGGAGACAACGCAGTACGCGAACCCTACGGGCGATCTGTACCTTACGAAGGCCGACAAGGCTCTCCTGGGGTGCGATGTTCAGCTGGCGTTCACGGTGCCTCTGGGATATCAGGCTCCCGCGGCAGCCGATATCACCACGCCAGGGTGGGCACCGTGATTGTCGGTGAATCTGTCGCCGTGCAGCGCCCCATAGTGGTGGGCGAGGATGCGCACGGGAACCAGACTGTAGAGCTGTCGGAGCCGGAGACTGTCGACGATGTTCTCGTCGCACCGGGACCACGCGCTGATCTCAGTGACACCAGCCGACCCGATGGTGACCGTGTCGAATGGAACTTGCATTTCCCGAAGGGCTATCCCGCGACTTTGCGCGGAGCGTTCATCAGCGTGCGCGGCGGTGAGCCTCTCCGCGTCGTGGGAGACCCCCAGCACTACACCGAACAGAACACGCCGGGTCGATGGTCGATGCCGGTGGAACTCTGGCGCGTCGACGGGTGAAGGAGGAGTGTCATGACCGTTCCCGTGAGGCTGAAGATCCGCGGTATCAACGCGGTCATGACGTCGCGTGAAGTGACATCCATCGTGGTCCGCCGCGCGCGTCTCATGGCACAGCAAGCCGGACCAGATTTTGAGGCGAACATCGTCCCCCACAAGTACACCGCACGCGCTTTCGTGCGACCGGCGAACGCGCAGGGCGCTAAACAGCAGGCGGATCACGCTGTTCTCGAGCGCGTGGTTGGGTCGCGATGAAGCTCATCGGTGTTGAGGCGATGGTTCTCCCCTTTATCCGGGGTCTCGTGCCGGGGGTGACGGTGGCAACGAAAGTGCCCACCACCCGACCTAAAACGTTCGTGCGCGCATGGGTCAACGGTGGTGCCGCAGTCAACCGTGTCCTGGAACGGGTACAGATCACGGTTGACGTATGGGCGCCTTCAACGGTCGCGGCATCCGATCTCTCAGACGACATCCGAAACGGGTTCCTCGGTGGATACACCGGGATGCCGCTCGTCCGCGGCGTCGAGGAAGTAACCAGGCCGTACTACGCACCAGACGAATCGTCCGACCGGTATCGCGCGACATACGCGCTCATGGTCCGCGCCCAGCGCTGAACCAAACCCTCTCTCCCCTCTGTCGCTGTGACAGGGGGGTTTCCCATGCCGGCCATGACCGGCTCACACCAAGGAGACACACATGGCCGTGAACGCTGCCAACGCCCGGAACTTCGGGTCCGACATCGATGCGATCCATCTCGCCCCCGTCGGGACGAGCCTGCCCACGACGATCAGCGGCGCGCTGACCGGTTTCGAGGATGTCGGGTGGCTGCATTCCGACGGCATCACGGAGACCCCGACGGGTTCGAAGTCGGAGATCCGTGGGCATCAGGGTAACGGTGTGGTCCGGACGCGGATCGAGACGCCCGGTACGACGGTGTCGTTCGTGGCGCTCGAGGATAAGGCCCAGACCCGTTCGCTGCGGTATGACATCACGAGCTCGTCGGAGACCGCCGGGGTGCGGACGGAGCAGCGCCGGCCGGGGCAGAAGGTTTCCGCGCGCGCCGCGGTCATCGACCTGTACGACTCGGATGACGTGACGATTCACGAGCGGATCGTCATCCCGCGGCTCGAGATCATCGCCGACGGTGACCGGGTGTACGTGAACAGTGACATCGCGGGGTTCCCGTTCATCGGGGAGATCATCGGCGCCTACACGGTGCTGAGCGTCGTCACCGAAGACGAGGACTGACGTGACTGGCGGCTGGGGTGACTTCGACTCCCACCCCAGCAGCCTCAACTTTGGAGTCGAAGAACCAGGAGTCGAATCATGGCTGCACGCAAGCCGGCAGATCATCAGGAGAAGCAGACGGAGCCGAAGGTCACGAAGGTGGCCGGTGGGCACAGGGTTGAGTATCTGGGCGCGTCCGCGGTCGTCAGGGATGAAGCACTCGACGACTACGAGATGCTCGATGAGCTCGTCCGGATGCAGAACGGTGACGGGACGATCGTCCCATCGCTGCTGAAGCGTCTCCTCGGCGATGACTATCAGGCGGTCCTCGACGGTCTGCGTGACCCGGAGTCGAAGCGGGTGAAGCTGACTGAGGTGACCGCGTTCCTCATGGCCGTGCTGGGGACGATCAACCCAAACTCCTGATCCTGAGCGTCGGACTCGCGCATCATTCGGATGCGTTGCGGGCGTCGCTCAGGGCTGTCTATGGAGTGAATCTCCGCACTGTGCGGGGTGAGTATTCGCCGTTCGATCTTGCTGATCTTGTTGCGTGGTTCCCGGCGGGCTGCGCTTTCTGGCGTTCTGTCGGTGGTCCGGCGTCGTGGTCGCCGGAGGAGCGTGCGCTGTACGGGCTCGACTTCCAGGTTCGGGTCCTCGACTACCGGATGCGGCAGTCGAAGGGCGAGAAGCCGAAGCCGTACCCGGAGCCGGAGTACGCGTCGCAGCGTCGCGCGGAATCGCAGAAGCAGAACCGTAAGGCGGCTGCGTACCTGCGGAGGCAACAGAACCAGCGGTGACGCGATCGGGGGTGCCGGGTGACAGCGGTGGAGGTCGCGAACGCATACGTCACGCTGACGACGAAGATGCCTGGCGTGAAGCGGGAGATCTCTTCCGCTCTGGGTGGGTCCGACGTTGACGGTGCGGTGAAGTCGGCGGGCGTCAAGTTCGGTGCGACGCTGACGAAGGCGATTTCTGGTGTCGCGGTGGCGGGGATCGCCGCGGTCGGTGCTACCGCCGCCGCTGGGCTTGGAACCGCGCTGGTCAAGGGGTTTCAGCGCCTGAACGCGATCGACACCGCATCCGCGAAGCTCCGCGGCCTCGGGAACGATGCCGCAACGGTCGACACGATCATGAGCAACGCGCTCGCGTCGGTCAAGGGCACCGCGTTCGGGCTCGGTGACGCTGCGGGCGTCGCCGCCCAGGTGGTCGCGGCCGGTATCGCACCGGGCGCTGACCTCGAGAAGGTCCTCAAGGGTGTCGCGAACTCCGCCGCCGCCGCAGGTACCGGGCTGGGCGAGATGGGTTCCATCTACGCCAAGGCCGCCACGCAGGCAAACGGTGTGCAGAACGATGTCATCAGTCAGCTCGCGGACCGCGGCATCCCGGTCTACCAGGCACTCGCTGATCAGCTCGGGGTGACCGCTGGTGAAGTGTTCGGGCTCGCTTCGGCGGGAAAGATCAGCTTCCAGCAGTTCCAGGACGCGGCGATCGCCGCTTCGGGCACGGTCGCGTCGGAACTCGGCGGCACTGTCAAGGGTTCCCTCGACAACCTCATGTCATCCCTGGGTCGTATCGGTGCAGGGCTGCTGGGTGGCGTGTTCGGTCAGCTTGCACCGACGATCCAGGCGGTCACTGGGGCTCTCGGACCACTCGAGGTCATCGCCGGGAACGTCGGTCAGAAGATCGGACAGTTCCTCGCTCCAGCGTTCGAACTGATCCAGTCCGTGTTGACGAGCGGATTCGACTTCTCGATGTTCGGGGAGCTCCTGTCGTACCTGTCGCCCCTCGGGTTGGCGTTCAAGGTCCTCGAACCGATCCTCCCGGTGATCCTCAACACGCTGATGATGATCGGGCAGACCGTCGGGGGCGCGCTGATCTCCGCGGTGCAGGCTCTGCTGCCGGCGTTGCAGACTGTCGCATCGATCTTCGCGGATGTCCTCGCTGAGGTTCTCGCGCAGACACTCCCGGTGTTCGTGCAGCTCGGGTCACTGATCGGTGAACTGGTCGCGGGAATCGCTCCACTGATCGTGCAACTGGTGAGCGCGTTGGTCCCCGCGTTGAGCATGCTCGCACCGATCGCGGCCGCCATTCTTCCGGTGTTCCGGGACATCATCCCGGTGTTGTCGACGCTCGTTCAAGCTATCCTCCCCGTCTTGTCCGCGTTGATCCAGGCGCTTGCCCCGATCTTCACGACGCTGATGGCGGCGATCATCCCGATCATCGAACCGATCCTTGAGCTCGTCTCCCCACTGCTCGAACTGGTGACGACGATCCTGCAGCCGTTGATCAACCTTCTCGGTGTGCTGATCCCGATCGGGCTGATCCCGTTGCAGGCCGCGTTCGAGTTCCTCGGACCGGTCATCGCTGGTGTCGCGGAGGCGCTCAGTTCGATCCTCATGCCGATGATCCAACTCATTCAGGACGTTCTCTCTGGCCTGGTGACGTTCCTCACGGGCGTGTTCACGGGCAACTGGGAGCAGGCGTGGCAGGGTGTGCAGGACATTTTCTCGGGCATCTGGGAGGGCATCCGGAACATCGCTGTCGGTGTCATCAACGGCATCATCGACCTGATCAACGGGTTCATCGGGGGCCTGAACGGGTTCGGCGGGTTCCTGTCAGATCTCACCGGTGGTGCCGTCGGTATCGACATTGGCACGATCCCTCACCTCGCGCAGGGAGCCACTGTGCAGCCCCGTCGGGGTGGGACGCTTGCTGTCCTCGCTGAGGCAGGCCGACCCGAGTCCGTGGTTGATACTGGGCTACTGAATGCGGCTTTGGAGAACGGTATCGCCGGTTCTCGTTCTGGTCCCCTTGTGGTCGTGAACCCGGGGCCGGGCATGGATGAGCAGGTGATCGGTGTCGTCGCCGCACGTGAGATCTCGTGGCAGATGGGCGGTGGATGATGCTCACCGTCCATATCGAGGGGGTCACGTTCGAGGGATGGGCGCGGGATTTGGACGCCGCATATGTCATCGGCCCGGACGGGTGGTCAGGGTGGGATGACGGTGTCGATGTACGCCGCGATGAAACAGCCCGGCCGGGAGCGCATGGGTCGTTCGACACCCCCGGATATCTTTCCGCGCGGGTGATCACTATCTCCGGGTCGATCATCGCGAGATCACCGACGCAACTCGCGGCGATGTCCGACCGGCTGACGGGGCTGATCGCTGACGGTGACAAGGCGCGCATCAGCGTCCAGAACGACTTCGGCACCACGTACGCGGATGTTCGGTTGGCGTCCAAGACGCAGGTGCGAGTGAACGGTGCCACGGGCACAGATGCCGAGTTTCAGGTGAACTTGTGGGCTCCGGATATGCGCAAGTACGGCGAAGTGAACTCGTTCGCGGGTTCCTCCGTGGATGTGTTCCACAGGGGCAACTTCCCGGCGGTCCCGACCATCACTGTCGTCGGCCCGAGGTCTGCACCTTACAGCGTCTCATCGCAGGGACGGACTGTGACGGTGACGCAGGCGCTCACGTCGGGACAGACCCACGAGATCGACATGTCGACGGGTTGGGTGCTCCGCAACGGTGTGTTGCAGCTCAGTGTGACCTCCGCGGCGGACGTGTTCACGATCCCGCCGGGGGTGCCGGCGACGGTTACGGGGCCGGCGTCGATGACGGTGTCGGTGTCTGACACGTACGTGTGAGGGGGTCGCCATGTGGCAGGTGGTGATCTTCGAGACCCGCACGGGGGCACCGATCCTGGACGTCACGTCTCTTGTGGGGTCAGCTTCCTGGTCGACCCGTCGGAACGGTCAGGGTACGGGATCGCACTCGCTCCGGCTGACCGGGGCCGGCATACCCCGATCAGTGGTCGAGGAGATCACTCGCGGCAACAAGTACACGATCGCGCAGATCTGGTCCGATGGGACGGTCGCGTATGCGGGTGTTCTTGTCGACGAAGACTGGGATGAAGTCGCGCAGACGTCAGAGTTGCAGTCGAAAGAGATCCGCGCGTTCGTGGTTCCTGGTCGGATGCTGTTCGGTGTTCTCGACTATGCGCCCGATGGGATTGCGTTGACGATCGCGAACCGGTCGTACTCGTCGGCCGTGCGGCGGCTGTTTCAAGCGGCGATGGCGCCGTCGTCGGAATGGGTTCTGCCGATCCCCGTGACCGGGCTGGCGGACACGGTCGGTGGGTTCTCGGCGACGTGGCGCAAGGAAGAGCAGCTGACGTGGGAGAACTGCTTGAAGCAGATCGAGGACGACGGTTGTGAGGTTATGCTCCGCCCGTATCTGTCTGGTGGGTCTTTGTTCTGGGAGCCGATCGTCGCTGTCACGGTGACGATCGGGTCGCCGTGGGATCTCGCGGTTCGTGCGCCGGGTTCGTTGCTGACGGAGCCGAAGGTGAAGTTCTCGTCGGAGCGGAGCGTGACCGGGATCCTCGGGTTCGGGAAGGGGACCGGTCAGCAGACCCCGTTCGCGTACGCGCCGACTTCTGGTTCCGGTGCGACGGATCAGCCCATCCGCGACACGGTGGTCACGTTCGCCGACATCGAAGACCAGACACGCCTGCAGGCGGCTGTGGATGCTGAGTACAACAGTCGTCGGGATCGGGCGGAGAAGTGGTCGTACGGGGTGCATATCTGGCCTGATGGGCCGGCTCGGTCCATGCCGGGTCGGGTGCACAGGTTGTGGACGTATGGGTCCGCCCGTCTCCCTGACGGGTTCAGGGATAGGCGCGTGATCGCGCTGTCGGGCGATATGAGTTTCAAGGTGACACCGGAGGTACAGAATGCCGATTGATGACTTCATGGACCCGTGGGCCGCGATCCGGAAGCTGCAGGATGATGTGCGTCGGCTGCAACGGTCGAACCCGCTCGAGAACTCGTCGATCACCGACGGTATTCTCCGCATCATCCGCGGCACTCTGCGGGTCGAGGGCGGCGGGACGCTGATCGTCGAGGGCACGTTCTCCGTCGATGGCACGACGACGGTCACGGGGACGTTGACGGTGACGGGTCCATGGTCTCTTGAGGGTGACGGGACCATCACGGGTGCGACGTCGATCACGGGTGATGTGACGATCGAGGGTGACGTCGACGTGACCGGTGCGGGGCGGATCAAGATCGGGAACATCACTCTCGACCCTTCGACCGCTGGCGGTCAGATCAACTTCTCCGACGGGCGCCGCATCGACGCCGGGTCAGGATTCCTCGGGATCTACGACGGTTCCCGCTTCGTGGTGTTCAACTCGTCCGGCGTCGCGATCAACGGCGGCGGGCCGACCCTCTTGGTCGGTGCTGACGGTATCTACGCGACCGGGCTGTCGACGGTGGCGCAGTCACTCGTGCCGGGGTCTTTCCCCGATGCCATCGTCTACTACAGCGGGGAGTTCCGTCGAGTCGTGCCTTAGGGGCAGAGGAACGCGCGCGCCGCGGTCAGGATGGAAACCGTGTCGATGTAGCGGCCACCACTATTCGGCTTCTCTCCCTCGATTACGCTCATCGTTTCCCAGTTCTCTCCACTCGCGTACCGCGTGCAAGCATCGCGACCAGCGGTGACGAGTTGGTCGTCTGTGGCATCGGGGATCTGCGTCTGGATGCCGGCGAGCAGATCGCGGACTTTCACCAGGTAGGCGGCTTCGTCGCCGCCCGCTGCGGATGCCGGTGTGGTCGCGACGAGCGGCGCATCCGTGGCCGCGGGTCCGACGTGATCGGTTCCGAGCCCGGCGGTGGCCGTGGGCGCCGCTTCTGTCGGTGCGGGTGTGACGGTGCCGGCGCATCCGGTCAGCATCACGACGAGCACTGTTGCGGCCGTGATGGCTGCTGTTACTTTGGGCATTGCTGACCCCTTCTCGGTCGGCGTTGCCCCTCATCAGTGACAGCTGGTGGGGGGCTTTTCTCGTGCCCGTCAATCTATCGCAGCGCGCATTCCGCGCCTAGTGCCCTATGCGGGCGTGGTTTGGAGGGCTGATGTCGACAGCGACGTACACCGTGAAACTCGTCGATATCGGCGTTCACGTTCTGGGGGACTGGATGCCGCGGCTGACGATCCGCCCGGAGATCGAGGCGACACGGCCAGGGGTTCTCGTCGCGAGCAAGCGGATGCCCGTGGTGGTCTCTGGCTCCGACGGGTCCATCTCCGTGACGTTGATTCCGTCGAACGAACTCGTCGGCGCTGACGGTCGGGTGGGTGTGAAGTACCTGATCGACGTCGCGTTCTTCGATGAGGCGTGGGATGGGAGATCTCGTCTCGTCGAACACAACCAGTGGAAGTTCACCGCGGCGCCTGGAGGCGGCGACATCGCGACGATGGGCGATGGCCCGTCCCTGGCGTTGTACGTGGGCCCGCCTTGGCCATCATCCCCCCTGCCCGGTACCTACTTCGAGCCCGCTTCTGGCGATCTCGGATACTACGAAATTGAGGTGCACTGATGGCGCTTCCTGTGTGGGTCACGTTCCTCGCGAACCTCCGCGGCGCTCAGGGGCCGGTGGGTGCCCAAGGTCCGGTGGGCCCTCAGGGGCCGCCGATCCCGACCGGGCAGGTCACCGCCGCTGTGGATGCAGCCGTCACGTCGAAGCTCGGGCTCGCGAAGTGTGTGCACCTCGAGTCCGGCAAATGGGTGTGGGACGGTGCCGCCGCACCCGCCGCAACCCACTACCTGATCCCTGACGACACGGGCGCGTTGATCGCCCGACCGACCCCGTTCCCGACCCCCTCGGCCACCGTGCCGGAACTGACCTGGTAGGAGCCCGATCATGGCTGACGCGAACAAGACCCTCATCACCCGTGCTGAGTTTTCCAGCATCATCACCCCGGCGACGGGGCGCCGCGCGCTCCTCATCGACGGGGAGACGACCGAGCTGGGAGACACCGGCCCCCGCGACCTCTCTGGTCTGTTCATCACCTCGGCGGTGGCGTCGGGGCAGGTGGTCGTGCAGCGACGCGGGAACGTCGTCGAGTGGCAGCTCATCAATGTGGTCCTGCCCGCCGGTGCGACCGCATCGTGGCCGATCCTCAGCAACACGGATCTCGGAGGCATCCTCGCTCCGTTCATGGGATCGTCGGGGTCGCGCCTGTCCACGGGCATCGTGAACGGTGGCGACACGGCCAGGGTGCGCGTGTCGAACGGCGGGAACGTGGAGCTCCACTACGCCGAGACCGGTGTCGCCTGGAACTTCACCCTCACCCTGCTCACCGACCGCGCCTGGCCGACGACCCTGCCTGGCGTGGCACTGGGCAGCCCGGTGGGTGTCTGATGCCGGGGTACCTCTCCGTCAACGACGACCGTACGCTCACCCCCGCGGGCAAGGCCGTCGTCGCGAAGGACTTTGTGCCTCGTGGTGAGCTCGCTGGCATTCAGGTGCCTGCTCGGGCCGGCACACGCACCGGCCTGTGGCTGCCGCCCGTGTACAGGTCCGACGCCGCCGCGCTGATCCGCATCCGCGGGCAGATCGCCGCAGCGCTCTACGCAGGGGTCGACTTCGAGATCGCGTGCATCGGCGACTCGAAGACGAAAGGCACTCTGACGCAGGTCGGCAAGCAGCCGGACCGCTCATGGCCGGGTGTGATCCGTCGCGCCCTCGGGGGCGTGGAGGGGTTCATCACCGCTGCGCCTGCGTCCGAGGATGACCGATGGGCGCTCACGAACATGGAGCGCGGCACCGACACAAACCTCGACGGTGTCGCCACGATCGACGCGGGCGCGGCATCCGGCCTGTCGTTCGCGTACGCGGAGGCGCACACGGGCGGCGCGTTCTGGGTGTACTCCGCGGCCGGCGGGACGGTCACGGTCACCGTCGACGGCGGCGCGGCGCAACCGTTCACCGTCCCCGCGGGGGGTGGGTTCACCGCGATCACCCCGACTGTCACCGGAACCGCAGCGCACACGTACGTGCTCAGCACGACGGCGAGCGTGCGAGTGCGAGGCTTCCGGCCCGCCTTCGCGACGCCTCGACTGAAGATCACGAACCTCGGGCGCCCGACCGCCGCCGCCTCGCACTGGGCGGCAGGGAACCCGATCGGACTGTGGGAGTCGTTTCGCACGATCGTCCCCACGCCGGGCGCGATCTTCTGCCAGCTCGGCACGAACGCCGCATCCTCCGGTGGCATCCCGACCGTGTTCACGCAGATCGCCGCCGTCACGGACAACGCGGTCGTCGTCGCGCCCGGCGGTATCGGCACCACCCCCGACACGCAGTACGGCGGCATGTACCTCGCCGTCTGGAATCAGGCCGACATGTACGGCATCCCGCTGATCGACTTCGCGACGGTGATCGGCAACCACGACCAGGCTGACGCGCGCGGGCTGATGGCTGACATCGTCCACGAGAACGCGGTCGGTCACGCGTGGGAAGCCGCCGCGGTCCTCGCGACCATCGGCCTGTAAACCCCACCTGATTGAGCCCCCGGCATTGTCGGGGGCTTTCGCATGCCCCGAGGAGGACGCATGAGCCTGCCGATCCCGTTCGCATCGAACACGATCAGCCTCGACTACGGCGACACCGGCTACCCGTACTCGTCGGCGTCCCCGCACAACGGTGTGGACTTCGGTGACAACGGAGTCCGAGCAGGGTCGGTGATCCTCGCCTCCGGCGACGGTGTCGTGCACCGGTCCGGGTGGGAGTCGGGCAGTGCGTGGCCGACGATCGACCGACCCAACGTCAACGCGGGCAACTCGATCGATGTCGACTACCCGGCTGAGGGTGTGCGTGTCCGGTACATGCACCGACCGGTCGGCTCCCCATCACCCGCCCGTGGCGACACCGTCGCGCTTGGGACGGTCCTGGGCGTTGTGGGCGCAACGGGGTACGTCACTGGCCCGCACCTCCACATGGAGGCGTGGGACCTGTCCACGGGTCAGCGGGTGTCGCCGTGGCGGTACTTCAGCCGGACCCTCACCGTCACCGACGCGCTCGCCAACCCGGCAGCGAATGGCGGCGCGAAGCCGTTCCCCAACCCCACCCCGACTTTCGCCATCCAGGAGGACGACATGCCCAACCCCATCGCCTACGTGAAGGGCGACAAGTCGCCCGAGGTGTACGCCGTGTACCTCGCGGCGTGCGACACGAACAACCCGACCCAGGGCGCCGCGTACTGCGCCCGCCGGTATGTGCTCCCCGGCGAGCTCACGATCGTGCAGGGGGAGGGCTTCAAGGTGAAGCAGATCCCGCAGGCGCAGCTCGATCTGCTGCCCAAGGTCGCCGGGTCGAAGTGATCCGCCGCCTCTGGGCGGCGACGATCTGGCATCCGGCCGCGATCCCAGCATCTGAGGGTGAGATCGCGCGGGACGTGAAGCGGTGGGTGCTTCCGCTGATCGACGCCGCGCTCATCCTGGGGAGCATCCTCGGGCTCAACGGGGGGATGCCGACGTTCGCGATCGTCTACAACGAGACCGTCTCGCAGGTCGCGTCGGTCGCGGTCTTGGCCGCTGGGGTCGGGTGTCTGATCGGTGTCGCGTTCCCTCGCCTGTGGCTGCTGGAGTTCATCAGCAAATGTGCGCTCAGCTTCATCCTCCTGCTGTACGCGGCGCTGCTGCTGGCCCTGGCCACGTCGGAGTACCCCGCGCGTGGCTTCATTGCTGGGGTGTGCGCCGGGATCACCGTCCCGCTCGTGGAACGGATCATCTGGCTCGGGCGGGAGTACCGACGCCGCAAGACACGGAAGACGACGCAATGACGTTCCTCGAGGTGATCGGCGCGCTGAGCCCGCTTTTCATCCTCACCGGCGTCATCATCACCGCAGTCCTCTCCCTTCGCGGCAAGACCCGTGAAGTCGGTGTCGCAGCGGCCACCGCTCAGGAGTCCGCGATCGCCGCCCGCATGGACGACGCCATCGAGCTGTCGGCCGTCATGCGCGCAGCGATCGAAGCGGAGGTCGAGCGTCAGGTCGCACCGATGCGGGAAGCGCTGCAGAAGGTCAAGGACGAGTCCCGCGAGATGCACGACGCCGTCCGTGCCCGCGAAACGCAGCTGTGGCTGTGGGATCAGCGCGGCCGACCCGGCGACCTCCCCATGCTGCCCTCTCCGATCCTGCAGCGTCTCGGCCTCGGCCACCTCGTCTCCGGTCCTTCCGAGGACACCGAACCCATCAAGGAGTAGTCATGACTGATCAGATCATCCCCACGGCTGTGAAGCTCGCCGCGAAGCGCGGGTTCGTCCGCACGACCACGCAGGCGTACGCCGCGACCCTGACCGCAGGCTTGCCGTCGGCGACCGCGATCGTCGCGCTGATCCAGGATCCCACCGGCTGGCTTCTCGCGGGCATCACCGTCGGCCTCGCGGTTCTGTCGCCGCCGGTCGCGGGTCTGGTGTCGTACCTGTCGATCACGTCCGACGGCATCCCGAAGGCTTACACGGATGCGACTCTCGTCGCGCAGGCGGCGCTATCGGATGCGGAGCAGTCGGCGGATCAGCAGGCGGCGACCTCGCGGGTGCTGCGCCGTGACATGAAGGGGGACTGATGCCGGTTCTGGACGTAGCTGCGACGCTCCGCGCATTGGGTGGTGATGAGCCACTACCGACGGGTGTGATGCAGGTCCGATACCTGACCGCCCCCACGGTCCTCGCCGTCACTGTCGAGGGGGCGGAGGCACGGTTCTCCCCGGTCATCGAGATCAACATCACGGACGGCTCCCCGATCGTCACGGTGGATGTGCCAGCGACGGATGAGCGCTGCTACGCGGTGGTCACCATCGACCCGACCTCCGGGCGCACGGCAGGCCGGTACACGTCCGGCCCGGTCGCGATCCCCGCCGACGCGGAAACGCTCGCGGATCTGATCCCGGTGGACCCGGCAACGTACCAGCCGTCAACGGATGCGGTGGCCGCGTGGACGTTGATCCGTGACGAGGTTGTCGGCATCCGTGACGAGATCGAATCTCTGGCGGTGACGGTCGCCCCGGACCCCGACAACCCGGATCTGCTGATCCTGACCTACCCGGCTTTCATGCTCGCTCCTGATGGGACGAGCATCGTCCTCCCGATTGGAGTGTGACCTGTGGCGACGCAGTCTTCCCGTGTGCCCGTGCTCGTGCAGGACACCGATGGTGTGTGGCGGTTTCCCGATGAGTACGCACCCGCCTCTGTGGCGGAGGATGCGACCTCGGCGGCCGCATCCTCCGCGTCCGCCTTCGGCGCAGCCGCAGACGCGAGCGCGGCGGCCGCGCAGGCTGCAGCGGACGCAGCTTCCGCGGCAGTCGCGAAGACCGCCGCGGAAACGGCCGCTGGGTCGATCGACGCCACAGTCACCACGAAGGTCACGACGGCCATCGCAGCACAGAAGGCACTCCCATCCGGGCTGGCTTCTCTCGACGCGAACGGCAAGGTGCCGACTGCTCAACTGCCCGCGTCGTCGGGTGGCGCGGAGGTTATCCAGATCCTGCAGGTCGGCGACTCGCTGACAGAGAACTGGGGCAACAGCAACAACAACATCGAGATCAAGAACGCCTACGGGGTCGACAACGTCGTGGACATCGGCAAGGGCAGCCAGACCTCTCCGCAGATCTCTGCCCGCCAGGGCGGCGTCCCGGTGCTTCTGACCGTGACGGGTGGGAAGATCCCCGCGAGCGGGTCGATCGGCGTGACTGTCAGCACGAACCTGTTCTACACGAACGCGTCTTCGGGAACGACGACACAGGCGGGTACCCTCGGCGGCGTCCCGGGTGTGCTGCAACGAGTGAAGACCAGCGGCGTCTACACCTACACGTTCATCCGTGACGCCGCGGGCGCAGAGGTTGCGGTGCCGAACCCCGCACCGTTCCTCACCGGGTATGACTGGCGCAACCGGGCGATGACGATCTGCATCGGACGCAACGATGTTCTCGACTCCACTCCTCAGCAGATCGTGGACCGTATCCGCGGGATCATCGAGTGGAACCACCGCGATCCGTCGCAGCACATCGTCCTCTCGATCCCCGCGAACCGGACCCTGGACTCTCCCGGGTCGTCGGGACGGTTCGCGCTCGACGCGGTCAACGCGGCGATCAAGGCCGCTTTCCCGAGGCAGTGGGTCGACTGGGCGGGATACCTCACGTCGACGGTCACGCTCCAGCAGGTCGGTATCACCCCGACCTCGCAGGATCTGATCGACATCGCCGATGGGATCACCCCGACGTCGTTCCGCGGCGATGGTCTGCATTTCAACGCGGTCGCCTACGATGCGATCAACGTGCTGATCCTGCGGGAGATGGCCTCCCGGGGGTTGACACCCTTGGTGACGCCGGTCGCGCCGACGATCACCACAACCGCGCTGCCGTCGATGACGGTCGGGGTGGCCGTGTCGGGGTCGGTCACCGCGACCGGAACGGAGGCGATCACTTTCTCGGTTGTGAGCGGTGCTCTGCCGGCCGGGGTGTCGATGTCGTCGGCGGGGGTGCTGTCCGGAACTCCGACCACGGCGGGTGCGTACACGGTGACCGTGCGGGCGTCGAACGGTGTCGGCAACGTCGACAAGACGTTCGCTGGGACGGTCAGCGGGATGGCCCTGCACTCGTATGGGCTCACCGACGCGACCCACCGGTATGTCGGCTCCTCCCTGCCCGATATCGGGCAGCTCGCGACGTCCTGGCCGGATGTCATCGGCACGATGCACATGGCCCACAGCGGGACGACCGCGAAGGTGGAAGCCGGTCCCGGCGGTGTCGACAAGGCGTTCGTCACCCCGAACACGGCGACGTCGGCGAACACGCAGCGCGTGTACAACACCTCCGGCGACAACACTGTCCGCACTGTCGTGGTCGTCTACAACAACCGGACCCCCGCGAACGTGCAAGCGAACCTCGTGTCGATCGGCGGCGGGAACCTCGCCCTGGGCCGAGGGTCCAACGGTGTCGTCGCAGCATCCGTCACATCCGGTTCTCTCGCGCAGAGCACCGGATCGATGGTCGCGGGGTGGAAGGTCGGGTTCGCCTGGTACGACGAGGCGACGAACGAGCTCGGTATCGACATCAACGGCACCGAAGCCGTCGTCACCACCACCCGCGGCGCAGCTCCGAGTACCACGGCCATGATCGGCGTGAGCGGTGGGGCAGCGGTCGATGTCGCGATGGCCGAGGTCATCATGTTCAGTCGTGTGATCACCGACGCGGAACGGGCAACCGTCCGCACCGCGTTGAAGGCCCACTTCGCCGCGATCGACGCCTGAACACAGCGAAACCACGACGGCCCTCGTTCTCTCCATCAACGGAGAGGACGGGGGCCGTCTTTTCGTTCTCTCCAACTCGCATCCAGAGCGATACGTTAACGGT
>Ga0207655_1001475_pt1 | contig 21694 bp, 10 predicted proteins | sample KBSM44metaG_FD_184398 | JGI IMG/M metagenome (GOLD analysis project Ga0207655, IMG submission 184398) | Miscanthus rhizosphere microbial communities from Kellogg Biological Station, Michigan, USA - KBS M4-4 metaG (SPAdes) (version 2) | ecosystem: Host-associated > Plants > Roots > Rhizosphere >... | reverse complement strand
AAGTAATGATGCCTCAGCAGCGGTCATATGGCCTGCTACAGGAGACATTAACAAGACACAGGGCGCTAGCATTAATATCCCTAAGAAGTTCTCAGAAGGCTCCTATTATGCCTATGTAAGAGCTGACAATGAGAAGGGGACAAGTGATTGGGCTTCTGTGCAATTCATTGTAGAGGAAGCGGCAGTAACACCAACTCCTCCTACTGATAATACAGGTAATCCAGGGACAGGTACTGACCTTCCAGTAGTGGATGACATAGAAGATATCTTTGCATTTGATATCCAAGATGTGTATCCACCTGTCAACAGCATGAACCTTACTCCAGAGAAAGTCATCGTTGTCTTTTCCGCTAATGTAGACATGACAACAGTCACAGCAGATAGCTTTTATATTGTAGAGAAGATTTACAAAGAGAAGCTTACCGTCGTCGACTTTATGACAGCATATGCTTCTAGTAAACAGATAACGGCAGTAATTGATGAACCTACAATGCCTAATGTTATTTCCCTAACGGCAGAACTAGAACCAGATAAGGAATACACAGTTATTGTACGTGAATCAGTGGCTAAAGCAGACGGAACGAAATTAGGTTCCCCTTATCACTGGGCATTTGTTACGAAGTATACACGCCTCTACGGTGATGAAGAAGAGATTCGTGCAGACCTAGGGTTAGCGGGCATAGATATCCCTGAGAGAATCCTATACAAGCATATGAATACAATTAGTATCTATGCATATCAGGTAAACTCTGCAACGGATACATTCAGTGCAGTTGCCTATGAGGATGGCGCCGCTCCTTATTACATGCATCAGTATGTACGATATAAAGTAGGATACGATATGTTGCTGAGTGCACAATTGGGTGTAGCAGCAAGCAGTACTACTAATACTGGTGGAACAGCAGCGAGTGGAGCAATCAGTGACGTTACATTAGGGGATTTGAAAGTATCTTATGATGCAAGCGGCACAGGTAGTTCTAGCAGCTCTAAAGGGCCAAGTGCTTCTCTTCTTATTGAGATCATTCCAGAGTTCAAGCAGAAAGTGAAGCTATGGGAAGACATGGTACATGGACATAATAACCGTGGCTATGCAAAACCAGTACTTGCTGCTCGTGGAGAAAATGCAGAAGCTTATCCAGACTTCTTAACAAGAGCAGAGTTCAACGAGCTAGGACAATAAGGAGGAGTAGTCAATGGACTTACGTAAAGACTTTGAGTTTATCTTACGGGAGTGGGGCTACCCTATATTGCTCCTTCGTCAGGACACAAGGGTACGCTGTTCTTGTTGGAATGAAAAGACACAGGAAGCAGATGTCTCATGTCCAATATGCTTTGGATTGGGATATGCACCTATCGTTGAAAAACACACAGTGCGAGACGAAGATGTAACGATAACAAACACCACAAGCCAGAATACATTCGGTGAGATTGCTATTCCTGGGCGCTACTATTATGTAAAGCATGATATGGCAGTTCGGGAAGGCGACCTTATCTTTGATGTAGATTGGACAGAACAAGGCAGACCAGTTTATAAGGGTGGCGGCATTTACGAAGTCAACCACATAGACCCACAGCGCTTCAACAGAGGGGAACTAATCTTCCAGAAGCTTTACTGTGAAGACCAGCCTGTTCAAAAGAAAGTGCGTGGTATCCGTGTAGCACAGATAAACGGAATCACGAATTACGAAATAGCATTAGGAAAGTAGGTGGACTCGTATGAGTACGAGGCTAACAGATTTCAGTATTGTAAGTCAGGTAGATAGTTTGCCTGAAAATACACTAGTCATAGTAGGTGCGGCTCTAGACGGTCCATCGAATATTCCATTTAAGCTGGCAGACGGACTTGACCCTTATGATTATTTGGGTCAGTCCCCTCTGGCTGATGCTTACTATGCAGCTCAACAAATGAGTATGAACAACATCATTGCATATCGGCTAAACGGTGTGCATGCCACAGCAATGCTTGTAGATAGAGACGGGAAACAGATTCTAGAATTAGAAAGCGTATCGGCATCTGATAACTACAACCTCTTACGAGCTGTTGTCTATCCAGACCATCTTTATGTAGTAGGCACAGACGAAGTGGCTCGTTCTTACTTCTTCAATAGATATAAGACGGCGCGAGAACTAGCCTATGCAATTAATAGAGATGCTTTCTATGGTTTATTGGAATTTAACGCAAGAATCATTGATGAGTATTACATCCTAGAAGACATGGTAGATATAGAAACAGACTTGATGTTCCAGGGCGGCCTGACAGAAGCTGAGTATATAAACCATCGTGACCCATTAGGAGAACAGGTAACTATAGATGCTCAGGTTGTTCCTATGCTAAAAGAAAGACTAAAGACTGCTCTATTTGGAATAGACCCAGATGCACAAAGAGAAAGAGACCCAGGCGGCGAGCTAGGCGTCCTTCCGTTTGGTGTTATCACCGTGTGTGACTTATTTCATGATGATGATGTGGAAGTCACAGAGATGCTAGGCTCATTCTGTAAGAACAAGACAGAAGGTATGGGCGTAGGATGTATGGGAGTGGTTGGAACAAAACCTATCTTTCCTACAGTAGTAGATGAAGGTGATGAGGTAGATTTCGATGAGGATGTACAGATGCGTATCTTAGAGCTTACAAGCTTAACAGACTTTATGGCTGACGAAGAGTCTCTTTCTTATGTTCAGGTTATTGTAGGTCAAACAGAATACGTAGAATCAGATACAAGCTCTATTTCCCTGGCGTATGCATATGCGGCGGCACAAGCTCAATATTCCTACAATACTATCATGTCTAACAAGCGTTTAGAGGGCGTAGGCAACTTAAAGTTCGATTTGAGCAAAGAAGATGTTGCATTGTTGACGGCTAATGGTTATATCTGTATTGTACCCTCAATCCGTAGGGGTTTTGTACCTTATTACAGTACCTCTTATTCTAAGAATCAAGACTCTGTGTTAAGCAAGCCACACCACATACGAATCTCTCAATACGTATCTAGAATACTAACAGAAGAGCTAGACATGATGGTCGGAGAGAATTACACAACGCTGTCAATAAAGGATGCAATTTCAGCAGCAGAAACGCTACTGAATGACCTAGTAGTAGAAGGCATTTTCAGAGAGTATTCTCTGGAATATAGTCTATCGAACAACAATACGGAAATGAGTTTGGAAGTATCACTAACCCCATTCTCAGAGATACGAGCGATTGCATCAGTCGCTACAGTCTCATTCCCACAAGGAGTGATTGTGTAATGAATGAACAGCCACCATTACAAGCACAAGGTAATGTCGACTTTGAAGGATTAACAGATTTGCTAAAGCGTCTCATAGATACAGCATGGGGCGACTGGGGTACATTCTGCGAAGCCTTTCCAAACGGCAGAGAACCAGATAACGTTCAGATGCCTGTTATTACATATCTTCTAGACCGCATGGAGCCAGGCATTATTGGCAACAAAGGTACACGCGAGATTAAGTCGCGGTATCGGTACTCTTACACAAAAGAAGTACACGGTAACGAACCACAACATGTGGATGTAAAAGGTAGGGTTCTAGACTGTACCGTGGCCTTTGAAATCTGGGAAGAAAACAATGCTAAGGCTACGGCACTAGCTACAAAGTTTATGGATTTCATGGACATGTATACAGGGTTCATTAAGGAGCAGGGCGTAAAAGAGATCATCTTCCAGAGCTATGAGAATAGCACAAAATCTGGGAAATGGAGAGACGCTTTGGTCTGCCGCACAATTACGTATTTCGTAAGACTGGAACATCTTCATGAGGAGTACAGTGATGTAATTAAAAAAGTTACTGCCACAGTTATTCCTAAGAATGACTTGTCAGATGACTCTATAAACGAGACTATTCATTTCGAAATTCCGAATGATAATCTCAAAAACAATTAAAAGGAGGAAATTTGGATGGCACAATATCCAAACTTACCAGGCATTGAAGTATCAATCGCTGATGGTGGTCTTATTCTACCAGAGGATACTACCACTGAGTCCATGCTCATCATCGCTCCTTCACTACAAGCAGATGCTCCTAAAGAGCCTGTTCTTGTACGTCAGTCTAGCGACCTTGAGACAAACGGATTCGGAACATTCGTAGTAGGTGGCGTAGTTAACCCTATCGCTGCTGCTTGGAAAGCTGCTTTCGAGGGTGGCAACCGCCGCACTTACTTGATGGCACTTGAGGGCGCTACAGATGCTGAAAGATTCCTAGCTGTTCAGGAAGCAATGTTTGGTATTCTTGCAGACTTCACTGTAAACCACGTTGTACTTGTTGGCGTTTTTGCAGATAAAGAAGCAGTCTTGACTACTCTTCCTGCACTGTCTGAAGGCGTTAAGCATGACTTCTCTATCGAAGGTTCTGCTCTTACATTCCCATTGGAAGTAGTTGCAGGCGAAAGCGATACAATCAAAATCGACGACGCTACATTGACTCTTACAGCTAAGACATATGCAGATGCTACTGCTCTAGTTGCTGAGATTCAAGACGAAGTTGCTCACTCTGGGTCTGCTTTGACTGTTACTGCAACTGGTAACAAGATTCGCCTTGCTCGTAGTTCTGCATTCGCAGTTGTAGAAGGAACAAACGGCGCTGGTCTTGCTGCTGGTACACCTGTTGAAAAAATCGCTGGTAACTTCGCGTTGCTTGCTGGTCAATTCGCAGAAAACCAAACGCTTAACCATAACTCAACTATCGCTTACGTAGGTGCTTCTGCTCCTGCTGGCAACTCTTTGGCTCAAGTCAAAGCAAACGTTGACCGTCTTCTTTCTATCACAAACGATTACAGCGGATACGTACAGGTTGTTGCTTCTCCAGAACTTGGTTATGTACTTCCTGGTCGTTCTGAAATGTACTTCACCAATGGTGCGGTTACATACGCGGCGCTTGTATCTACACTTGCTGCAGAGTCTGCTCCAACTAACAAACGTGTTTACGGTGTAGCGGGCATCCACTACAACTTGTCTCTTCGTCAGCTAAACGCTTTGACTGGTAACAAGTTCGTAACATTCCGTTTGAAAGGTAACCAAGTTTCTGTTACCGACGGTTGTACTACAGCTCCTGATTACTACCTTGGTGGCGTGAAGCAAGCTTCTGACTTCGCTCGTCTTTCCACTTTGCGTATTACTCAAGCTGCTGCACAGTTGATTCGTGAATTGACTGAACCGTACATCGGTGAACCAAACCGTATGCCTCAGTACAACGCATTGAACGCGACAGTTAAAGCTGGTCTTGAAGCTATGAAAACTCAAGGCGCTATCTTCGACTACCGCTTCACTATCGTTGCTCGTGGTGGTACTTTGAGCGAAGCTGTTGTAACTCTAGAACTTGTTCCTGCTTTCGAGTTGAAACGAGTATCTGTCAACGTTAGCCTTAAACCGCCTTACGCAACTGAGTAATACATAGAACAAACCCCTGCCCAGTGGGTTAAAGCTGGGCATACACTTACCTATTAAAAGGAGGACATTTGAATGGCACAGTCAGCTTACACTCAAACGTTCACATCTTTCGCAGGTGCGGACATCGTAGCTACATTCAATGGAAGAGTTGTTGGTGAGCTTCAAGCAATTACATACTCTGTAACTCGTGAAAAAGCTCCAGTATACGTAATGGGTGACGCGAATCCTAAGTCTTTCTCTCGTGGAAAACGTGGTATCGCTGGTTCCCTAGTATTCACAGTCTTTGACCGTGATGCATTGCACCAAATGAAAACGACTGATAACCCAGTTTATCGTCACGGCTTAAACAGCACGGAGTCAGGCGCATTCAATGCAGCTAACCTTCGTAACGTTGCCGACATCAATGTAAGTCAGGATGACCTTCCAGGTAAATGGGCAGAGCCACAAGCTCCTAAATACTCTGATGAGATTCCTCCATTCGATATCACTATCAACTTCTTGAACGAATATGGCCAGTCTTCCAAGATGACTATCTTCGGCGTTGAGATTTTGAACGAAGGAATGGGAATGTCTGTAGATGATATCACAACTGAAAAGGCTTGTACTTTTATCGCTCGCGGAATCGACGATATGGTATCAGATGCATACACAGAACCTCGCTAATCTCTAGCGGGACAGGGGAGTCTCTTCTAGGGGCTCCTCTTTTATTATATTAAAAGGAGTGGTCTTATGGCAAAGAACGTTGTAACGAACGAGTATGGCCGCATCAATACTTCCTTCTCTGGGGCAGATGCTGTAGCAACCATCACGCCGCTTGGTGGAAAGCCGCTAGTATTCGGTACGATTCAGACACTTACATACAGTATTTATCGTCCTATGACACCTGTATATAGCCTAGGAAGAATCAATCCAAAGGGTGTTGTAAGAGGACAGCGGACTATTGCAGGCTCATTGATATTTACTGTATTTGATAGACACGTACTGAAGAGTGTAATGGAAAGCTTCAGGAAGTCTGACTACAACTTCTCCAAGAAAGAAATCAATGAGATGAGCGAGAATATGAAGACAGACGAGATGCCGCCGTTCGACATTAACATTACGTTCATGAATGAATATGGCAACTCTGCAACACTGAATCTTTATGGGGTGCATATCATCACAGAAGGACAAACAATGTCTATCGAAGACATGATTACAGAAAATACAATGCAATATATCGCCATGGATATTGACTTAATGGACAACAATGGTTTAGATAAAAGCGGAAGGTAGGAGAAGATAGAATGGCTGATGGAAGAAGAGTTACAGGCTATGAGTATTCTGCCAACTCCACTACGGAATATCAACGCTTCCGTAATGAGTATTTCACTGGGGCAGATGTTCGTATCTACTTTGGAGACATTTGGGTAGACGAGATTACTAATCTTCAGTTTACGCTACAAGAACAAGTTGCACCTATCTTCGGCTATGCTTCTTATACGTGGGACAAAGTGGCGCGGGGAAACCGATACATACAGGGGAGTTTCAACATAAACTTCAAGGAAAGTTACTATTTACATTCGGTACTGAATCGCTTAAGTTCTAATATGAAAAGCGCTAAGTCGGGTAGCTCTGGCTTCAATACGAATCAATGGAAAGAAGGACTTGATATAGAGCATTTAGTAAATGCCGCAAAAGGAAGTTCTTTCGATACCATTGCAGATGAGTTTGAAAAGTCTATGTGGGGACAAGGACAGATGGTACAAGAGTCTAAGGCTAGACAAAAGACATCTTATTTCTACCCAGACGATCAGAGCCAAGACATAGATAGCATGAAGCAGTCAGAGATGAGAGATTCTGGATTTAATATCCTAATAGGCTACGGGCCAATGAATGAGAAAGATGGAATGAAATATTCAGAGACAACTCATTCACTAATTGGCGTACAGCTTACAGGATGTAGTCAAATTATAGGGGGCGACGGCCAACCGATTCAAGAGCAGTATTCATTTATTGCAAAAGACTTGGATGGCAACGTTGCAAGTAGAGCATAAAACATAGGGGGAAAAGAGAAATGGCTAACAAACCTAAGAACACAGCAGCTGAAGAAGAAGTAGTACAAGCACAAGAGGCTGTAGAAGAAGTAGAAGGCACAGAAGAAGAAGTGGCAGCAGCAATTCCTGAAGAGCTTATTGGGGAAAACGGCGAAGAATTGCTATTCCCAAATGGCCCAGCAGTAGCGCAAGTTGAAGAGTGGAAATCTCAGTACGGTGAAGAAGTTTACCTTACAGAGTTCGAAGAAGATATCTTCATCTGGAGACCTATTACTCGTAAAGAGTACAAGCAGGTTATGAAAGTACAAAACGCAGACACTTACTACAAAGAAGAGCGTATCTGTGAGTCTGTAGTACTATTCCCAGAACAATATAACTTTATGAATATGACAAACGGTAAAGCTGGTATCCCAACCCTACTATCTGAGTTGGTTATGGAGAAGTCAGGTTTCCAAGCAAAAACAGGTGCTATGCGTCTGTAATAGCAGAAGACATCAGGAGAGGGGCGCAGCTCCTCTCTTTTTTACATATTAGGGGGTGCAGGAATGATTGAAGGATTGACGCCAGAGCAAGAAGCGGCTTACAAACAACAACTAGAAGAATGGAAAGACGAGCATTACGGTTCGGTATTTGTTATCGAAATAGGAGACATTGAATACATATTTAGAGGACTAACAAGAGCAGAGTACAACAAGGCAAATGACTACTATGAAGATGAGTTTGATAGAAACGAGTATGTCTGCAGAAAGTGCGTGCTCTATCCAGAGATAGAAGACTACAGCTTGGATATGTATGCAGGTGTTCCAGAGGTACTGGCTCAGGCGATACTAGAACAATCTGGTTTTACAATGAGTAAAGATCAGTTCAACCAAAAGCTATTTATAAAAGAAAAAGAGATGGAAACGATGGCAAGCCAAATGCCATGCGTTATTAAAGAAGCTTTTCAGGATATTCCATTTGAAGAGATTGATAGCTGGCAGTTCGAGAAACAATTAGACTACTTTGCAAAAGCAAAATGGATACTAGCTACACTGCGCGGCGTGGTATTAGAAACAGATGAAGATGACCCAGCTATGAAGGCAGCAAGAGAAGGGCAAATGATGCAAGGGTAGAGAGGTGAGGTAAGTGGCAAGCACAGAAGCAGAAAGATACAGAGAGCAACAACAACAGAATGAATCCTCCGCCCTTGGCACTGCTCTCAAGGTAGGTGCTGTCATCGGGGCTGGAGCCCTTGGATTCAAGTACCGCAGACAAATAGGGACAGGCCTGCGGAACGTTGGGGAGTTTGCTAGTACGGCAGCTGCTGTTGGTACTACAAGCCTTGCTAAGTCTCCTCTATTGAGAGAGAAGATGGAAGACGTAGGAACATTCGCTAGAGCATTGCATTATGCAGCAGATACTCGAAGCGAACTATCCCATCTTAAGAATCCACAGCGCTTCGAAGACCGCTTCGATGAAGCCCTGACACGCTCTCTTGAATCAAGAGCCAGAAGTCAGGCAACAAAGCTTGGCGGCGAACCGCTTCAAGTTATCGAAGACTTCAAGAACATGCGGAGCGAACTCAAGGCCGTAAACCGAAATGTATTTGAAAGTCAGCGTATGGGCTATATTGAAGAAGACTTGACGAAATCAATGCCTGAGTTTATGAAGGCGGGTTTACAAAGTCAACTTGTTAATGCTAATCCACAGCTACTGAAGAAGGCAGACAGAGGTGTTATTTCTAGCTTTACAGACCATCTTGTGGGAGCAACGAACGGGACACCTAATAGTGCCATTAAGTTTGCTGATGACCTTCAACGTAAGAAGTTTGAGGATACATTGCATGACACTATTCAAAAATATGAAACAAAGAACTCAGAAGGCTTTATGGACCCCGCCCGTCGGAAACGATTACGGGAAACACAGAGCAAAGTAAAAGGACACATCCGTGAAGGATACTTAGAGCGCAACAAGAAGCGTGATGACTTTAATTCTAGAGTCATGAAGAATGCAGGGTATCGCAGAGCCACAGTAGAAGACTTGGCAATGCATAAAGAAGGAAACCTCTTTGCAGAAGATGGGTATGACAAAATCACAGCTGTATTAGCGAAGAATAAGAATGCTAAAGGCGGATTTGTAAAAGAGCGGATGGACAGCAAAGTATCCAAAATGATGGATGTCGACCCGCGTGTCAGAGACCTAGAAGCAGACCCTAATCTATGGATTAATCCACGTGGAGAGCTTATTGATAACCGTTGGATGAAACGAGGAACTGACAACTTCCTAGAAGGCGTTAGAAGAGACACACAAGTGCCATTCCTACGATTCAACCCGTTAGACCTTATGCACTTTACAGCAGCTCAGGGCATCAAGGATGCGCCAAAAACAAGCTTTAGGAAGATGGGTACAATTGACCCAGCACTTCATGGAGCAGTAAAAGAAGTAGGTCATCCACTTGCACACAATGCGGATGCAGCTGTTGGAGTTTTAGCAAGAAACTATGTCAATACAGCAGATGGCAAAGTGTTCGATATGACAACAGGAGACCTTGTTAAGGAAGATGTCTTCCAGGCTTCTGCTCGCTTTGGTATGATTCCACGTTCTCTTTCAGCAATGGCTAACCTGCATACGCAAAACTATGCGAATAGAAGCTTCTTAGGAAAACTATTTGATGTTGGTCGCCAAGAGACAGAATCTATTCCACAACGTATGAAATCTACTCTTACTAAGTTTGATGATTACGAGTGGGGTCCGAACGTTCACGATGGATTAGTAAAGAATATCGAGACAAATGGAAAAGAAGGTATCAGCCCAGAGTCTGCTTACAAACTTATGTACTCACAGCTGGAAGCGAAGTCTTCTCATTTGCAAGATGACACAGTCAATTACATCAATCAGCATGTAAGCAAAGCTTACGGAGACATTGCCGTCGACCTCACAAAGATGAACACTGATGAAGAAATTATGGAAACGCTAGGAAGACTAAGCGGCGCCATCATGGATAAATCATCAAACGTTGCAAGAGTATCTCGTGACGGAGACTTAGAAGGTCTGGAGAAACAGATTGTTCAGACATGGAATAAGTACGCACAAAATCCCGATCAGTTCTTTAAGAACCAGCGTATCAGACCAAATAATGCACCGTATATGCCTGAGGTATTAAGCCCATTAGACTTAGCTGAGACAGATTTAATCAAAAAGACAGAAGATGTAAAACGCCTTGTTCATATGCATGCGTCCAGACAGCTTGAATTTTCTACAGGAATGGATAAGAAGCTGACAGTCGGCAGCCTTGTACAAGAAGGTATCGACAACGGTGTCCTTCACAAAGAGGCACTGAGCGAAGTCCGTAACCTAGAAGCTATGACAAGCATGCGTCAATGGTGGGACGATGTATACGTCAACACAGAGAATAAACAAGAAGCACTTGGTCAGTTTACTCAGCGTGTGACAAACACAACAGACCCACTATCTATTGCAACAAAAGATGCGATGGATGAAATGAACCCGTTCTGGACAATGGGTAAAGGGGAAGAGCCGCCGCAATACTTCGGTCCATCTGGTACAGTCTCCGTAAATAAAGGCCGTGGTTACAAGTGGGCTATGGAGAACTACAACAAACAGATAACAGAAGGTGTTGCTCCAACACAGGCACTATTCAATTCTGTAGGAACAGTTCTTGGTCAGCCATTTGCTGGTAGAAAGAACAATGGAGACGTAACATTAGCTACGCTTCCTTTCTTCTACTTCGCAGAGCGTTTAGATAACGCAATCGGTCAGGTCGGTCTAGGTCTATCCCAGCAAAACCGTGGTAGCATGCAGAGTATTATGGCTAACCAGTTTGCTCGACGTATAATGCTTCCTTATGTAGCGTATCAGCAAGCGATGTGGCTAGATGGTATGACAGGCGACTTCTTCAGCGATAAAGCTGCTGAGACATATGTCAATATGCATGAAGACCAAGCGCATCTGAAAGAATACTTCGGTATCAATGATATCGGTAGACAGTGGTCTCGTGTATTCCAAGGATTTGACCAGATTTCTGAAAGCCCTCTAGGTAGAGCAGCAGGATTTATGACATTCGGCATCTTTGGAGACTTCCGCTCTGGAGAAGACATTCAGGAATACTATGAGTCTGGAGAAGACCCAATTCGTAAAGGTCGTTTCTGGGGTATTGGTTCGAATACACCATTTACTGGTGGAAAGGTAGACCGCTACGTACCAAACTGGTATCGCCGTGTAAAATCTGATTATAAGTTCACAGATGCATTGTATGGTAGCGAGTCAGAGTACTGGGCTAATCATTGGATGCCTACTCTTACAAATCCATTAGCACCAGTCAGACACTTCTTCCTAGACCCGTATCATTGGGAGAACAAACATGCAGAAGATAGACCTTACCCTATGTCAGGTGGATTCTCTGAGCTAGAGCAAGTACCAGTAGTTGGAGCACTAATTAATAACACTGTTGGTCGAGTATTGAAGCCTAGAAGAGAACATCCTGATTTAGAGAAAGCACACCGTGCTTACATAGAAGAAATGAACCGTAACATCGAAGCACAATATGAAATGGCATCTGCTGGCGGTTACCTACAAGGTATGCCTGCTGGAGGATTCAATATCAGTCAAGAAGGTTCTGTTACTGAAGGAGACGTTGGATTTGGCGGCGGACTACCTGCTGGTATGGGACTTGATGGTATAAGTGCTGTTGGTATTAGTGGAGATGCAGCAGCTCAAGCTGTTGGTGTTGGAGGCGGTGGCGGAGGAGCTAGTACAGCTCGTGAACAATTAGCCGCAATCAACGCAGCATACACAGAAGTCGGTGGGCCATCACTTGGTGCTACTGGTAAAAACGTACGCTCCATCACAGCACTTGAAGACTTACGTGACCCTGATGTATTGGCAGACCTTGCTGATATTGGAACGATGCATAGCGTACCAAGTACAATACGGGATAGCTTCTACAGCTTTTCTGAGGTCGCTGGTATCTATGGGTTCTCACTTAAAACAGGTATCGGATTCCAAGAGTCTGGGCGTGGCATGACACTAGAGCAATCCTCTCGTATGTCGAGTTACACTCGTGCATTCTGGGATATGGAGCTTGGTGGACTTGGTGGACAGCTATCAGAGATCGGGCGTCGTTATATCCCGCGTGACCCGAACAAATCCTACTGGAACCCAATCCGAAACAAAATGCCAGACTGGTTACCAGGTCAAGAGTACTTTACAGACTTCAAACATGGTGACCCATATGTAAAAGTTCCAAACGGTGAGATGCGTCTTCCAGGAGCAGCATATGAGAAGCTCTATAAATTGCATCCAGATGCATTAGGTGAATACGGGGCATTTGACCGATTCAGAATCCTAGCGGATGTAGCGCCGTACTCTGAGAACTATCGAGTCTACAAGAAGATAGTATCTGCTATGAACCAGCGTGGACTTCTTAGTGAAGAGATGAATCAAGAGTACAAAACCATCCGCGACCAAGTAAGTGAACGGAAAACGAAGAACCGCTTCTACAATAGAAGATTTGATAATGCTGATGTAGATTACGAACACGTAACTATCACCAAGATGATTAACGCCACAACGTTCTTAACTAAAGAGTATGGTTCAAGTACTCCAATTAAGATGGCGGGCGTTACCGTTAAGGCTGATGATGACGAAACACAACAATGGTTACAGCAATACGTGCATGAAGGTGCAAGAGTAAAAGTAGCACTAGACTCTGATCCATTAAATAGGGTTCGAGACGATATGTTCGGTACGATGCGAGCTGTTGTTTATGCAAACAAGAACGCTGAAGGAAACCCCTTCTATACAAGCACAAGAGGACAAAACGTCAACTTTATGTTGGCTAACCGTAAGTCTGGTGGACTCTTGGGAACTGGTATCGGTGGGGAAAGCAAGGTAACTGTTCGAGACGATGGGACGGCTATTGCAACACGAGCATTATTCTCTGACGATATGATTACAGTCGGTAAGATGTGGGAGTTCATGTCTCATGACCTATTGCCTAATCTACCTATTGTCGGAACAATCGCAGATAAGTTCTATCAAGTTCGCTCTCCACTAGAGCAGTACAGACGTACTGAAGTCTATGGTAAGGCGTGGAGACCGTGGGAAGACCCATGGGGTGGATGGTTACAACCGATGTTCGAAACAATTGCATCGAATCATCCTGTTGTTGCAGCAGCACAAGGTGCAGGTATTGGTTGGCTAGTGGCTAGAAGAGGCGCTTCTAAGTTCTGGGGAACTAGAATAGGAGCAGCGGCTGGCGGAGGTATAGCTAGTGCTAGGGTATTCCTAGAGCAGGGCTCTAAGCTAAATCCACTAGATGACAATGAAACATGGATACCTCAGCGCCGTCGTGAAGAACGAGAAATCAATGACTACTTCGACAGAATTAAATACATCAAATACAAAGGTCTTTATGAGCGTGCAAGACGAGAAGCAATACGTAAAGAAGGCATTGATGTAGAGATTCTGACAGAGGAACATAGCGAGCGCGGGAAGCGAAATAAATCTCTTCGAAAAAGGCTAGATGAAGAGAAAAAATGGCTTTCCATGGACAAGAAATTAGGTTATGGTGATAAAGAAACAAGGGATGAAAAACTTGCCAATATCCGTGAACAACTAGCTAGTATAGACCTGGATAGGCCTGGTACAGAGCTAGGTCAATACTCCATGCTCGCACTTCGATATAAGTCTGAGTATGAGTCTACACTATTCGGTGCAGATGAAAATGGAGACATGACGAAGATATTCCGCGCACTTCCCAACAAAGACCGTGAATACTTCACAGAGTTCATGAAGGCAGCTCCAAAAGAGCGAGAAGAAATCCTTCGCTTGGTCCCAAAAAACCAGCGTAGATTCTACCAAGCCAAATGGGGCATGGATACAGATGAGCCTGAAAGCTTACGAAGCTACTTCTCAGACCATTACCTACCAGATGAAGATTGGGCTGGTTGGAGACCTGATGTTAGTATCGACAACTACAAACTCAAGGTAGTGAAAAACGAAGGCCTAGAGCTAACAGAATTCAACTACTGGGGCGACGATGAAAAACGAGCAGAAGCTTCTAATGCTAATGTGATGAATATCGAGAGTATGAGTTCAAGATTAGACATGGGTCGACTAGAGAAGGTTCTTCGCGGGGCAGGACTTACAGAAGTATCTGTTTCTATGGATGTTCAACATGAGCAAGAAGATAACAGAATCGGCCTATCTATGGATGTTATAAGAGACCGTTCAAATGACATAGTAAAAGAAATCAATAACAACCTGGGTGGTATCTTTGGCTGAGCCACCCAGAAATAAAGGGTGGGTTTTATGGCAGACAAGGATATCTTAAAAAGAGTTGGTGGATATAGCGGGGATGAAGAGGGCTCTTACGTCTTCTTCGACTCCCGTAACTCTGATGACTACAGACCAAACAGCGTAGGGTCATCTGAAGGTGCTTCTAAAGCAGCAAGTGTTTTAAACCAACTACAACAAGACGCATCAGTGATAAAAGAAAGCATGGGCATCTGGCGGGGCGTAACTCCTGGTTATGGTTCTAATACATATGGACAGCAAGCAATCCAAGGACTAATGGATTTACAGAACATGCAAAATGGCTCAGACCTAATCGTATATGATACGGAGATTATTGGTACAACTCCTTTCCATAGAAAAGGAAAAGCTAATTTGGATTTCTACTCTCCCACAGAAATTGGTTTCCAGCATGTAAAAATGATTAATGGAAAACTCCAGCCACAAGGCAATAGCCTCTCTATGCTTTTGAAACCAAACGAAGATGTATATAAAAGATTGAATGGGATATTGAATGACTTAAACAATGGGCATCAAGTAGGAATGACAGCGGACATGCGCCGTACACTTTCCGACTTAACCTTGTATGCAGGTGACCCAGGAAGACTATTTACAGTAAACAACAAAGATGGTCGTCGTATTGTTAGTGTAAATGAGCAAGCACGAGAACTACATCCTTTGAAAGGTTCTGTTCTTACTTCTTCTCAAAACATTACAATGATGCGCCAAGGATTAGACAACCTTATGAAATGGGGAACTGCTCCTGAGCATGCTGTAACTGAAATGAATAGCTTCATGAAGAACATGCAGAATGTGAAGTTTGCTGGATATAACGTGTATAACTTTGACCAACCTATGATGATGGACTGGTTGAATAATGAAGTTGGGAAAGGGAATCCAGGGAGTGTAGCAAATAGAGAACTTCAAAGACTAAAAAGCACAATGGCATTAAATCAGGTTGACGGGCTACATGCCGTACGTGCTCTGTATCGCAATACATTTAGCCGTTATGGAAATGACGTAACGCTAGAAACAATGAAAAAAGTCTTCCGCATGGAAGGCGGTCAGGCTCACCACGCCCTATCTGACGTTAACGTAACCGTAGAACAATTGAATAGACTGATTGGTAGCCCAGGTGTGAAACGGACACTAGCAACTGGCGGGAAACCAGGTAATACATTCGGACGATTCAATTCTCAAAATCTACAAGTAGGGGATCGTTTATTTGGCGTAGCTGGACTTAGCAGTGATAAAGCTGGGGAATATGATGGCGTATTCCGTATGAAAAACAATCAGCTTGAACCAGCATACAATATGAAAGTAAATCCAATCTACCGCAACACTACATATAAAGTAGAGAAGTTCCTAAACAATGTCGACATAGATGGAAGTAAAATGTTCGGTGTTCAATTGTACAATGAGATGGATGACTTACACCATACTATTTTCCGTAATAGCTTAGAAGATTTGCAGAATGTAATTCATGGCCATTTGGAATACATAGACAAAAGAAAATCAAAGCACCTAACAGCTCATGAATTACAAAACAAAGACCGTGCTGCTCGTCGTTGGAACAAGATGTTCTCAACAGAGAATGGTGGTGGCGTTGGACTTGCTAACCGTATGTACCAAGCACTAGACATATGGAGAGAAGGAGAAGCTCAAGGTTTACAAGCATCAACGATTAAGTCTAATATCCTAAATGCCCATGAATACAACACAGATGAGTTCGTACGTGACTTCGAGTCAATGAAACCTCGCCTAGAAGGTGAAGAGAAATGGGTTCGTGGTTTCTTGGATAGATTAGGCGACAGCGCAATCAAAGGCACAGAGCGAAATTACGTTGGGGCACAGAATGCTGCTCTTGCTGAGTTCGGCAAATTAATGAACAATGAGTTCGGTGAAAACAAAGTAAGCCGAAGAATTGCTAACAATGGTTCTGCAATAGAGATAAACATAGATGGTGAATCTAAGTATTTGAACCTAAACAGTGCAGATAGTATTCGAAGTTCTTTCTACGGTAACCTTTATAGCGGACACACAGAACGCCCGAACCACAGTGTACTGAAACGAAGGTTCCGTGAATTACTTATGCAGTTGAAATCATACAACGCATTGAGTGCAAAGGAATTTGAACAGTACTACAACAACATGGATAACATGACTCCAGGAGCATCCATTGATAACATGCTTGGAGAGCTTGCTAACCGTGTGGCAGAAGCGCGTGAGACAAACTCATTGAATGGAGCTATTAAGCATATCCCTGTAGAAGATGCAACAAAAGTTGTAGGGGGACAGAGCGGCCGTGCTGGTAAACTAAGAGATGAGAAAGTATTTGCTAGTAAATTTGAAGAGCTTGCTTCTCAGGCTATTGGCGGAACACAACCACTTCTTAATAGATGGGGAGCTAATGGCGGCAACGACCGACTAACTGTTGGTGGTAAAGCATTGGAAGTATTAGACAGTCACGATAGAGCTATTCAACAGATTCTTGACCGTAATGGAATTGGCAAAAACTCTGGGGTAGGAATCTCTCGTGTGGCTGACTCTCGTTCCCAATTAACCAAGCTAGCAGAAGCATTCAGTTCAAATGACATGCATGTGCAGTACCGTTACGACGGGAAACGCAACGGCTTGCAAATGGTGCTAGCTGACAAATCTGTTTCAGAGAGTGTGTTAGATGGTTCTATTGCAGACATTCGGAAAAACAACAAAACAGCAGTCATTGACTTGCCTCGAATCAATAGCGACGGCACAGTAACAATGGGAAGTCAAAACCGTGTATCTCGTCTTGTCCACCGTAAGAGACATAACGGAGGCGGCTATGAGTTACAAACAGCTTTTGATGAAATCATCGGCACACTCGCTGGTAACGCAAAAGTAGTCAGAGAGATGCTGGACAAACAAGCTGGCAGCAGTGGCAAAGCATTCATGATAGATGCAGAAAGACACTTGCAACGTAGAGCGAATAAGGCTATGCAAAATCTATCTATGAATAACAGGTTTTCTGCTATTAACGAAACAAGAGAAGCAAACAACCGATTTGATGTAACATCCCAAGCAGCCAACTGGATTCGAAGCGGAACACATGATGTGTCTGCTTATGCGGAAGATTGGTATGACGGTTTCTATGCTCGTACATCTGATGATAAGCGGAAGCAGTGGCGATTGAAATCCCCCGAAGCTATTCGAGAAATGATGGATAACAAGGGCGGCCAATTCGTTAATCATATCGGCATGACAGCAGAGCGTTTCTTCCAGCGTGAAGTAGATTCTTTTGTTAGTCAGCAAACAAATGGACGTATTAACCTAGGCATGCACTCTGTAAAAGATACTCATGTAGGCAACTATTTACGTGCAAATACAGATGCTCGTTCATTATTGGCATTCGGTAACTTGAATCCAATGGGTCGAGAGAATATCATGAAAACTGTGAACTACTTGGCTCTTGATAAAGACCGTGTAACAAACAACCTTAGCGGAAAATTTAGCCCGACAGAAATTGACCGCATGCTAACACGAGGCGTCGTTACAGATAAGGCAGTAGAGGTTCTAGAAGACTTCGACAAAACTGGAAGCAATAAAGTCTCCTTCATTAATATGAGAGCAGCTTATCTAGATGACCAGCAGTTGCAAGGTAGAGCACAAGAATTACTTGGCAAATATCAACAGGTTATCAAGAGCACTGAAAACGCCGAAGTAAAAGCTCAATATGAAGGCTATGTGAAGCGCCTACAGAACATGGAAAACATATCTGTTTATGACGGTATGATGCTCATGTCTGATGATGCTGCTAGAGCTTTCGAAACCACTCGTGAAAAGAAAGTACGTCTTGGTGACGGCGAGCAGTTAACTGAAGCAATCAAAGACCTTATCCGTCAAAATGTGGATGGAGATGCAGACTTCTCGCAAAACATTACCTTTAAAGGTGCTATGCCACTCCTTACTGATTCGACTGCTACCGCTGACGAATGGAAAAAGGAAAAGAAAATCACGATATCTGAAATTGTGAAAGAAGACTTGTTGAAAGATGCTCAAGGCGGAATCGTATTCGGCGAAGACGGTGCCCCTATTGTGGACCCTAACCCTAAGAGAACTAGAGGCAGTGTCTACGATAAATGGTACACAGGTACAACGAGAATCAAAGGTTGGGACGCTGCAGAAGGTGCATTGATTCTAGAAGAGACAGCTTTCTCCGCTAACACAACCAAGATGATTACAGACTCTGGTGGTCGTAACACAGCAACAATGCTGCCACAGCAAATCATCAATGACTTGGCTCATGCACAGGATGGAGAGCGTGTCCATGCCATCATGCCAGCATTCGAGACTAGCAAAGGCATGTGGGGTACGGAAGTTAGTAAAATGGTGTCCCTTGCTGTTGACGAAGCGAATGCTCAAATTGATAGCGGCGGAAAGCTAACCGTTGGAAAAATGACTAAGGCAGAAGCGCTAGATACAATTAAAGGAATCATGGCTGAAACATTCGACATAGACCCAACCAAGATAAAAATCAGAGATGACAACTCTCTAGAATTAAGTCATCTGGTCGGTAGTGGAGATGGCACTGGTCAGTTCAGTGTAGACCGCATGAATCAGTTTGCTCAAAGAATAGATGAGAAACTAGGACTAGGCTTTAGTCAAAGAGACACTATCTACGGAAACGTCGGTGTTGGTAAACAGAACGTATATGACTGGGAAGATGGCGTAGGTCTAACTCCTGGACATAGCGGCGGCCTTGTAAAATACGGACGTAAAGAGATAGACATGATTTCGACTCGCGCTAATAGCTTGCTTGGAGGAAAGAGTGCTGTTGCTGGATGGTTGCAAGATCATATTAGAGAAGTATCTAAAGTCCAGAACCAAGACACTGCTCGTATTAACCAAGGATTGATTCGTACTGTTGCAGAGCAAGGAGACTACACTCCTGGTGAAGGCGATGTTGTTATTCGAACATCAGGTACGGCTTTTGATATAGATGACCCTGCTGGACATCGCAAAGGAAGAATAGCTGCTAATGGTGCGTATGAAATCTCTATGAATGCATTTAATCCATTGCCTAAGATTACAGCAAAAGATACAAAGCTGGTAGCAGATGACTATGCAGGTACTATTGTCGATTTCGGACGTACTCAAGGAGACTTCGGCAACGGAGTAACATTCAGTAGGGCTATTGAAAGAAACGGCGGGACAGCTGTCCTAGAGCTTCCTAAAGACCAAGGATTCGACAGAAGCTATCTTCGCTTAGTGGACTTTGGAGATGTTACGAAAGACGGTACGGCAGTCACTCCTGTTATCCGCGAGCTTCAGCAAAAGCAGGTTCAAATATGGCGTAACCTTCAAGACTACAATCAAGCTGGTATGAATGGAGAAGAAGTCAACGTAGACGATATGAACAAACTGCGAGGTCGGATTAATACGGCTGTTTCAGAGTACGAAGACAAAGCAGCCGCTCTTATCAGTAACTCACGTGACGGCGGCCTCATGAAAACCTTTGGTTCTGCTCGAATGGATATGTCTGGTCGTTTCCGTATTCAAGGTGTTAACCCATTCGCTAACTATGAAAAAGTAGGAGACGAATGGAGACAAAGAGCTGATGCTACATATAAAGAAGGCACGATGTATGTCAGTAAAGCACGCCTAGGGGAAATGATTGAAGGCGCTGAAGACAACATTGCCAAAGTCATGAACCTTAATGTGGAAGGCAAAAATGCCAACCAAATCAGGGAATTAGTACTGGACAATGTCAATAGTAAAGGTTTATATGGATTTGTGAACCGTTATCCTACTATCAAGCAATCCACGCTACAAGCGATGCGATTCGAGATTGATGAAACAATGGAAGCTGATGATCGCGGCGGGCGATTGACTGTAGGTACAGCACAAAGACTAAAAGCCGATTACGATGGTGACTTTATGTCTGGTGTACTTGCACATTATGGTACGGATAAAGCGGAAGTTATACATAAAGAATTGTCCAAGCTAGCAGGACTAGAAGCAGCAGATTCTGCACAAGTAGGAGCAGAAACATTAGCTGACTTGGAAAGTGATTTAAGTAGCCCAGCTAAGACAATGAACCTGACAGTTGGAAAGCTAGCACAAGAGCTAAACGAAATTGCACAGATTGACCCTAACGACCGTAGTAAAGCTCAGAGAAAACTCTTCGATGAAGTCGGCTCAATAGGAAGCAAATTGAATCGTGCAGATGCCATTGAGACAGCCGAAGCCCGTTTGGGTAAAGGCTTTGTCGGTATTATTGATAACACGCGAGATAAAGTCCTTTCAGTTGCTACTGCTACACTGGAAACATTGGAAGCAGGGCGCAGGCTTGAGCCAGGAAGCTCTAAAGCTAAAGGAATACGTGATGGTATTGAAAACTTCACAGCGAAGTTCTCTCAGGATTTAATATCTTCCAAGAAGTTCAAATTCAGCGATGAGTACAACACACAGCTTCAAGCAGCGGGAGAAGGAAATGAAGCCCTCGCTTTCCAAAGAGCTGAAGAAGTAATCACGCAACGTCATTTAGACTTGTCTAATATGAATAACTACTTGATGGATTTGACGGATGACAACAGAGCTAACTTCGTAGCAGCAAACGAAAAGATTCGACTATACGATATAGACGATGCCGCAGAGATGAAGCAAATGAACAGTGCCCTGGATATGATTCAGGAAGTACGTCAATTGACTTCTTCTGTTGGAGGATTCAATAACGCTGGAACGCCAGTCGGTATTTCAGAGGGTCGTGGCGGAGAGTATATGAGTCAGTTGCTAAATGGTCAAATGGGTCCATTAGTACCGACAGATACTATAGAAACACTCCGTGATGCAGCGGGAAGAAAGAGTAGCGTCGGACAGATGCTAGATTCCAGCATGCAAAACTGGAGACTATCCGTCTTGCAGAACCATGACAACATGGAAAATACTGCAACTTCTCTAATTGACTCACTGGGTTCTCGTTCTTAT